>LNQE01000964.1_pt1 | contig 34557 bp, 26 predicted proteins | sample 603111 | NCBI WGS metagenome assembly LNQE01 (sample SAMN04260313, study PRJNA301899) | hydrocarbon metagenome | isolation source: hydrocarbon-contaminated ditch | place: Germany: Bremen | collected 1998
CTCTCCTTTAATTCTAAAAAATCTATACCAAGATTCACAGAATAATCCAACACCAAAAGCGATGGCTTCAGGAACTTTTTTTGTTATTTTGGGCAAATTGTGTCGCGATAAAATTTCATTAATGAAATCCCACAGGACAACTGGCCTTTCCTGTCCTATAAAATAGGCCTGTCCCGCCAATGCCGATCCGGGAAATAATTTCTCAAAGGCAAGAAGATGAGCATCAACCGCATTTTGTATGTAGGTAACATCAACAAGATTCCTGCCTGTGCCGACAATCTTTAGTCTCCCCTGCTTTGCCGCATTGAGCAGACGGGGAACAAGGTGTGGATCGTCCGGTCCGAATATCAAGTGCGGTCGTAACGCAACAGTGCTTAATTTACGATTATTGGCAAGCAAAATACGTTGCTCGGCTATTGCCTTGGTTTTGGCATAGTGACCATGAAATCTCCTGGAATAAGGCGCTGCCTCGTCTGCTCCGCATATGTCACCCCAATCAAAAACAACACTGGGTGTGCTTGTATATATTAACCTTGTTACTCCGTTTACCCTACACGCCTTAATGACATTTTCAGTACCGACGACATTTGTCTCATAGAAATCTTTATATTTTCCCCAAATACCGACACGGGAAGCGACATGAAAAACAACATCCATACCCTCAAAAGCTTTTACAACAGCAGCTTCGTCCTTCAGATCACCACAAATTGTATCAACTCCCATTGCTTCAAGGTGCGAATGCTTTTTTCGGCTGAAATTCCATACCTTGTGTCCCTTAGACAAAAGGCATTCCGACAGATGACTCCCCAAAAAACCACCGGCTCCGGTAACTAAAATATTCATATTTTTCTCCGCAAAACATAATTGGCAAGCTTCAGGCGATCAATTTTAATGTTGTGTCTCACATCGACGGGGAAATGATCACAAAAATGAACCGATTTTATTTGCGCTGTCAAGCTGTTATTTTTCGCCATATTCAAGAGTTCTTTTTCTAAAACTTTTCTGCCGTATTTTTTACCCAATTCATTTCTTTCGATAACAATGGCGGCAGATTGTTTCCCCTTTTCTCCAAGACCAACCAGAGCAGAACGACTTACCCCAGAATGGGCATTAAATATGGCTTCACAGTTTACCGAACATAACAATCCCAAAGGAGTCTCAACCCGATGTGTTTTACGTCCACAAAACCAAATACGACCATGATCATCGATGTATCCGAGATCGCCTATCCGATGCCAAAAAGATTCATCGTCCGCAATTTTTGCAAGTGCTGTTTCCAAAGGGAACTGATAATAATTGGCGGTTACAATATCACCCTTAACAATAATTTCTCCAATCTGATACGGACCAAGCAAGCGCGCATTTTTAATATTTTCAATAATATCATCACTTATATCAATAATCGTAACTTCCACGCCGGGCACCGGTGTTCCGACGCAAGTTCCGTTTCCTTTTTCGGTAAGTGCGGCAGTCTGGTCTAAAATTATTTTCCCCGAAATTTTGGAAACCGGCAGGCATTCCGTAGCACCGTAAGGCGTATATGTTGTCCCATTAGGCAAAACTTGTTTGAATTTTTCATGCAGTTCATTGCGCACCGGCGCACCAAACATCACCAGATATTTTACAGAAGGAAGTGTGATTTTATTTTCTGCACAATAATCGCCCAGCCTTTCCCAAATTGCCGGCGAACCGGCCATAAAAGTCACTTTATTATCAGTGATATTTTGTAACAATTTTTTGGGATTAGCTGTCGCGGGTTTGGATGGATCCATATCCGGAATGCAGGAAGTCATACCCATACAGAGAGTAAAAAGAGAAAAGAGCGGAAAGCATGGCAGATCAATTTCATTATCGCTCAGGTCAAAAAGTTCCTGAAGAAGACGCGTTTGCTCAGTATAAATTTTATGCGTATAGACAACTCCCTTCGGGCGTCCTGTTCCGCCCGAAGTAAAAAGAATCGCCGCCATTTCATCCGGTTCCAGCTGCTCGCTAACAAAAGTTGCATCACAACTCTCTAGATGAACCAGAGGGACGCAATTCCCTATTTGGGGCCATTTGGTTGATACTTTGAATTTAACAGATTTAAAGGACTTGCCGAAAAGCAAACTTAAAAAGTGCACTTCCGGTTCCGCAATCAATCCTTCAGGTGCTACTTCTTCAATTGCAGCCAGAAGATTTTTTCTGCCCATACCGGGATCAATCAATACCGGTATTACTCCCAATTTGAAAAGTGCAAAAACCAGAGCGGGAAATTGTAATGACGGCCTGACAAAAAGAAGAGTTTTACTTCCACGGCTAAATCCGATTTGGGAAAGGCCGTTGGCATACTTGTCAACCAAAGATTCTAATTCCCCAAAAGTGATGACATCATAGTTATACTTATTGCCCGCCCGACGGGGAAATTTTACTGCAATTTTTTGCTGATGTGTGCGGGCTATCTGTGTAAAACGATCAGCGATATTCATGATTGACAGTTTCTCACCGTAATTATTTTTTAATGTCGCTATAAAACAAATTACAGAAACTTTTTTAATTCTTTAATTATTTCCTCACCCGCATCTTCCAGCACATAATGCCCGGCTGATTCAAATGTTTTTACTGTAGCGTGAGGATATATTTCCATCCAACGATTTAGAAAATAATCGTGAAAACAGAAATCACGTTTTCCCCAGAGAATAAGACACGGACAATGGTGTTTAGAAAGCGATAGCTCTACGTTATTTAATGTCTGATAACTGCAATGTCTGGGATTCATGGGGATATCGGCGACAAATCGCGCTATGGCAACGCGATTATTATAATTGTCATAAGGGTAAAGATATCCTTTTCTTATTTCCGGTGGCATTTTTTTGGCCACCGCCATGTAAGTAGCGGTAAGCGCGAATCCGTTCAGCCGGCGAATTATCTGCTCGGCCAAAATCGGAATGCGGCAGATATTTATCCGGAAAGCGATTACTTTGGAAATGTAGGCCGCCGTATTAAAAATAACTATTTTTTTGACTAAACTCGGATGCCGCTCTAAAAGCCCGAACCCGATAGGCCCGCCCCAGTCATGAACAATCAGAACAAAATCTTTTAGCCCCAAGTACGAAACAAGCGTTTCCAGATTATCAATATGCTGTTTTAACGTATATTCATAATCCTGTGGTTTATCGGAAAGACCGCAGCCGATATGATCAGGAACAACTACTCTGTGGGAGGAAGAAAATGCGGCAATCAAATTTCTGTAATAAAAGGACCATGTAGGATTACCATGAAGCATTATTATCGGCATGCCCTGACCCTCATCGACATAGTGCATGGAGAAGTTACTTTTCAGTTTAAGAAAATTTGACTTGAAGGGATATAATTTATTTAACCAGTCCGGTCTTACCACTTTACCCCCAGCATTATCGAATTAAGGCCTGAACCGATGCCCAGCAAACCGACATTGCTTCCCCTGGCAATACCTTTTTGTTCCTCAAAAAGATTAAGTGTAATGGGCAGGGCCGACGCACCGGTGTTCCCCAGATATCCATAAGTTGTAAAGGTTGGACAATTATCGAGTTTTAACGTCTGTTTTAAAAGAGTTTCATGTGCCACACCAACCTGATGACCGATAAAACAATCAACATCTTCGTTGGTCCATTCAAGTTCACGTTTTGTTTCTTCCCATGTTTTTTTAGCCAGAGCAACACCGGATTGCATCAGTTCCTCGGAATCGGTTTCCATCATCAGCGACGATGTATTACCATCGCCGTGGCAAAGAACATTGGCAGAAGAATCGGCAAGAGATGCTCCACCCAACAGCAAATGACCGTCAGGAACACAATCTTTATGCGAGACAGTATAGGCGACAGCGGCAGAACCAATTGTTAAATTAGCGATGTACTTTTTTATACCCTTTCTTGTCAGACCATCATCCTGTAACAACCGTTCAATTGTCTGAAACAGCAGCGGACTGCCATTCTCACCGGATACGATAAGAGCATGCTTAATAAAATTGTTTTCGATCATATTGGCGGCAACAACAATGGAACTCATCACACCAAGACAAGCATTGGACAGGTCAAAAAATATTGTTTCCGGTCGCAGCCCCAGGTTATGGTGAACGATTGATGATGTTGGAGGTTCAAGAAAATCACGACAGACAGAGGCATGTATTAAAAGGTCAATATTTTCCGGTTTAACAGTATTTTTTTCAAATAAATTTCTGGCTGCCTGAGCGGATAAGTCACTGGGCCTTGTTCCCGGAGGCCAAAAACGTCTTTCTTTGATTCCGGTCATCAATTCTATTCTTCCCGCCGGAAGTTTGAGCCGTTTATACACGGAGGCAAGCCTGTTTTCGATTTCCTCTGAAGTCATTATTTGCTCGGGAAGATAATAAGCAAACGAAGAAATAACGACGTTTTTAAATTTCATGCTTTCTCTCCATTCATCAGGCAATGAAGATTTGCCATCGAAATGCCACTCAACATAGCTCCTACTATCCCCAAAAAGCCCTGATCGGTGCCGCAGATAAAAAGATTTTTAATGCCGGTTCTGCCGTCTCTGGCTTTTTGCGTGCTGCCATAGACAGCTCCTTTAAAATGACCTGTGTAACGCATGATAGTCATAGGCGTAAAAACGTCATGATAAAGCAAGTTGGCCTGAAAATCAGGAAATAGTCTGGTAATCAATGTCATCGCTTCATTATATACTTCCTGCTTGCTTTTAAGATAAGTTTTTCTATCCAATTCATTCCATTTTTCAAAATTGGCGATAAATGTGACACGAATTATTCCTTCCTCATAGTCGTCACAACCAAAATTATTAGGAAAACAAATTACGGCACTGCGGTAATCACAAAGAGTTTGCGGTTGTTTATAGTCATATTTGTCATTGTCGTTGCAAAATATAATGGTTTCTTTGATTCCATTATCACCCGGTTTTTTATCAAAAAATAAAATCGTCTCTGTAAAACTCATGCTACCTATAGCAGTAGATTCACTCCCCCCGGAAACAATGTTCATTGTTTCCGGCAGACCGATTGACGACAAAATCTTTGTAGACTGAATTTTTTCTCCGGAATCCAGTGTCACGCCGGTAACCGAGCCGTTTTCAACATTTATCGTCTTCACACCGGTTCCCAGACGCAATTCTCCACCGAGTTGCTTAAATTTTTCAAGTAGAAGATTTATGACGGTGCGTACTCCATTCTTAGGACGGCTGAAACCTTCCAGGTAAATGCTTTTAAACATGATGACGAATTGGGAAAAATCCATGTCATTTTCCCAGGCGCTTCCATAAATCAACAAAGGACAGAAAATCATTTCCAGCAAATGTTCATCAGAAATAATTCCCCTGACTTTTTTTTTAGCACTCTGCTGTTTATTATTCAAGTTAACATCGTCAAAATCTTTAACCAGTTCAATGAGCCTTGCAAAATTATCTTTTTGTTGAGGAAAGTCTCTTTCGATTTCCGCTATTAGTAACTGCGGGGCGTTGGAAAAAGATATACAATTGCCGGGAAATGAAATTTTGGAAAAATTCTGTTGTGATAACTCCAGTTTTTCATAAGGTATTCTTAACTGCTTGAGCAATTTGGTCAGTGGCCGTCCCCTTTCACCCCGACAGGCAAAATTGGTCATGGCATGAAGTCCAACATCCAGCTTTCTTCCTTTACGTTCATAATAGGAGTTAAGCCCCCCGGGTACGTTATGTCTTTCCAGAATACATACTTTTTGATCAAACATCGCCAGTCTGATTCCGGCTGCCAGACCAGACATACCCGCACCTATTATCACCGTGTCATAAATATTCATTATGAATTAAACGAAAACTTGGGACCAAGATATTCAATACAACTTTTCAATGTTGCCAACTTCGGGTAATCTTCCGTGGGTACTTCAATTTTGTATCGTTTCTTTAGTTCCATTACCACATCCAGAAAATCCATTGAATCCAAATCAAGTTGATCTCTTAATTTAATAGTGTCATCAAGATTTGAAATATCCTCATCGACAGCGATATCAGCTATGATATCAATGATTTTTTGTCTTATGGCCTTAACGTCCAATTTTCCGCCTCCTCCATTAGAATTTATTCTCTACATTTTTTTACAATTATAACGGAATTAATTCCCAACATGCCGAAGGAGTTACTCAAAATGAAATTTATGTCCTTTTCCACTGGATCACCATTCACTAAATTTTTCAGACTGCATTTGGGATCAATATCTTCAATATATTTACACGAATGAATTTTATTATCTGTAAAACTCGGTAAATTCCCAGCAAGTTCTAATGCTCCGGCAGCACCCATCGCGTGACCAATAAATCCTTTGGTACAATTAATATACGTATTTTCGGATTGTCCGAAAATTACTTTAACTGCTTCGCACTCATTAATATCTCCGGACGTTGTTCCAGTGGCATGAAGATTAACTATATCAACATCACTGGCCGTTATCTTTGCCTTAGACATCGCAGCATTCATGCACTCTATTTGTCTTTGCGTATCGGGAAGGACAAAATCAACGGCATCGGAATTAACATGATAGCCGGCAATTTCACCGTAAATTTTCGCATCTCTTTTCAAGGCATCGCCCAACCTTTCCAGAACGAAAATTGCCCCTCCTTCCGAAACAACAATACCATTACGGCTTATATCCAGAGGGCGGCTGGCCTTAGTCGGATCTTCATGAAAACCGAGAGCTCCCTGACTCTTAAAGCCGGCAAATATCCCGAAAGTTCCCGTGCTTTCGGAAACCCCTCCCGCCAAAGCCAAATCAACTTCGTTAAGTTGCAGCATTTGCATTCCATGAATAATCCCAATATTCCCCGCGGCACAGGCAGCGCCAATAGTGTAGGCCGGCCCCGTTATTCCCATGTTTAAACTGACTTCACCGGCAGGCGTATTGGCCACAGTTCTTGGATTATGGTGATGAGACCATAAGCTGGCATCAAGATTGTTCTGATGAAGTTCATATATTTCATTTTCAGTCTCTACATTGCCATGCTCTGTAATTCCAAGATATATTCCAGTTCTATCTTTAACCACTGATTCCAGGGATAATCCGCTGTCTTTAAGTGCCTCATTAGCGCAATAAATTGAAATTGAGCCTACCCGGGTCCCCCGTCTGCGCATTTTTTTCTTTTGATACAGATGTTCGTCGAAATTACAGTTTCCTACCGCGACGTTACCCATATAACGAACTTCCATCTGTGTAATTCCCGATTTCTGATTCAGCAGGGCATCGCGAAACTCCTTCAGGTTATTGGCATTAGGTGCGGTAAGCCCGACACCCGTAATAACAACTCTGACTTTTTGATTATTACTTACAGACATTTTCTCGCCCAGTATTAAAATCTTCTTGGTATAATTAGCAATTTAATTGTTTTGTTATATACCTACGTTCGCTAGAGCAATTCCGACGTCACAGCCTCAGAAGATAAAAAAACGAAAAAAGTTTTTAGCAATTCCCCGGAGATTAGAATAAATTACCTCTCCGTTTATTGAGAGGGAAAACAATGAACAATCTCCCTGCCGAATTCAACTACGTAATACTTATTGAATCGCTTAATCCTCGCCTTGAAGTGATTATTTTTTAGTTTTTTGTTGTCCGCTTGCATTCAAACTAAATTATCTCACCTCTTGCGGAGGATATTTGCGGCAATGCTAAAACAATATTTTTTGAATAGATTTATTTATCCGGTGCTTATAATTATTTAAATCTCGTATGTCAAGAAAATATTGGCTAATTTTGAACTTGATAATATTATTTTTAAAAGAAACTGGAGGAATAACGGGTCCCCTATGTCAATTGAAGAAAAAATTGTTGTTTTTTTCTTCAATTATTCTTTTACCCTAAAAAATGGACACAGTATTTTAAGTCTCGGCTAAAAATCTCTGGGTAATTCGTCAAGTTCGGCCAAAGAAAATACAGGACCGTCCGAGCAGACATATTTAAATCCGACATTACAGCGGCCGCATTTGCCGATGCCGCATTTCATGCGCATTTCCAGCGATGTCAGAATATTCTCCTTGGAAAAGCCCAGATCGAAAAATACCGGCAGAGTGAACTTGATCATAATCGGAGGTCCGCAGATAACCGCCACCGCGTTTTTCGGCGATGGGGCCACCTCCTTGCAAACAGCAGGAACAAAACCCTCTCTGCCTTTCCAGGTTTCGTCTCCTTTATCTACGGTAATAATTGTTTTAATATCGTCTCTTTTCTCCCACGCAGCCAGCTCGTCCTTGTACAAAAGCAAACCGGGTGTTCTCGCCCCGTAAATAACCGTAATTTCGCCGAAACGGGAACGGTTGTCCTTGTGCAGCATATAATTGATTAAAGAACGCAACGTCGTGAAAGCAAATCCGCCGCCCACCACCACGATGTTTTTTTTCTCCAGAAATTCAATCGGCCAGGAATTCCCCAGCGGTCCGCGTAAGCCGATTTTCGCGCCTTCATCCATATCATGTAGAGCAGCTGTTACCAAACCAGGCTGGATGGCGCCCGCCCGCTGCACAGTAAATTCAACATAACCGGGTTCGGTCGGTGAAGAAGCAATTCCAATGGGAGATTCACCTTTGCCGTAAATGGATAGTTCGGAAAACTGGCCGGGAAGATACTTAAACTTTGCTTCGTCTTCTTTACTCAAAAACTTCAGACGAAACGATTTGATATCATGGGTATTCACTTCGTCGATGATTTTTACTATTTCCACCGGCATGGGAATGTATGGATTATTTTCGGACATATTCCTTCCTTAAAAATATTTTCTATTTGTGTCCCCCGCTGGCGGGGGGAAGGGGGTGGATGTTTCTCTCTTCACTCTGAAATTCTTTCCTCCCCCGTCCCGATGCCGCATCGGGACACCCCCTCTTAAGGGGGATAAAACAATAATAGCGGCTTATAATTTCAACGCCTGATCCACAATCGAGAAAATATCGATATTCACCGGACAGTTGCGCGTGCAGCGGCCGCAGCCGACGCAGGAAATCACTCCGTATTTTCTAATGTGAAACGAATATTTATGACATACTTTCTGCCGCAAACGTTGATAAACTTTCGTGCGGGGATTGTGACCACTCGCTTCCAGCGTGAAATCCGTGAACATGCAGGCATCCCAGACACGCTTGCGGACTCCTTTGCTGAAAAGCGTTTCATCACAGATGTCAAAACAATAACATGTAGGACAGACAAACGTACAGGCGCCGCAGCTTAAACATGCATCGGAAATCTTTTCCCAGAACTCCGTTTTAAGGAAAATATCTTCCAGTTTCTTGGCAATAACTTTATCGTCCACACAGGTAAAGCGGGTTTTGAAAGAGCGTCCCGCGACAACAGTGTCATCAAAATATTTCTGTTCATTCTCTGAATCGTCAGCAAGCGAACTCAATGAAGCCAGAAGGGTTTCTCCCTTGGGTGTGACGGCTTTCAAAAGCAGATCATCGCCTTTTTTCATCATAAAGATATCACTGCCTTCCGGATCGGCCGCACCAATGTTCAGAGCCGAATAGAAATCTGCCTTGTCGGCAGGCGTATTCAGATCAAAGGCATAACCGAAAACAGTCGTGGCTTCTCTTCTCTTCTTCCAGTATGGGTCAACCGCACCCGTACCGGAAAAATGAATATCCATTATCTCAAAACTCTTCACATCACAGGGGCGAACACCGAAAAGAAAAACCGGCTTTAAATCCAAACTTACGCACTGCGCATCCTGAACGGACTTGTTTTTATCATAATGAACAAAATCTTCCGTTTGCGGAAAGAATGCCGACTTGGGACTCATCAGCGTATTGTAGAAATTCAAATCCACCTGTTTGGCATCGGAAATCTCGCGGAAATTATAGCCTGCTTCTTCCTTAACGGGTGCGACCAGCGTTCCTTTTTCCAACAGTTCAGCGGCCAGATCTGATATTTTTTGAATTGCTGCTTTTTTCAACACAACAAGTGTCTCCTTTGTTTTTACTCCAGAATTTTATCGGAATCGTCCACGCGGAAATTAACCAGCGCAGGTTTGTCTTCAATCTTCATTCCCGCGGCCTGGCCGAACATTTCCTCGCATTCCTTCGCTACTTTTTTGTGGAACAGATAAAGCGGAATATCCACGGGACAGGCACGTGAACATTCACCGCAATCAATGCAGCGGCCGGCCAGATGATGAAACCGGGTCAGGTGATACATCAGGTTTCCGTGCGACTCCGGCGATTTTTCGCCCCACTTGGGTTTGTTCTGATCGATAAAGCAGGGATCGCAGTAACACATTGGACAGGCCTTGCGGCAGGCATAACAGCGGATACAGCGATCGAGTTCCTTTTTCCAGAACGCCCAGCGCGCGTCTTTATCCATTTTTTCATACTCGGCAAGAACGTCGTACGGTGAAACAATCGGCTGGCCATGCACTTCTTCGCCCAGCAGCGTGTCATAGATAACCGGATTATACATTCCGCAGGTTGTTTTGCTGTCGATGGTTTCACCGGTTTTGAAATTCTTCATCCCATAAACCGGAATCCCTAAAACAATGAGATCTTCCCGCTTTACCTTGTCTTCCTGAATCAGTTGAATAACCGCTCGGCTGTCCGCCGCCTTGACAGCGATGGCGATTTTTGTTCCGCGCGGATAACGAACCAGATAACGCGCCATGTTCGCTGTGCAGTATTCGTTGAAAACGATATTTTCGATATCGGAAGTCTTTCTGGCAACATAAGGCAGGGGATGTTTTTCATCGTAACCTTTCCCATAGGCCAGCACGAGGCTCACCTTTTCTTCTTCCAGCAATTTTTTTGCTTCAGTTTTTAGTCTGTCTTCAATTTGCTTAAAATTGATGCTCATATCTTCTCCGGCAATGGCTCACTTTCAATCTTGAATTTTGTCTGTGGTCCAAGGTTTTTGACCTGCTCGGTAAATTCGGTGACAACCTCAGCGAATTTATTACCCTCGGAGGCGGAAATCCATTCCACACGAAATCTTCCCGGCTCAATTCCGGCAAACTCCAGTATTTTTCTGGTCACCGCCAGCCTTCTACGCGCATAAAGATTGCCAGTGTTGTAATGGCAATCGCCCGGATGACAGCCGCCGACCAACACACCGTCCGCTCCCAGTTGAAATGCGCGGAAAATAAATGAAGGATTGATGCGGCTGGAACACATCACGCGGACAACTCGTAAGTTCTGCGGATAGTGCAGTCTTGTTGTTCCGGCCAAATCCGCTCCCGTATAGGTACACCAGTTGCAGGCAATGCCTAATATTTTCGGTTCAAATTCCATAAACTTTCCTTTCTATCCCTATTATCCTCCGCTGGCGGAGGTGGACGCCATGGCGGACGGAGGTGGATTTTTCTGAAACATCCTCCCCCTTAATCCCCCTCCAGAGGGGGACACAAAAAATCATACTAAAACTCCATTAGGCCTTCTATCTCTGCCAACACCTGATCATTAGTGAAGTGCCGTGCGATAATTGCCGAAGCCGGACAGACCGACGCGCAAAGACCGCAGCCCTTGCACAGCGCCTCGTTAATTTCCGAAATGCCTTTTTGCTCGTTAAAGAACGGCGCACCGTAGGGACAGACACGTACACAGTTCTGGCAGGCGCAACACGATGCGGGATTGACCATCGCTGTTGTTGCCTCGAGTTCCATTTTGTCTTTTACGACAATCGTCAATGCTTCCGCCGCCGCGCCGTTGGCCTGCGCCACAGTATCGGGAATATCTTTCGGGCTCTGGCAGACACCGGCTATAAAAATTCCTTCCGACATCGTGGAAAGAGGCGCGAGCTTCGGATGGCGCTCCATGAAAAAGCCATATTTGTCTGTGCTCAAATTAAAAAGTCTGGCGACGTCTTTGGAATCAGCCCGCGGAATCATTGCCGGTGAAAGGACAACCATATCCACCGGTAGTTTAATAAATTTGCCTGTAATCGTATCTTCTGCTTCCACAATCAAACGTCCTGGTTCGTCAGCGCTTTCGACTACGCGCGCACCCTTGCCGCGGATAAATTTCACATCCTCTTCGATGATGCGATTATAAAACTCTTCATATCCCTTTCCGGCAGCGCGCATATCAATATAAAACTGGTAAACATCAGCGGAAGTCTTCTCTTTAAAAAGGTGAGCGAATTTAAGTGAATACATGCAGCAGACCCGGCTGCAATGCTCATAATTATTTTTATCACGGCTGCCGATACAGTGCAGTATGGCAATCGCCTGCGGTTCTTTGCCGTCGCGCAGTGTCACCTTGCCGCCCGTCGGACCGGCAGAATTAAAAAGTCTTTCCACTTCCAGGGAACTGTAAACCCCCGGATACTTGCCGTAACCATACTGTACAAGCGGTTTTGTATTCATCAAATCATAGCCAGTGGCTACGATAACCGCACCGACTTTCACAGTGGTGAATGTATCCTGCTGTTCGTAGTCAATCGCTTTTTGCTCGCAAACCTTCTGACAAAGTTTACATTTTCCTTTAATGAAGTAAGTACAGGATTCCCTGTCGATAACCGGCTTTTGCGGTACGGCCTGTGGAAAGGGAATGTAAATGGCCTTCCTTTTCACCAGGCCTTCATCCCATTCGGATACGCCTTTACCGGGACACTTTTCCGTGCAGGCCAGACATGCGTTGCATTTGCTGTGATCGACATAACGTGCCTTCTGTTTGATGGTAATGTCGAAATTGCCGACATAGCCCTTAACCTCGGTTACTTCGCAATAGGTCATCATGGTTATGTTTTTGTGCTGCAAGACAGCATCCATCTTGGGAGTCAGAATACAGGCGGAGCAATCGAGCGTGGGAAACGTTTTATCAAACTGCGCCATATGTCCGCCGATCGTAGAATTCTTTTCCACCAGATATACTTTTTTGCCGGTATTGGCCAGCTCCAGTGCAGCCTGAATTCCGGCGATACCTCCGCCGATCACCATCACATCGGGATTGACATCGATAACGCGGGAAGTAAGCGGAGCAAGAAGCCTTGCCCGGTAGACTGCACCGTTGAGTACAGCTTTGGCTTTGGACGTTCCCTCTTCAATATCGTGAGTGACCCAGGATACCTGTTCGCGGATGTTGACAATTGTTACCATGTATTTATTAAGCCCGGCGTTTTCGATGACTTTACGGAAAGTCTGTTCGTGCATCAAAGGAGAACAAGCCGCCACGATAACTCGATCCAGCCTATGCTCTTTGATATCGTTGGCAATCATTTCCTGTCCGGGCGTGGAACACATGAACTTGTAATCTTTGGCAACGACAACATCAGGCAAGGTGGACGCAAACTGCGACAGGTCACTTACTCGAATTGTTTTAGCTATATTTAAACCGCAGTGGCAAACAAAAACACCAATTCTGCTCATACATTCTCCCTACTTATACATTATAATGAACATCAGCCTGTAATTGCGAAGCGCAGCGAGAAATCTTATAAATAAAAACATAAACGAAAGATTTCTCGTCGTCCCTACAAGTCGGGACTCCTCGAAATGACATTAATTGCAATATTTCAAACGCTTTTTTCTCCAAAAAATATTTTCAATCAGCTTTACAGGTAAAGTTGAGGTCGGTCGCACCCGCCATTAACTCTTCCATATTGACGCCAAGGCTCTCCAGAAACAGTTCAGTTACGTCTTTGATTTTAATTTGTTCATCAACGTTGAGCGTCCGGCTGCTATCTTCAAACATAGTGATGCAGTACGGACATGATGTTGCCAGAACAGTTGCACCTGTGGTCATTGCTTCTTCTATACGCAAATCACTAAGCCGCTCGCCTTTTAGTTTTTCCATCCATAATCCGCCACCGCCGCCACCGCAGCACATGCTCTGTTCGCGGTTTCTTCCCATTTCTACAAAATCAATACCGGGAATGGCTTTGAGAATATCACGGGGAGCGTCATAAACGCCGCTGTGTCTGCCCAGATAACATGGATCGTGATATGTTACTTTAAGACCGCCGAAATCTTTTTTCGGCGTCAGTTTTCCTTCTTTTATCAGCCTATCAATAAGCTGGCTTAAATGCAGGACTTCATAGTCTTCGCCGTATTCTTTTTTGAAAGTGGCCAGACAATGAGGCGATACAGTTATTATCTTGTCAACATTATTGGTCTTGAAATAATTAAGATTATTCTGTCTGAGTTTTTCGAAAAGCTCCAGATCGCCGACTTTTCTCACACTTTCGCCGCAACAATTAACATCCACTGAAGGCATTCCCCAGTTTAAGCCACCCAGATTTAATACTTCAGCAGTCGCTTTAGCCAACTTGACATTACGGGGATCATAACAAACCGTACAGCAGGTCCAGAAAAGATATTCCGTGTCTTTGCTGTAAACAGGATAATTTTCTTTAGCCCAGTCATTTCTCTTGGCCTGATCACCTGACCATGGGTTGCCGCGCGCCGACATCGAACCGATAAAAGCACGCAGACTTTGCGGCAGCATTCCACCACCACTGTAAACATTGCGTATAGCAGTTACGACATCTATAAGCTCGACGCCCCGGGGACAACGATCAACGCAGAACTTACAGGTTGAACATCCCCACATATATTCTTCAATACCATCTATCCCCAGCTGTCCGAATCGCACAAGTTTGCGTATATTAAAATGTGTTATTGGTGTCCAGGGACATGTTCCTGTGCAGGTTCCACACTGGTAACATTTTTTCAGCGCTTCACCGCCTGCATCCACAATCGCCTGAGACATTTCCAAGTATGGCGTTACTGTTTGCGACATTCAGCATCTCCTGTTATTCATAAATCAATTTCTTTTTTTGCTAACACACAAAAAAAGAAAGCGCAAATTGAAACTTGACTTCAACCATAGCATCGATAAAAACATCGAATAATTTAAAAATATAGTACGCTAGTTATCTGCCAATCTTCCGCGTAACCAAGACTACAGCCTCTTAAAAAGTGCCAGAGGCAAGGCACGCAAATCCTAGTGAGCCATGCCTCTCGAAAAGAAGATGATTTTAAAAGATGTAAATACCACTTCGATTTCAAAGGATAACGCGGCGGCAAGGAGGATGCTCCGCAGGCGTATTACTAATACGTTGAGGACGCCGACGACGCTGCCAACAAAGTTAGCCGAAGAAAGCGAATTGGTATTAGTATTCTGGCGTCAACTTGTCCAACTCTGCCAGCGAGAATACCGGGCCGTCTTTGCAAACATATTTACTGCCTACGTTGCAGCGGCCGCACTTACCGATTCCGCATTTCATTCTCATTTCCAGAGACGTAAGAATGTTTTCCTTGGAAAAGCCCAAATCAAAAAATACCGGCAGTGTAAAGCGGATCATAATGGGAGGACCACAAATAACCGCTACGGCATTTTCTTTGCTGGGAGCGACTTCTTTACAGACTGTTGGAACAAATCCCTCTCTTCCCTTCCAGTTAGCATCACCCTTATCAACCGTGACATTCAAATTCAAATCGGTTCTTTTGCCCCATTCAATCAATTCATCCTTGTAAAGAAGCAGACCGGGATTTCTCGCTCCGTAGATAACTGTTATATTGCCGAAGCGTTTGCGGTTATCTTCAAAAATCATGTAATTTATCAGAGAACGCAGAGTGGTAAAGGCGAAACCGCCGCCAACGATGACGATATTTTTCCCGGCAAGAAAATCAAGAGGCCAGGAATTACCCAATGGACCGCGGATTCCCATGAAAGTACCTTCTTCCATTTCGTGAAGCGCCGTAGTAACCACACCGGCTTTTTGAACCGTGAATTCCACATAACCTTTTTGTGTCGGAGATGAAGCAATACCAATGGGCGATTCGCCTTTGCCATAAATGGAAAGTTCGCCGAATTGGCCCGGTATGTATGCATACTTCTGCTCATCTTCCGGATTTACAAATTTAAAACGAAAAGTTTTGATGTCTTTGGTGTCAACTTCAGTAATGATTTTATCCACCACAACGGGATAAGGTATATACGGGTTTTGCATTACTAACTCCCTAATTATAATTTTGAAATATCTTCAACAATTTTTCTTATATCAATATTCACCGGACAAGACATAACACAACGGCCGCAACCGACACAGGCAATAGAATTGAACATGTCCACATAATATTTGAATTTGTGCATCGTGCGCTGACGCCATCTTTCCTTTTGAGACGACCGCGGATTATGACCCGATGTTTCCCTGGTAAACATCGGAAACATGCAGGAATCCCACGAACGAAGGCGAACGCCGTCACTGCCTTTTACCTCGTCGCTGATATCGAAGCAATGGCAGGTGGGACACAAATAAGTGCAGGTTCCACAGGCCAGGCATTTTCCATGAATCGTGTTCCAGAAGGGATTATCGAAATTCTTATCGAGAATCGGTTTGATTTCATGAGCAGGAATTTTTGATTTAATCGCTTCTTTAGCTTTTACCGCGATTTCGTTTTTCTTGGTCTCGGCGGCAGCGTCCGCTTTGGTATCGCCGAAATAAGAGGACAGTTTTTCTCCCTTGGAAGTTATAAATTCAACCAAATAGTCTGATCCGATATCAGTGAGCATTATGTCCGCACCATCCGCAGAAACAGGTTCGCCGTCAACTGAAGTACAGAAACAACTGACATAAGGCGGTTTGACACAAGCCAGAGAAATAACAGTCGTGTTTTGTCTTTTAGCAATGTAGTAACCGTCTTTGTATTTTTCCTGATCAAAGAGCTTATCGAGAAGGACAAAACTGTGAGCGTCACAGGGGCGCACTCCAAACAACACCGATTCATCCGACTTGTTCTCTTCGGCTGAAAAAACCATACCTTTGGGAGTACTGGTATACTTCATCATGGTTTCCGTGTGCGGGAAGAAAACATTTTTAGGCGCGTTTTTAGAATTCAAATAAGCAAAGTGCGGTTCAGCATTCTTCTGCAGTGGTTCAAAAAGAATATTATCTTCTTTTTTCACCGGCGCCCAGACAAGGAGTTTTTCGGCCATTTTTTTGGCAATGCCCGCGAGAGCATCTTTTTTTATCAAACGTTTTTCCATAATTTTCCCTAAATAAGAAGTTTACTTAAACTATAAAATTATCAAATCAGCCCCAATTGTTTCAAAAGCGGTTGCGGGTCAAAAATATGAGATTTAAATGTATCTTTTGATCCGGGAAGATCCATGGCCAGTGCAATCAGTTCCGTAAAATAAAACACCGGCAGTTTCTTTCCTTCGCTGGGACGCATATCCAGATTGGCCATACACAGAGGACAGGCCGTTGCAACGCAATTGGCATCAGCCTCATGGGCCGCTTTCATCAGCTTATCGCACATATCAACAACTATAGCCGTTTTACTGATGGCCAGTGAACCGCCGCAGCAATCCGTCTTATAAGACCAGTTTTTCACATCAGCACCCATTGCGGCCATAATTTTATCCATCATGAACGGGTTTTCATAATTTTCAAACTGACAAATTTCCGGTGGTCTGAGCAGTAAACAACCGTAATAAGAAACCGGTTTCAAACCAGTCAGCGGCTTAACGACCTTTTTAGTCAGTGTATCAATACCGATGTCATTGTACAGAATATCGATGGGATTGCGAATCGAGATACCGCCCAGATATTTTGATCCGACCACGCCTTCAATCTTTGCCTTGAGGTCTTTGTCGTCTTTTAAATGATGTTCGGCTGTTTTAAAACGATTGAAACAAGCGGCACATGGTACCATGACATCCATCGCATCTTTTTCCGCGAGAATCAGGTTGCGTGCCGAAAGCGCAATGGATAAATCAAAATTAGTGCTGTGCGCGGATGACGCTCCGCAGCAGGACCAGTCGTCAACTTCCTTCAGTTCGATGTTGAGGGCGCGACTGACGGCTTTCATGGACTGATCATATTCTTTTCCTGTCGCGTGCAGCGAACAGCCCGGATAATACGAAACTTTCAAGAGTATCCTCCTTAATTCGGCTTTATAAAAAGTCCCCGGCATGCGCCGGGCAAGCATCTGCGAAGCATGTCCGGTATATTCCAAATTTCGCTTCAGTCTTGCTTTTGGAGCTTTTTCTAAAAGCCGTCCTTTACATATGTCAAACGTCTAAAAAAACTTTACTCCTTAAGAGTTCTTTGTTTTCTCAAAAATATTTCTAACCGATTTCATGTCTTTTGTCCGCGGAGAAAGCAGTGCCAGCTTGCCTTTCATAAACATATCCAGGCCCAGCATCGCATCAGAGAAAAGATCTCCGGACTTGAGTTTATACTCCACCATCATAATAGGTTCGTTGATTCGACCGCCTCTCTTCATGCCGGCAAGGAAAGCTTCATGGAACTTCAACACATTCTTCTCATGGGCGCCGACACCGGTTTCGATAGCCATCTGCCGCAGCACATCCATCATGCGGGCAATATCGACCTTATTAGGACAACGCGTAATACAGGTTTCACAGGACAGACAGATCCAGATGGTCGAACTATTGAGCACCTTGTCGCGCTGACCGTTCTGAATCATTTTGATAACCTTGTTGGGGTTATACTCCATATGCTTCGTCATCGGACAGCCAGCTGTGCATTTACGGCAGTGATAACAGGCCTGCAACGGCACACCGTGTATTTTCTTGTTTACTTCTTCCAGAAAAGTTTCCATGTAAACTCCATTATCTCGAACTAATTATGGGTTGTAGACAAAGTCTCCCTTATCGTGATGTTCATCGTACTTACCGAGCGGCGGCATATCTTCCATGGAAGAACCGGCACGGTTACCGAATAATTCCCAGCAATCCTTGTCTATCTTTTTGAGGAACTTGCGCAGGTCAACGCCCATCGGGCAGACGGCTACGCAGGAGCCGCAGTCAACACAGCGTCCGACCATATGGTACAGGCGCATCAGCTGAAATACCTGAGTGTCGGATTTGTCTTCGCCGATGCCCACCCACTGCGGCTGACTCTGTTCCACAAAACAGGTCGGGCAATAACAGGAAGGACAGGCCTGACGGCAGGCGTTACAGCGCATGCACTTTTCCATTTCCTTGATGAAATACGCCCAGCGCTCTTCAATTGATTTGGCTTCGAATTCCTTGACTTCATCATATTCCGCATCGGGATTCATCGGCGGAGCGTTCTGGCCTACCATGACATCGGAAATTATGGGATTATTGAACCGGCAGGTTTTGCAGCAATCCGCCAGCACATCCTTAAGAGCGATATTCTTGTCGCCTTCGGATGTTTTCATCTTGACCTGGCCGCCATCAAGCGATCCGTCCACGATGTCCGCGCCGCCTATAGCCACTTTCAGACCTTTGCCGTCCACGTAACCATCGCAGGGAACGCCTATAATGTATACCTCATCGCGGCCGTATTGTCTTTCCTGCAGGTGAATGATCAGCGATCTGGTCGTGCAGCCGCGGGCGACAACACCTATGATTTTTTTCTTCCGGTCTTCCGGCTTTACCCGCTTTTGTGAATTTTTATGCGCAGTGATCAAGTCATGAACATACTTGGCCAGATTCTGCGTGCAGAAATTATTCCAGACAAGCTTGTCGGCTTCCTCCGGCGCCGTGATAAAGCAGGGCGTTGCTGTTAATGGAATCGTGCCTTTTTCATAACCGATGATCACGTCGGCCTTCTTTTCCAAAAGCAGCCTTTTTGCTTCTTCCCGTAATTTTGTTTCAATGTTTTCCACAGTGATGATTCCCCGTTTATTTTTATTATCTTTAAATAATATTAATCAATTTTCTTAATCAGTTTACCGGCCGGTCCCATGGCCTTTACTTTCTCCGTTACACCCTTGATGACCTGTGCCCATCTATCGCCTTCGGAGGCGGAAACCCAGGTAAAGATGGTTCTGTCGCCTTCCACACCAATGTAGTTCAGGAAACTTTTTAACGTCGCAAACTTGCGGCGCGCCACCAGATTTCCCGAGATATAGTGGCATTCACCCGGGTGTCAACCCGAAACCAGAACGCCATCGGCTCCCGTCTGCAGGGCTTTCACTATATAGAAAGGATTTATTCTTCCCGTGCAGGGAACGCGAATAATGCGCACATTCGGCGGATACTGAATTCTGCTGATACCAGCCAGATCGGCCCCCGCGTAAGTACACCAGTTGCAGACGATGGCAACGATTTTCGGTACCCATTCTTTGTTTGCTAAATTTTCAGCCATATATTCTCCTTCCGGCGGCAATGCGGCTTTATCAGCCGTTTACCTTAGTTTATATTATATATCTGTGCCAGCACTTCTTCGTTGTTGAAACCGTTAAGGTCGACCGCATTCATACGGCATGACGCCGTGCAAACTCCGCAACCCTTGCAAAGAACCGTGTTGACTTCAGCGCAGCCTTCCGCAACATTGACCTGAATTGCACTATAAGGACAATTGATTTCGCAGAGACCGCAGGCAGAACACCTTTCTTTGTTCACATAAGCTGTTTTACCTTCCGCCTCGATGAAATCAAGACACAATACCATGACGGCGCGTGAAACGGCGGCGTTGGCCTGCGTGATGGTTTCGTCGCTGAACTTGGGCGAATGCGACATGCCGCACATGAACACACCGTCGGTTGCGAAATCAACGGGACGAAGTTTGACATGCGCCTCGAGGAAGAAACCGTCCTGATTGGTGGGCACTTTCAGCATCTGGCCGATAGCCGCGTTTTCCGGATTCGGCACAACACCGATGCTCAGAGCCAATATATCAGCAGGTAGACTGACCTGTTCATTAAGAATCGGGTCAAATACTTTGACTTCCACTTTATCGCCGGATGTTACAACTTCCGGTTTACGATCTTCTTCATAAGAGATAAATTTGATATTTAGTTCACGTGCTTTCTTATAATAATCTTCCTTGAAAGCGAAGGTGCGGATATCCCGGTAAATGATGGTGATGTCGCGGGAAGGATCGGCAGCTTTGAGTTCCAGCGCGTTCTTGACCGCTTCGGAACAGCAGTAACGGCTGCACCATGGTCTTTCTTTATCGCGAGAACCGACACATTGAATCATTACGACATTTTTCACGGAAGCGAGCTTGGGATCTTTTTCGTAAATCAGAGTTTCCAGCTCTCTCTGTGTTTTCACCGCGGCGTTTTGACCGTAGAGATATTCCTGGGTCTTATTTTCATAAGCACCGGTCGCCACAATCACTATGCCGTGTTCAAATATTTTTTCACCGTCTTTGGCTTTGACCGTGGTCTTATAATTGCCGATGAAACCTTCAATCTTCTCAATCTTGGCACTGGTAGTAACCGTGATCAACGGATTCTTGTAAACTTTTTCCAGAAGCGCTTTTAAGTGAGTCCTGGCATCAAGACCTTCAAGTGTCTTATAAAGATGATTGTAATTGCCGCCTAGACGATCTTCTTTTTCCACGATGAACGAAGCAAATCCCTGATCGGCCAGCGACAGAGCCGCAGTCATACCGGCCAAGCCTCCGCCGATAATCAAAGCCTGATGATTAACGGAAAGTTGACCGGGTTTCAATGGCTTGAGATACTGAGCCTTGGCGACAGCCATACGCAGCAGGTCTTTCGCTTTTTCCGTGGCCGCTTCCGGTTCGTGCATATGCACCCAGGAATTCTGGTCGCGGATGTTGGCCATCTCGAAGAGATACCTGTTCAGACCGGCTTTTTCGCAGTTTTCCTGAAACAAACCTTCATGAGTTCTGGGTGAGCAGGACGCCACAACAACACGGGTCAGATTCTGTTCCTCAATGACCTCTTTCATCTTCACGGCTGTATCCTGCGAGCAGGTGAAAAGATTATCGGCCGTATAAACAACGGTCGGCAACGTTGAGGCATAATCGCGAACAGCAGGAACATCAACAACACCGCCGATATTGATACCGCAATGGCAGACGAACACACCTGTACGCACCGGCTGCCCGCGCATATCCTTTTCCTCAGGATTTTCCACCGGAGTAATCATTGTACCGCGTTTCGCAGCCAGCAATCCTTCCGCGCAGGCGGCAGCGGCGGAAGCTTCCATAACCGTTTCCGGAATGTCTTTGGGTCCGCCGAAAGCACCGCAGACAAATACACCGGGACGTGAAGTCTCAACTGGATTCTCCAGTTTTGTTTTACAGAAGCCGTGTTCTTCGAGTTCAATGCCCATACTGGCGGCCAGTTTCCTGGCTTCCTTGGGCGGCATCAAACCGACGGAAAGAACGACCATATCGAATTCTTCTTCGTTAAGAGTTCCATCCTGATTGACGTAGGTAATCAGCAAATTATTGGTCTGTTGCATTTCTTTGATGACTGAGGGCATTGAACGGATGTAACGGATGCCATATTCATCTTTGGCGCGATTGACAAATCTGTCGAAATCCTTGCCGTGCGCACGAATATCCATATAGAAAATGGTGGGTTCCAGACCCTTGGCGTGTTCCTTGCCGATAATTGCTTCCTTGGTCGCGTACATACAGCAAACCGACGAGCACCAGCTGTTATCGCAGGAAACATCACGCGAACCGACACACTGAATGAAAGCGATCTTCTTGGGTTCTTTGCCATCGGAAATTCTCTGGACGTGACCGAAGAACGGGCCGGACGCGGAAAGAATTCTTTCGAACTGAATCGCCGAAACAACATTCTTGTAAATACCGTAACCGTATTCGCCGCGCAGACGGGCGTCAAAAATTTCAAAACCGGGCGAAGCGATAACAGCACCAACTTCAATGGTTTCTTCTTCATAAGTCATGTCATGATCAATAGCCTTGGCGATGCAGGCATCAACGCACTGATAACATTCCGAACAGATGCCGCAGTCGAGACAGCGCATTGCTTCCGCTTTGGCCTGCGCCTCATCAAAACCAAGACCGACTTCCTTGAAATTAGTGCGGCGATCTTCAGGTTTCATGAGCGGATATTTCACGCGCGGACTCTTGGGCACATTGGAAACATCGGCCTTATCTGCCAGATCTTTCGTCCAGTCTTTTTCACGGCCGGCTTTCATATCCTCACCCATCAGATAACGATTGATGGATTTGGCCGCTTCCTTACCGGAGAAAACTGCTTTAACGACTGTCTGAGGACCTGTGGAAACGTCACCACCGGTGAATATGCCGGGAACGTTAGTCGCGTAAGTGATTTTATCGAAATCTACATTATTCCATTTATTGATGGAAACGCCGCTTTCTTTGGTGATGAACGACAAGTCGGCTTCCTGACCGATGGCAGGAACAATGGCATCGCATTCGACGATGAACTCGGAGCCTTTGATTTCCACGGGACGACGACGACCACTCGCGTCCGGCTCACCCAGTTCCATGCGCGTGCATTCGATGCCGGTAACCTTTCCATCCTTGCCCACAACGCGTTTCGGGGCAACGAGGAATTTCATTTCAATTCCCTCTTCAATCGCCTCTTCGATTTCTTCCGGAGACGCGGGCATTTCCGCACGGGTACGACGATAGAGAATGAATACTTCTTTCGAGCCTGTTCTGACGGCTGTGCGAACAGCATCCATTGCGACGTTTCCGCCGCCGATAACGGCAACTTTATCGCCCAGGGAAACTTTTTCACCCAGATTGATTTTCATCAGATAATCAACGCCGTGAACCACGCCCTGCATATCTTCGCCGGGGATGTTGAGTTTGCTGCTCTTCATCGTACCGCAACCGATGAAAACAGCACTGTAATCAGACTTTAATTTATCAAAGGAAATATCTTTTCCGACTCTCTTATTGAGGTGAATTTTCACGCCAAGATCTTCGATGACCTTGATTTCCGCCTTCAAAACATTCTTGGGCAGGCGGTATTCGGGAATGCCCACAGCCAGCCAACCACCTGCTACGGGTAGGGCTTCAAAAACATCAACATCGTATCCTTCAATTGCCAGATAATAAGCGCAGGTCAAACCGGAAGGACCAGCGCCGACAACGGCGACTTTTTTGCCTTTGCTTTCTTTCTTTTCAGGAATATAGCGGGTGTCGCTGTTCAAATCCAGATCAGCAACAAATTGTTTGAGGTGCATGATATCAATGGGATCATCCACTTTACCACGCATACAAGCCGTCTCGCAGGGATGGTTGCAGACGCGACCGCAAACGATGGGGAAAGGATTATCCTGTTTGATGAGTTTGAGCGCTTCCTTGAATTTTCCTTCAGCAATCAGCGCCACATAGCCCTGAACGCTGATGTGCGTGGGACAATGCGCTTTACAGGGGGAAGTCCCCAGTTTGTCAATCGCAAAGCCGCTGGGAATGGCCTGAGGGAAGTGCCGGTAAATCGCTTTTCTTTCACTTAAGTTACCGTTGAATCCAGCCTTTACAGAAACAGGACAGACATTGGCACAATCGCCGCATCCGGTACATTTGTCTAGATTAACAAAACGCGGAGCGCTCGTTAATTTAACTTTGAATTTTCCGGGTTCACCTTTTACCGAATCAACTGTCCGCCGGGTTTTGATTTCTACGTTAGGATGACGCCCTACTTCAACCAGTTTCGGCGACAATATACAGGCGGAACAGTCATTTGTGGGAAAAGTTTTGTCAAGTTGCGCCATGACGCCGCCGATGCTTATCCCGTTTTCGACCAGATATACTTTCATTCCGGAATTGGCTAAATCGAGAGACGCCTGAATGCCGGCGATTCCCGAACCAACTACCATTACCGCACCAACTTTTTCGTTATCTTTTATCACCTGATTACACCTCGTTATTCTAGATGAAAGAACCTTAAAAATGATATTCTAACAAGCACTGGTCGGCTAACATAATTTGCTTGTCCTGTCAAGAGTATTAGCCTTATTTATTTATTTTTTTGCGCTAACTTATTGATATAATAAAACTAAAAAAATGACTGCCGTTCAGTGACCGGCATTCATAGACGGCTCAATAAATCTCATTTTTAGTCATCTTAATCTTTTCCTAAAAACCACATTTGATTTTAAATCACGGGTATGAAACCACAAAGCAAGTTACGGGGGTATCATACCCTCCGCTTTGCGGGATTGTTCAACTTACCAATCCCGCTAGCATCGCTTTCGGAATTGGAGTTTCACGAAGAATTTGAATCATTCAGGCAGGCAATGAACTTAAATGATTTTTCAGAAATTCCCAGATATCGCTCTTGCCCTTTTGCGTTTTGGCAGAAAATAAAATGGGGGGTTTTTCAGCCGGTGGTCCGAGAATTTTCTCGATCGCCCGTTTGCGGGATATAGCCTGATTGTTGGATAATTTGTCGGTCTTGGTTAGAATATATAAATAAGGTATGCGGTAATGCGCAAGCCAATCGCGTAAAGATAAATCATCTTCACTGGGATCTCGCCGGATATCCAGAATAAAAACCACGAGACAAAGAGATTGCCTCTCGCGGAGATAGGCCTCAATCATATCGCCCCAGTCTTTTTTCACCGAGCGGGAAACCTTGGCAAATCCATAGCCGGGAAGATCGACAAAAGAAATTTTTTCGTTAATCGTAAAGAAATTGATCAATTGCGTCCTACCGGGGGTATTGCTGGTCTTCGCCAGATTTTTGCGCCCGACAAGAGTATTAATCAAAGACGATTTGCCAACATTGGAGCGTCCGACAAAAGCGATCTCCGGCAATGTCGCCGGTGGATATTGAGGCGGCCAGACCGCACTTTTTACAAATTCCGCACTATTAATTTTCATAATTTTAATGTTAAGGCTTTATTCCTGATTTATCCACTCTTAAATTTGATGGGAAAAACTTTTCTCTCAAAATCAGCAATAACCGGACTAAAAAAGGATACTGCGTTATAATATTATAGATACTATACATAATAATCCCTTTCAAATAGTATCCTTTTCTTCCCTGTCTCTCCATAACGGAATTATAATATTTCTTAAAAAAATAAGATGTATAATATACCGACCAGAAAACATATGCGAAACGCCCAACCCGCTGACCACCGCTTTTCGCTTCCGAAGAATGCATATGAACACTGTGTGTATTATTGGTCATGATAATTCTTCCTCCACGGGTGTATATTTTCGCCTGCACATCGCTTTCCTCTCGAAAACCGTTTCCTTTACTGTAAAAGGTATCAATATCGTGGGACAGCAGAAGATCTCTCTTTGCCAGAAAAATAGCATGGGTAAAAGGAAGCTCGATATCTCCCTCAAATTTTGCATCTAAATTAATATAGAAAAACCGAAAATCAAAAGGCGGCACATCTCGTTTTTCCAACTTATAACGAACAATTGCAGAAGCAACATTTTCTCCCGGCTTACGATAAAAATGACGCCCCGAAACAATGTCCGCCTTTAAACTTTTTAATTTTTCCAGGCAAACTTCTGTATAATTTTCCTCCAGGAAATCGTCATCATCGCCGAAAAGAATAAATTCTCCGCTGGCCGCCAGAAGCCCCCTCCGCCGGGAATAAGGAGCACCTTTTCTTTTTTTGTTTTTTAAATAAAGCGTTTTTATCAGTAGATATTTGCGGCTGAATTCATCGACAATAGCTGGTGTGTCATCTGATCCTCCATCATCAACAATAATAATCTCTTGAACAAATTTTTGCCGGTAAAACGAATCAAGAACCTGAGAAAGGGTATATCCACGATTAAAGGTAGGAATAATAACACTGATCATGAAAGTATGAGTAATTCGAATTTGATAATTTTTTCTCGCTCAAAAAACTAGTATAGTGTCCCCTGATTTTGTCCTGTCCCCTGATTTTGTCCCTGATTTGTTAATTTATCTTTTTATTAAATCTTTTAAGATGTTCTCGTAGTGTTCGTCAACTTCTGCCTGTTTCTCAAAAGTCAACTTTATTGCCGAACATATTTTACCAAACTCAATAGTCTCATTTAAACCTAATTCCTTGTCTTTGGCATTTTTTATCCAACGCTGAATTGGTTTATTTTTTCCTACTTCCCATTCCCACATTGCTTTATTAATGCCAGAAAAATATTGCGTTTCATTTATATAAAGTTGTGCATCAGTTTCCCTGAAATCTATTTCGTTTACCTTATTGTTTCCTTTTCCATTGAATTTTATTAGAGGCTTTGAAAGTTCCTTTGATGTTAACAGATGCAATTCAACTAATGTCTTGCCAATGTCGACAATAATTTTAAAAAGTTTAAAGTCGGCTGTGAAAGGAATTTTGGGATAATCTATCTGCAATTGTTCAGCAAAACCTTCTCTGTATTTTGGGCAATATAATAAAGCATAGACGTAATGAAAAATTGATTCAGTTAAGTCTTTTGTCTTGTATTGTTTTACAATGGTTTGCTTAAACTCTGTTTTAATATTACTTTTTTTACTTGCTCCGAATAAACCGCCTTCTACTTCATAAATCCAAAGAGGGAAAACATAAGATTGACCACCAAGGAAGTTTATATCTACTATGTCTTTTGAACAAAAGACATGATTGTAATAGTTATCAAAATGTCTTTTTTTAATTATTAGGGATAAATTTGCACCTATATAGAGATTTTGCATTACAGCAATTCTATCTCTGTCAACAAAAAGAGAATCATAATAGATAAATTTATTATCGAAAGGCTTGTGTGCAAATGGTTTAATTTTTTCTATTTCTGCCTTTTTGAATTTTGACTTTATCTTTTCAACATCAGCGGCTGACCAATTCTCAATTTGAAATGTCTCATTTATTATATCTATATCCTTCAAAGTTCCAAAAAGATTAAATCTATTTTCTAGCTCTTTTACTGAATACCCTAGAACGAAATGGTCTCTACCAGATTTCACACCACTAATATTCTGGTCTAAAATTTCATCTATTGCCCAAAATGAGTTATATAATTCTTCTTCGTTATAATTTTTCTTCTCAAAGAAAAAGTAAGTTGGGTCAATATTTAATTTCTCAAATGGTGTATTGCTAATGTTATGTTTTTCTAAATATTCATATTTAGTATTTCTGTCTCCATACAGCTCTGAGTAATAAAGCTTTGCTAAACTTTCATTTTTTTTCTTCCCGGTTTTTACACCTATCAAAATTGCCGTTCCTACTCTAATGTCAAAAACGTTTTGATCTTTTCCCCCGTCAGGTGCTTTTTCATATAATTTACCGTGTAAATTAAACACGTACACTTTGTCAAAAGATTGCAGCAGTTGTTTTCTTAATCCTTTAAATGCTGATGTATTTAAGTAAGTATTTTTTGTTATCAGCCCCATTATGCCTTTGCCAACCTGCTCAATTTTCCAATGACAAAACCTGATAAACTTTGCATAATCATCGGAAAGTAATTGAATGTTTTTTTCATCTTTTACATCTTCTTTATACAAATCCATTATTTCTTCTATAAAATCAGATTTGTTATAAGAGGCAATGGAATATGGAGGATTACCCATAATCGCTAAAATGGGTTGTTTCTTTTTTACAAGTGTGGCTTGTTTACTTTCTTCTGATAGTGAAGCCATTCCTGGAATACGCGTTTGTTCTAAATCTTCAATTTCTAATGTGTTGGTTAAGTATAATTTGAATCTGTCTTTGTCTTTCATTTTGTAGCCATATTCATCTAACAGGAAAGACATTTTAAGATGGGCTATGGCATAAGGCGCCATCATTAACTCAAAGGCATAAAAGTTTTTCAGGATGTGTTCTTTAATGAAATTTGCTCTGTTACCTTCACCATATTTACCTGTGAAATCTTCAATAGCAAATTTTGCAGTTTGAGCTAAAAACGTTAATGTGCCGCCCGCGGGGTCTAGCACTGTCACATCTGTATTAGCAAAGCCGTCCTCTTTATCAAAATCATTTTTTAGTATTTCATTTACAGAATGGACAATATAATTTACCACCGGCTCGGGTGTATAATAGACGCCTCTTTGTTCTCTAGTTTTCGGGTCGTACTTATTTAGAAATGTCTCATAAAAATGAATGATTGGGTCTTGTCCTTTTCCTTTTTTATAATAATCTTGAAGTATTTTTGAAATGTCGGCAGCGTTAAGAACAGCAGCAATGTCATCAATAATGACTTCCATTTGTTGAGGCAGACTGCCTAAGGAAATAAATTGAAATACATCTTTTAAAATTCCAATTGTTGGAGGAATAAAATTGTAAGCAAGCTTTCTACTAAATGTACCATCTGTCCTGGTTCTCGCGGAAAATAATCCGTAAGCAATCGTCTGTGCATACAGGTCTGCAAAATCTTCCTTTGTCAATCCGGCAATAAGATATTTTTGAAATGCGTCATAAAATCCTAAAACTTGATTGCTATCATTTTCTTCGTCTTCTAATTCTTGATGGATTACTTCCTCCTTTAAAAAACGAGTCCGCTTTGCAAGTTCAATAGCAAGAGTTTCAGCCGAAAATACTTTTGGTAATGAAAAGCTAAAAAATTTATCAAATAGACTTAAAAAGTTTTTTTCATTTTCAACAGGCGGATGGGTTTTGAGTTTTCTGGCAATAAAAGGTCTGCCAATAAATGTCTGTTCTATAATTTTTCCGTCACGATAAAGTCTAAACTCATAGAAGTCCGTTAAAATTACATTGGGAAAAGTGTCTCGATAACGCTTTAATTGTTCGCTTGATTCAATACGATCTAAGTCAGCACCTGGCACTTTTGCTTCAATATATCCAACAATATTTAGCTGACCGTCCCAGATTCTAAAGTCAGGATTTCCCGCTTCTGTCTTTTTAGGTAGAATTGTGATGTGAGTTTTTCTTTTCCCGATTGATTCAGAAAATACTTTCACAAGATTAGAAAGATGAGGATAGTAACTTTCCTCTCTTGCGTCACCCTGGATTGTGGTGTTTGCTATATCTGTTAAGTATTTTTTTAGCATTAAGCCTGTCATGATTTAACCATAGCGCATCAGCCTTACTAGTCAATTACTATTTCATAGTTGATTTTTTCTTTGCCAAAGCAATCGCAGTTTGAATCATAATAAATAATAAGTTCGTCATAGCTACCATACATTTTACTTATGTAACCATAGTCATCTAAAAAATCATATACGGGTCGTTCATTCGACGCTTCCCATTTTTGATATTCCTCAGAATTATTAATTTCTTCTGGTACTGATTCTATAATAGCGCCTAAAATTTCATAGTACAAATCGTTTAAATCATCATTTGCGTTTTCGCTACGATCGATTAAAGAATTCACTGCACGTGCTAGTTCAATTGCTTCAACGCGGATGGCACCACAAAAACTGCATTCCACATAACTATTTTGATCTAACGCGGCTTTAATTTCATTAAATATCTTTTTATTTGTGATTTCTGCTTTAGCTATTTTCATGCCGTACTTTCAACATCAAAATCCAGGGACACCTTACTGGTTTTTAGGGGCTGTTCAAAAGTGCTGAGATGCTAGGCGCGCAAGAAACTTGCCGCGAGGCGTATAGTTTCATACGTTGAGCGGTGGGGTTTGCAGCGCAACGCCGCAGATGGCCGTTTTTCAAAAGCCCAGCTACTCGCGTTCAAAGGTGATGCCATATTTTTCCAATTTTCTTTCGAGCGTCGGCCTGGAAACCCCCAACACATCGCAAATCTCACCTTTGTTCTTATCCGTCTCTTTAATAACTTTTCTGATGTAGCGCTCTTCCACTTCATCAAGAGTTAGAAATTTCCCCGGTTCCGATGGTTTAAACAAATCAGATTTTTCATCGTACACCGGTTTTGCTGTGTCCTCCTTACCCAGCTCAGGAAAATCACTGACTCCCAAAAACTGTCCCTGAGCTACAACGCAAGCTCGTACAAGCAGATTTTCCAGCTCGCGGACGTTGCCCGGCCAGTTATAATTCATGAAGATTTCCATTACTTCACCGGAAACTCCGATAATTTTTTTGTGCAAATCCAGATTGATTTTGGCCAGCAGATAATCAATCAGCTGCGGAATATCCTGACGGCGCGCACGCAGCGGCGGCAGGTTAATGGATACTATATTGAGGCGGTAATATAAATCGTCGCGAAATTTCCCTTCATTAACCAGAGTCTTTAAATCCTTATTGGTCGCGGCCATAATACGGGCGTTGACTTTAACCTTATCTTTTCCGCCCACCCTGTCGAATTCCATCTCCTGTAAAACGCGCAGAAGTTTCGCCTGAAGATTGACGGACATTTCGCTTATTTCATCCAAAAAAACAGAGCCGTATCTCGCCAGTTCGAATTTGCCCAGTTTTCTGGCAACGGCTCCGGTGAACGAACCTTTTTCATGGCCGAATAGTTCCGACTCCAGCAGAGTTTCGACAATCGCCGAACAGTTAACGGCGATAAAAGGTTCATCAGGCGAAGTATTGTTATGTATTACTTTGGCGATTAATTCCTTACCCGTGCCACTCTCACCTTGAATCAGAACGGTAGTGCGACTCTGGGAAACAATTCCTATGGTTTTAAAAATTTCCCGCATTTCGTTGCCGGTACCAATAATGTCTCCGACGCGGAAAGTTCTTGACGGTTCCATCAGAAGGCCGTCGATCTTTTTTTCCATCTCCAGAGTTTTCAGGGCTTTTTTAATTGCCAGGTCGAGTTCGTCAACATTAACAGGTTTATGGATATAATCAAAGGCACCGCTCTTCATCGCGTTAATGGTTGTCTCCATATCATGAAAAGCGGTTATCATGATGACTTTAACGTTTTCATTCTCCTCTTTGAGATCTTCAAGTACGGTGAATCCGTCAACATCGGGTAGACGGATATCCAGAATTACTACATCCGACGGCTCCTGCACATATTTATTCAAACCATCTGTACCGGTCAATGCGGTACGGACTTTGTAACCTTCTTCTGTAAGATACAAATCCAGTGTTTCAGCTATCGAAGCATCATCATCTATGACTAGAATACTCGGCATAATTTATTTACCTTGTTTGTTATTCGAAACTGGTAATGAAAGCACACCTTCGGTTTCTATTGGCAAAATGATAAGCACCTTAGTACCTTCATTCTTTTTGCTGAAGATATTAATCATTCCCTGATGAATATCAACTATTTTATTTACCAGAGAAAGCCCTAATCCGGTACCATAATTCTTACGCGTAAAGAAGGGATTGAATATATGCGGCATGTCTTGCTCGTCAATACCGCTTCCATCATCTTTAACCTCCACAACAACGGACTGATGATTTTCATAAGCATAGCGCAGCGAAATTTTGATTTTGCCATGTTCCTTCGACGCTTCCACGGCGTTACGGATTATATTCAGGAACGCGTCAGTCATCATAGCCGCGTCAACTGTGACGGGAGGAATATCACCGAACTCTGTCTGCATTTCAATCTTCTTATCGGTAATTCCTTTTTCAGACAGAGCTATGGCCTGTTCCAGAACCTTAGACAATGCCACTGGGCTTTTCTTTGGTTCTACCGGCTTGGCAAAGGCTAAAATGTTATTGACCAACATTTCTAAATGGTCCACTTCTTTTTCCGCGATTCTAAACCTCTTTAAATCATTCCCCTCGGGGTTCATGCGTTTTGCCAATATCTGCAAGCTCATTCTTATTGAAGAAAGCGGATTACGTATTTCATGGGCTATGCCAGCAGATAACTGTCCCAAAGCAGACAATTTCTGACTTTCGTACAGCTGCTTTTCCAGATTCTTAAATTCGGTGATATCACGTTGAACCAGTATAAAATGATTGGTCCCTATAACAGGAGACGTTGTAATCAGAAGATTGTGTTTACGGCCATTTTTGCTCGTTGCTTCAATTTCATAAGAGTCATAAATGCCCTTTTTTGCATCTTGCCATTTGGACAAGACAAACGCTTCGTATCCAGGGGCAACAAAATCTAAAAAATATTTCCCTTTAAACTCAAGCGATTGGACTCTTCCTCCTTTCTTTAAACCACTGCTCATATAGTTGATAATGCCGTTTTCATCAATTTCATAAATTTTATCCGGCAAACTATTTATTATCGATTGTAAGTAGTTGTATATTTCTTCAATCTGCCTGCGCAGTTCTATATTTTCTATTAATTCATTTTGCAATGTCTCGGCATATTCGTTTAGGCTTCTGGTCATCTCTTTTTCGCGCGAAATATCCTGCAGCGTTTCGATTGCAGCTATGATTTCCCCTTTTTCATCATAAATAGGAGCCGCTAAAAAATACAAAAAACGACTACGACCACCAAGATTTTCAAAGTAATCGATTGCTTCATAAGCACCCAACACATTGTCCGATTTTTTTATTTGCTTAGCTCCATAATATTTACTTAAATCCTCTGTTTCATTGTCGATTATTAAATCCGCAATAACAGGTCTTTTTGTTGGATAAAACGGTTTGTATTGATTATTGGTACCAAGCATATCTTCAGCTGAATAACCGGTAAGTTCAGTACAGGCTCGATTCCATAAAATTACCTTATGTGCATTGTTAATGACAAAGCTGGGAATAGGAGAGCCTTCAATAATGCCTTCCATGATTTTCTTTTCTCGTAACAATTTTTCTTGCCAGTCTTCCCGCTCTTTTAATCTTTTTTCTCCTTCTTTAATACGCAGCCTTTTGCCCTCCTTGTAAGCAAAAGAGATACTTGCAATTATAACTACCAGAATGAGTAAAAACGAGCTGAAAAGTGTATAAACAAAAGTTTTACGAACAGGTGAAATTACCTGACTGTATGGAGTTGCAACAAAGAGAATCCATCTTTTATACCCTGCCTGTAAAGGATAAAAAGCAATCACGCTACGCTGCTGTTTTGTATCCTTCTGAAGAACCATCGCTTCAAAATAACCACCTTGACCCGCCAAAAAATCAATTTGCGCCTCTTTACCGTTTTTGAACAGGCTGGCAATGTTTTCTCCTATAAATGCAGGATTGTCGTGAATAATTATTTGTTGTTTTTCATCTATTAGCCATACTTCTCCCATTTCATTATATCTGGCTTGTTCTTCGTATTTATTAACAACGACTGCCAAAGAAAAAATGACTATCCAAGCCCCTGCGAATTCACCACTTTGATGCTGAATAGGACATCCTATTAACAGATACCGACCTGCTTTTTGTTTAAAATCGGCAACATGCAACTTACCCGGCACAGCTATGCTTAAATATTGTTTTTGTTCTTTTTTTATAATTTCAAAATGATCTGATAAATTTATTATAGGTAGGTTATCATGGGGATAAAAACTTTTTATTTTACCGTTGGCATCAAGCAGGACAATTGATCTGAGCGCATTTTCCCAATCGGAAGACAATATTTTATAATATCTGTCAATTTCTTCAGGAGTTTTTTCAAATTGAAAATCAAAATGAGGAAATAAAGCAATATTTTTCTCAACCAGTGATAAAACCTCTGACAATCTTGTTGCAGTATTTTTTACATTGGCAAGTTGCTGCTGGCCAAATAACTCTGCCATATCTTTTTCCCGGGCATAATTAACCGTCAGGATTAGCAACAGAATCAGAATAATTACGGCCGCGCTCGATAACCAAATGCGTACATCAATAACCCTACGGGAAAGATTACTAATTCTACTAAATAATGTCACCTAATCTTCATTGTCCTTTTTACTTGCTTTATGGGAAAGCTTTATTCCTATTAAGACATACACCAAAATTGCCGCTGTAAGTGAAATTAGAAGTTTTGCCAAACCGTTTTCAATTTTCAAAACATGAGAACAAACAAGCCATACTACGGGATAAGTAATCGCTGTTAGAAGTTCTTGCATGATAACCCTTTAAATATAAATTTTCATGGTATTTTATTCTTACAAAGAAATTACGAAATACTAGCGGTCTTAATAAAAAATTTCAATAGAAATTAAAAAAGTAATTTTCATGCATGCTTATAAAACATGCTTAACAATTTATAAATGATTTAACAAAA
>LNQE01000915.1_pt1 | contig 34498 bp, 28 predicted proteins | sample 603111 | NCBI WGS metagenome assembly LNQE01 (sample SAMN04260313, study PRJNA301899) | hydrocarbon metagenome | isolation source: hydrocarbon-contaminated ditch | place: Germany: Bremen | collected 1998
ATTAAGTATCTCGACAGTGAACATAGTTTTTGTTGACACTGTGTTGGCGGTGGTGTTTATCCAGTTTTTTAATATGTTACCTCCAAAAAATAGTTTTTAGGAAGCATAAAAATTCTACTATCTTTATTAATAAAAAAAATTTTTATAATCTTGACTTTTCGGCATATAATTACTAGAAGAAAAATGTTGAAAAAAATTTCACATTATAATAATTAAAATAAAGGGGGAAAGATTATGTTTACACCAAAGAATATTCTTGTTCCGACAGATTTTTCAAAATATTCAGATGCGGCGTTAAAGATTGCTGTTGATATGGCAGTTACATATGATGCCAATATCTATCTCATACATGCTATTGATAATATAATTTCACGAAAATCCATTGATTACGGTATCAGTTATGAAGAAATCAAACAAATTGAAGAGAATAGTATCAATGCTTCCGGAGAAAAGCTGGCAAAGCAAGCAGCTGCTATTATCAAGAATGGTAATATAAAAGTTGTTCAAGTCACAAAGATAGGTGATCCTGCTGAAGTAATATTGAAAGAGCAGAAAGCAAGAAAGGTTGATTTGATTGTTATAGCGTCTCACGGAAAATCAGGGATTGTAAGATATCTTATGGGCAGTGTTGCCACAAAAGTAGCAAAGAGTGCAAAATGTCCTGTAATGCTGGTTAAAATTTAATATGAAATTGGATTGCGCACGCACGATTTAAAAAGTGCCGGTAGTGATCTGTTTCAACTTAATACGTGTGGATGTCGCAATCTAATGCAGATCCTGTACGTTTGCTGATACTGACTTCGCGTTTTGCGGCTAACAACTTACTTGACAGTGAATATCTAAAAATATCACGAGTAAAAAAAGAGGTGCTTAGTTAGTATTTCGGGAGGAAAGTTTTATGAAACGTAGAGTTGTGGGGCTTCTGTGGATTGGGCTCGTTGTTTTTTTTATTGGAGCTTTGTCTCAGGTAGCATGGGGAGCCACCGATAATGTTAAACAAATTAGAAACGGTAAAACAGTATATGTTTGCAAGATGGGTACTTTGGCCCCGGAAGGAGTCGGTTGGGCTGCTTTAATTAAAGATATGATTACTCCCGGCATATTAAAGGCGACGAATGGTCAGGTGATTCTGGATTGGTACTGGGGCGGCACGATGGGAGATGATCAGGACTTATTGGCCAAGTTGCGTAACAAACAATTACAGGGAGGTGCTTTTTCCGGCCAGGGAATGGTAATAGCTTGTCCGGAAATGGCCCTGATGGAACTCCCGTTCTTATTTGATAACTATGACGAAGTAGAATATGTTTACTCCAAGTTGAGACCACGCATCAGTCAGTGGTTTGAAAAAAAAGGATATCATCTTATTGTTTTGGGAGAACAGGATTTTGATCAAATCTATTCTACTAAAATGCCATTAAAAACTCCTGATGATTTTAAAAACAGCCGAGTATTGACGTGGTATGGACCACTGGAAGAAAGAGTTTTGAAAGCTTTGAGTGCTAGTCCTTTGCCGATTCGTGTTCCTGAGGTAGCCGCTTCTATCCGTACAGGAGTGTGTGATGCTTTCATCAGCCCTGCTATTTGGGCGGTAGGCACCCAGATGTATACTGTTATGAAGTACATTAATCCTATGCGCATTCGGTATTCACCGGCAGGAGGTCTTATCCTGACATCAACATGGAATACTTTTCCTAAAGAAATTCAGGATGCCCTTGATAATTATGCAATTTCCGTAGAAAGAGAATTTAGAAAGAAAGTCCGGGCCAGCAATGAAAAGTGCCTGAAAGCAATGTACAAATACGGGATGAAAGAAGTTAAACTGACACCGGCGGAACTTGATGCTCTAAAAAAGAGACTCATGCCGGTTTGGGATGAATTTGCCGAAAAGGGATACTATACCAAGGCCGAGTTAGCTGAGGTTAAGGGTCTTTTAGCAGAATATAGAAGCAAGAAGAAAAAATAAATAGTTTGTTTAACTTATTAGCCCTGCGGCTTTTAGCCGCAGGGCTAATAAGCATAGCGTTTTTTTAAGAAAAACCGCTATAGCAGTAGTTCCTTACAGTATCGAAGTCAAAAAACAAGAGGTAACAATCAAAATCAACTGAGTTTGTTTGGTAAAATTAGTATTGTTTGGACGTCAAAAAGCAGACAAATTTAGAAATGATTAATTATTATTTCGGAAAGGAGATTTCTATGAGGTGTAAGGTTGTATGGCTTCTGTGCATGTGCTTCGTCTTGTTTTTGATTGGGTCTGTGTCAGTATCTCAAACAGCGTGGGGAGCGGAAAACATTAAACAAATTAAAGATGGTAAAACATTGTATCTTTGCAAGATGGGTACATTGGCTCCGGATGGCGTAGGTTGGGCTGCTTTAATCAAAGAAATAGTTAATCCTGGCATATTAAAGGTGACAAATGGTCAGGTCAAATTAGATTGGTATTATGGCGGAACGATGGGGGATGACCAGGACATCCTGGCCAAGATGCGCAATGGGCAGTTGCAGGGAGGTGGATTTACCGGACATGGACTGGTAATGGCTTGTCCGGAAATGGCCTTAATGGAACTCCCGTTCATGTTTGAAGATTATGACGAAGTGGAATATGTTTACTCTAAGCTTAGACCCCGCATTAGTCAGTGGTTTGAGAAAAGAGGATATCATATTGTTGTGTTGGCGGAACAGGATTTTGATCAACTCTATTCAACTAGAGTTGAAATCAGGACACCTGATGATTTTAAAAAAAGCCGCGTCTTAACGTGGTACGGACCGCTGGAAGAGAGATCTCTGAAGGCTCTTGGTGCAAGTCCTTTGCCGATTCGTGTGCCTGAAGTAGCCGCTTCCATCCGTACAGGCGTTTGCGATGCCTTTATCAGCCCGGCTCTCTGGGCAGTCGGCACGCAGATGTATACTATTATGAAATACCTCAATCCGCTTCGCATACGTTATTCGCCGGCAGCCGGTGTTATAAGTATGACGGCATGGAACCAAATACCTAAGGAAATGCAAAACACTATTGATAACTATTCAATATCCATAGAGAAAGACTTCAGACAGAAAGTTCGGGCCAGCAATGAAAAATGTCTGAAAGCCATGTATAAGTATGGAATGAAAGAAGTCAAGATGACGCCGGCTGAAATTGATGTTTTCAAAAAGAGACTCATGCCGGTTTGGGATGAATTTGCCGCGAAAGGTTACTATTCCAAGGCCGACTTAGCTGAAATTAAAGGTCTCTTAGCGGAATTTAGAAGCAAAAAAAGGAAGTAGTTTGTGTAATTTATTCGCCTTACAGCTTCTGCTGCAAGGCGAAAGCTATTATATTTTTATCTTAGTATTGATTGTTTTATAAAAGTAAACTTTGAGAGAGCTTTCATGGTAATCCGTTTGCCTTGGAGAAGGTAGCTTTGGGATTATTTGTTTAGCATGAGCTTATCTTACAGAACAGGCTGCTGTCACGTTTAAAAATTTTATAGCAATCTTTCTGTAAAATATGTATGTTTTGCGAAGATTTTTCTAAAAGGTTACTTACAATAGGGTTGGTGGCATTTCCCCGATTGTAAAAATAAATACATGAAAAAAAGGAGAAGCGATGTCAAGTTTATTCAACTTTTTAGAGCAGGTTAACGGATTCCTTGTGCGCATGGAAAAAGGATTAATTATTCTTGTCCTTTTTCTATTGATCGTGCTTTCTTTCGGTCAAGTAATCGCCAGGAATTTTTTCAAAGTAGGTTACATGTGGATAGATGAATTAACACGCTGTATAGTTCTGTGGATGGCTTTTATAGGGGGCGCGTTATGTTCAGAATACGCCAGACACATGCGAATTGATATAGTTCTTCACTTAGTGAAAGGAGCTAAGAAACGAGTGATAGAGAGTGTAGGCAACGGCTTTGTCATTGTTATTTGTTCGTTTCTTTTTATTGCATCGATTAAGCACATCAAGTATCAAATGGATTCAACCGTGCAATTGATGTTACAGGGCGTCCCGGACTGGGTAATCAGTTTAGTAATTCCTTATTTCTTTGCAGTAACAATACTGAGGGCGCTGCTGCGCATGAAGAAAGATATCTTGGGCGAAGAGCAGGTTAAACTTCCGATTATGGGATCAGCTGATCTCAACGAAAGCTAAGAGATGCGTTACAAACCAAGAAAATGCAAATGCAAAAATTACTAAAAGGGAAGGGATAAAAAGATGACTATCATTTTCACGATTCTTATAATATTGGGAGCTATATGCGGAACGCCGCTTTTTGCCATTGTCACCGGCGCGTCCATGTTTATATTTCATTTTATTTCTCATGTTGATATATCATCGAGCATAATCGAAATGCAAAGATTGGCGAATGCGCCGGGAATCATGGCTATTCCTTTGTTTGTTTTGGCCGGTTATATTCTTGTTGACAGCAAAGCATCAACCAGATTGGTTAATTTGTCCAACGCATTTGTAGGATGGATGCCCGGTGGTGCTGTTACCATAACAGTTATAGCATGTTCCTTTTTTACCGCTATGACAGGAGCAAGCGGTATCACTATTATTGCCATTGCGGCTTTGATGCTGCCATTCCTTCTCAAGGAAGGGTACAGCGAAAAATTTTCTATGGGATTGGTTAGCACTACCGGAAGTATCGGACTTTTATTTGTACCCAGTTTGCCCATTATTCTCTATGGAATGGTTTGTCAGGTTGATATAACGCAATTGTTTATTGCCGGAGCCGTTCCGGGAATTTTCTTATGCGTGGTTGTATCGATCTATGGAGGAATTTATGCTGTAAGAAACAAGATTCCGACGATTCCTTTTTCTTTTAAAAAACTCAAAAAAGCCGTTTGGGAAAGCAAATGGGAGATACCACTGCCCTTTATTATCGTAGGCGGTATTTATGGTGGTCTTATTACAGTAGGTGAGGCAGCAACTTTGACAGCGGTATATGTACTTATTACCGAATGTTTGATTTACCGGGAAATTAAGGTTACGCGGCTCATGTCAATATTTTGGGAAAGCACGATTATGACCGGAGCAATATTATGTGTTCTCGCCGGCGCAATGGGACTTACTAATGCCTTCGTAGATTTGCATGCAGCACAAAAAATTATGGATTTACTTCAGGCGACATTTCATGAAAAATGGACATTTCTCCTTGCTTTAAATGCGTTTCTCCTTGTTGTAGGGTGTTTTCTGGAAATCTTTTCTGCAATTATAGTTGTTGCTCCACTGATAATACCGGCGGCTTTGTCTTATGGAATTGATCCGGTACATCTGGGAATTATCTTCCTCGCCAATATGGAAGTTTCCTATATGTGTCCGCCTGTAGGTTTGAATCTTCTGCTAAGCAGTTTGCGTTTTAGAGTGCCGATCGCGAGATTATACTTGTATGTTATCCCATTCCTGATTATTATGGTAATTGCTTTATTGATTATTACTTATTGGCCGGATATGTCTCTGTGGCTAGTTGATGCTTTGGGTATGCGTAAAGAAATAATTCATATATAATTTAAAAAAAATTTTTAAGGAGGGCGGAATGATAACAAATAAAAGTGGACTGCTTTTAAAGAGTATTTTGATCATCTGCTTAATTGCTTTACTGTCCCTGGGGCTATCCGGATGCACGGCAACAAGGCATGCGGTACAGAGAGCGGCGATTCCCATGGTTGATACGTCGGTGGAGGATCTTGTGGATAAACTTCTCAGGACAAAAAATGGTCAATTTATCAAAGATGGCCTTCCCGGAGCCCTGCTGATTGTTACCGGTTTAACTGAAATGGCGCCGACAAATTACAGACTTCTTTCAACAACGTCTATGTTATATGCGGCTTATGGTTTGTTTGTGGAAGACGATAATCCCGATTATGCCATATCTCTTTATAGAGTAGGAACAGAATATGGCATGCGGGCAATGAAAGTAAATAATTCAAAATTCCGTAAAGCAATGGAAGATGGAGTGCTTGTGCCTGATGCCGCAAAATACCTGACGAAGGATGATTTGAAGGCTCTAACCTGGTATGGGGCAAATCTTTCAAAGCGCGTGACTCTGCAGTTAGCGACCCCGGATGAAATTTTAGATATTCAAGACGCCGTTGCCACAGCGAGACGCTCTGTGGAGCTCGATCCGAAATATGCTTGGGGAACCAATTGGATTATTCTTGGTATATTTAATGCGGTTGTGCCGGCATTTGGCGGCATGAACACCGGGCCGGACGCATCCAAGGAGGCATTTGCTAATGGCAACAAAGCGGAACAAGGTGAATTTGGAATCATAGATGTAATGGTGGCCAGATATTTATGCCCTCTTGTTAAAGATCGGGACTGGTATGACGAATTGAACAACCGAATAATGGAGATGGATCCCTGTAAGCTTGGCGGCGGCTTGTGCGTCATGAATGAACTGGCCAAAATGAAAGCCAAGCATAATATAGACAATAAAGTAAAATGGATGGGCTATTAAGAGCCGTTTGTTTTTAAACATGCAGGTTGTTCAGGCTCTTTCGCCTGGACAACCTGCTTTATTTTTATCCTTTCAAAAATTTATAGTTTCTTTTCAGGTTTAATAGATCTTATCATTTATATCAAGGTCAGGGAAAGTACGGCAAACAGAAGTATTATTAGCGCAGTTACGCTCATGCCCGCTAATGGAATTAAAATCAAACTACCTAAAAGAGAGCCAATAAATCCTCCGATGAGGTCTGCTGAGTACAATGGTGAAACGATTATTTTTTGATCTCCTACTTCATAAAGGCTGGCGTGGGTAAAAATGCCGGCCACTAAAAATCCTGTTGTTGCCATAAGAAATGAAATCATGATCAGGCCGGATGATGTACTCTTGATTATTTTCATTTCCGTGAAGATGCATAAGATGCAAAATCCAATCAAAAGAGCGGCTCCATATAATCGTAAAGTTTTTTGATTTTTTACTTGTCGCAACATTGCTTTGTTTACTGTCAACGCGCCGGAAGCAAGGCCAGCCATGAAACTCATCAAAAGCAGTCCTATATCCTGATAGAGCACCCCGTGTTTTGCCTGATAATAAAGAATGAGAATTGTTTCCAGAACCATACCAATGAATCCTGCTGTGGCCACCAATAGTGCACGACGAGGTGCAGGGCGGGAGCGGCTTAAAAGAAAAATGACGGGCAGAATGATACACAACAGTAGTAAAGATTGTTTAAAAAACTTTTTATCCATAATCGAAGAAAGATCAAGAAGAGCGAGACGCGGGAAAAATTTCGACAACCAAATTATAAAGGCGTATTGATAACAAACCGGCCTGATGTCGGTATTTGGTAAAGCATTTTCTTTTTTGAGTAAATCTCTTGTTTTGAAAAACCTGTCATTTGTAAAAAGGTAATGGATATAATTAGATGAAATTAATCTTGTTGTTATTTTCATGTCCTGCAATCGGTGAGACATAGTTTCCGGTGAATCAGGCAATGTTGTTTGTGAGGCAGTCACAATGTTAATTGTTCCCGGAAGAAAAAGTACTTCTGGGAAAACGGATTGAAGGGCACTATATATACTGGCGTTGCGACTGGTCAACGGTTTTGTCCAAAAGTTTTCAGCAGTGCGAAGTCTGAATCCTAAAATTCCTCCTGGGTTTAATTTTGCGGAGCATTGTTCAAAAAACTCCCGTGTATAGAAACGATTTGCCTGTCCTGATGTCGGTTCCGGCATGCCAACCAGAATAAGATCATACGTGTAGCTTTTTTCAAGATATTGCCGTGGATCGGCAAATATAATATGTACGTTTGGCTCTACAAGCGACTTCTTGATTTCATCAGGAAGGTATTTTTTTGCCATGTTCAGCATGACAGGATTAAGTTCTACGTAATCAATTCGCCTTGGTTTGTATTTTACTATTTCGCTGACAATTCCTTCGATTCCACCACCAAGAATTAAAACATCCTGCGGTTTTTGATGCTGAAGCGCCGTTAAATGACAAAAATATTCTGCGTCTGTTCCCTCAGTCTCAAATGCCAGAGCGTCATTTTCCCATACAGACACCTGATTGTAAAGCTTTGTTACGGTAATCCTGCCGTAAGGGGAATCTTTGCTTTCCAAAAAATTCGGGTGATTCCACCTGGTCATCCAGTGATCCAGAGAAGATACATTCCAGAAAAGCGCTAGCGAAACGCAAATCATTGTAATTGCTATCCAACGCAGAGGTGATTTTTTTAATCCTTTTAAAATTATTACAGAAGTTATGATTGAAATAACGGCACAAAAAATTGCAACAGAGCAATTGCGTATTCCCCACATAATAAAAAGTGTGGAAAATAATCCGCCAATTAATCCTCCCATACTTTCAATAGCATAAGCGACAGCGAGTGTCCTGTCTTCTCCAATATATATTTTCGCTGTCCACTGAAATAAAAGACCGGAAAGCAAACCCGCGGGAAGAATGCAAATAACGGCAACAGTTAATTGCTGCAAAAATGTCAGATAAGCGCCGGGTGTAGCGCTAAAAAGAAGACGACTGTAACGAATGAACGCTATGTCCAGCGGTATGGCGATTCCCAGAAGAATAAAAAGTATTGCAATATTGTTGAGAGATGGAGACTGAATCCGGCGTCCGATAACAGCGCCCACCGCGGTCCAAAATAACCAGATTCCCAAAGCCAGAAGGTAAATCAGTTCTACTCCGTAGAAGGAAACGTTCAGTTCCCGAAGCAGGACAACCTGTCCCAAGATGGAGACCAATCCGATGGCGACAAGAGAAAGGTTCATGAGATTATCTAAATTCAGATTCGCTAAATACTACAGTCTGGAATGTTGATAATTGGGCATCCTTCTTCCAGCATCCCGTTTCCAGCCCGGATTTCCGGCAAAGATTGTCCAGCAATTCTTCACGATTCCATTTTTGTTCCGTTGCCACTTGAGGAAGGAAAACGGCCTGATGACCTTCTTTATTGAGTAACACACCATCCTGACCGACAACGACATCGGTAGCGCCAGCAATTGGTTTAATTGGTGTCAGTACGGATATCTCTATTTCAACGTCTTTCAGTTCATCTGCAGTTAACGGATTAAAGCGAGCATCATTAAAAGCCGCCTGAATTGCCATAGTGCCGACAATTTTGCCAAGAGGTTCATCTCCGACAATGCGACCGATACAGCCGCGAAGTTCGCCTCTTTTCTTAAGTGTCACAAAAACGCCACGCGGCTGCTGCAAAATCGCGCTGAAATTTCTTGCCAGAGGAGCTGTATCAGTCGAAAACAGTCTTGATAAGGTTTTTCTGGCAAAAGTAAGTAAGGTCTTTTTGTCTGATGGTGTAAGGGTTGCGGATGGGTCAGTTTGTTTTATTTGAGGTAATATACCGGTATCGTTTCCCACTCCATCGGCGGTTAAGACAACCGCGCCATATCCAACGACACGTGAACGTTCACCAATAGATGTATCCCCTGAATTAGCATAACTGATAATTGAGCCATAAGAAGCGCCCAGAGACTTTGCTGCTGCCATTGCCACTATGATAGGAGCTTCTCCGCAGGCACTGGTATACAGGTTGGGAAGGTTTCTATTCCTTTGAGACTGCAAAGTATTTTGAAAAACTACTGGATCAAGTCCCGCGATAGCTGAAAGAGTTTCTCTATCGATGATATTTGCGTCTTCCGCGGACGGATAATGCGAAAGGTCTGAACTCGCGATAATCAATGCGTTCTTGTTTTTCAAAACCTTTGCCAGAGCCTGGCCGAAGCGGATACATGTTTGAATATTCTGTGAACCGATAACAATGGGGACAATCTTTGCTTTAGGGAAGACGATTTGAATAAAAGGCACCATTACTTCGATGGAATGTTCAGTTTCATGGAGAGATTTATCCAGCATGCAATCGATTGGATCTGTCTTCTTCAGCAAATGAATAATATTTTTTTCTACCAGAACCGTTCCAAGAGGAGTGCGAAATCCATCACCGGGGTAAAGCGCTATTTTCTCAATATCAGAGTTTGTATGTTTTGTTCCAAGAATGACAACAAAATCAAATTGCTGACCGGTAACTTGCTTGAACCCGTCGGCGCAAATCTGACCGGAGTAAATGTATCCGGCATGAGGCACGATGATGGCAACTGGTTTTTTTACTTTGGCAGGGATGGCTTCCTGAAGAAGTTTTTCGACGGCGAGTTTCAGCTTGGCTGCTGATTCAGGATAGAATTTTCCCGCTACAGCAGGTTCACGAACATCTAAATCAGTTACTTTACTTGCCCGACAGGCAATGGCAAAACAAAAAATAATAATAAGCAGAACAATGCTCAGTCTTAATATTTTCATTTTCTTAACCTCATTTATGTCCATACACCAGCGATCTTTTGTTTACAAAATTTACAACGGTCTTTATCCATGTTCATTTCCTTTATAAAAAACCCCTGTCGTTTTATCACCGCTTTTTTGCAGTTCGGACAGTAGGTATGATTTCCCGGATGATCCGGTACATTTCCCACATAAGGATAATGCATCCCTTTGCTCATGGCCATATTATAGGCGCGTTCCAGCGTAGTGACGGGCGTCGGAGGCAGATTCAACAACTGATAATCGGGATGAAAGCGCGAGAAGTGAACAGGAACGTCAGGGCCGACTTCTCCCAGTATCCATTCGATAAGTCCCTGTAGCATTTTATCTGAGTCATTCAATGTGGGTACAACCAGATTGACAATTTCCAAATGGGCTCGACTTTTCGCTATCTGTTTGATGCTTCTGAGCACAGGTCGCAATTCTGCTTTGCATACTGTGCGGTAAAAATCTTCACTGTAACCTTTCAGATCTATCTTAATAGCGTCGAGCGTTTTGCATATTTCCGTAAGCGGTGCTTCATTCATAAATCCACAGCTTATCATAACTGAGCGAATGCCGTACTTTTTGGCGTCACGTGCGATATCAGTGAGATATTCCGTGAACACGGTTGGTTCATTATAAGTAAAAGCGATAACCGGAGACTTTTGGTTGCGCGCGGTATTGACTATACTGGCAGGTGGTGTAAACGAAACCTGATGATCTTCCGGTGATGACTGAGAAATTTCCCAGTTTTGACAGAATTTGCAGCTGAGCGGACAACCGGCGGTGGCCAGAGAGAATGCCGCCGCTCCCGGTAAATAATTATAAAACGGTTTTTTTTCTATCGGATCGATATGAATGGATAAAGGGCGGCCATAAACAAGACTGCGTAATTCTCCGTTGACATTCATGCGCGTCCGGCAGCGTCCGCGTTGACCATTGACAATAGCACAGTTGTTGGCACAAAGAAGACATCTTATAATGGATTCTTCTTTCGGATAAACGCTGTCCTTAAACGTGAGCGTTTTCCAATAGCTGGCTTTGGGAGATAACCGGGCAAGTTCATCCAGATAAGACTCTCCAAAAGCCAGACCGGAATTGCCTCCCAGCAAAAACTTCTGCCAGAGAGGATCGGATAGAATTATGCCGGTGCCTCCCGCTGTTACGGCAAGTCTGGAAAGGGTTATTAAAAAATCGCGTCTGGAAAGCATGATGCCCTCTGAACTTTTTCCGGCAGATAATTATTTAACAATTTTCTAGAAATTAAATTATAGGAGAAATGAGCATGGTAAGTCAATGTAAATAGGTGCGACCGGTTTTAATTGACAGACAATTGTTGTTTTCTTATACTCTTTACCTAGGACAAATCATTGCCAATTTAAGAATATTTAACTGGTATATTCTGGAGGATATAATGGAAAAGCTGTTTTACCCTGAGTCCATCGCTATCATCGGCTTGTCGTCAAAACCCAACAATATTCCGCGCTTGGTTCTGGAAAACCTCATCCGGTGGGGATATAAAGGACGCATTTTTGGTGTAAATCCGCTTTCCAGTGACCTTCACGTGGACGGCATCAAGATGTACAAGCAAGTCGGTGATTTGCCAATTGTTCCGGATCTCGTTTACGTTCTGATTCCCGCGCGTTTTGTGCCTGATGCTATCGAATCATGCGGCAAGGCAGGAGTCAAACGCATGGCCATTCCCTCCGGCGGATTTAATGAAATGGGGGAAGAAGGCAAAAAACTCTCTGACCTGGCTTTGCAGAAAGCCAGACAATATGGAATTAGATTTGTAGGACCTAATGGAGTCACTGTTGCCAATACAGCTAATGGTTTATGTCTTCCCTTCGTGCCCTCATTCAGTCCGCCCAAAGGGGGACTGTCAATTATCTCCCAGAGCGGTGGCGTTGGTCTCATGCTCTGGAATCTTCTAACTGATGAAAATGTCGGTATGGCCAAATTTGCCAGCATAGGTAACAAGCTGGATCTGGATGAGGTAGATTTCCTGGAGTATTTTGGCCAAGATCCGGAAACTAAGGTTATTGGAATGTACCTGGAGAGCATCCCCCGTGGAGATCGCCTTATTGAAATCGCCTCACGCATAGATAAGCCCGTGATTGTTCTGAAATCCAACACGACTAACGCCGGCAAAAAGGCTGCTATGAGCCATACAGCAGCCCTTTCCAACAATGAAGCAATCATTGACGCGGCCTTTGAACGGGCAGGTATTATTCGTATTTATCATTTCAATGATTTCATTTCCGTAGCCAAGGCCTTTGACTTGCCGCCTATGCGAGGGAAACGAATTATGATTATGTCTCCCGCGGGTGGATTCACAGTCATGATGGCAGATCTATGTGAAGAGGCTGGTTTTGAATTTGCCGATCCCGGTGCCGCTTTTTACGACGAGCTTAAAAATTCATCCAATGCCGGAGTCATCAATTTTTCCAATCCCCTGGATATGGGTGACATCTATGATGCCACGTCTTATCCACATATTTTCTTTTCTATCATGCACAACGACAATGTTGACGGTGTTGTGTTCGTTAGTCAATGGCCGGAAATGCCGCGGGGCGAAGACGTCTTCTATAAAATGTTTCATACGGACGTCTCCAAAGAGGCCACCGGAACGATTCTGTCGTCGGGAAAACCTTTGGGAGTCTGCCTGTTCGGTCTTTCCGCAACCATTTCCAGGATCAAGCAAAATCTTGATGTTCCTATTTTCAACAATGCGATAGAGATGATCCATGCTTTTAAAAAGCAGTGTGACTATTACGCTAAAAAAGCGGAGGGGTTGCTGACTTATAATTTACCCGATGGTGTTGATATTGGAGCGGCAAATAACTGGATTAAAAGCAACACAGGTATAAAAGGAGAAGAAGCCCTGGAATTGCTGAGTCAATTTGGCATAACCGTTGCCGAATCAGCCGTGACCAAAGACTATAAAGAAGCGATTCGTATAGCCGACCGAACTGGGTACCCTGTAGTAATGAAAATCGTTTCACACGATGCCATACATAAATCCGAAGCCGGCGGCGTCATCACGGGAATTCAGAATTCAGAAAGTGTGCAGAACGCATTTGAATGCATCAGGGAAAACTTGTATTGCTATAAGAAAGATGCGGATTTCCAGGGTGTGCGCATTATGAAACAGGCCGGTGAAGGCTACGATATGTTCATCGGCGGACAGTTTGATTCATCATTCGGTCCTATCGTTTCTTTCGGTTATGGCGGCATCTACATCGAGGTTTTTCAGGACGTTGCCAACGTCTTTTGTCCTGCCAGTATACAAGAGATTGATGACAAGGTACGAAAACTGAAATCCTTTAAAATCCTGCAAGGGACCAGAGGGAAAGGTGCAGGTGATGTTGCCGGTTATGTGGCCATGGTCGAGAGAGTCACCCATCTTCTCCATCAGTTTCCTTCTATCAGAGAGCTGGATATTAATCCTTTAAGAGTTCTTGCCGACGGATCCGGTGTTGTGGCCCTGGATGCGAGAATAAGAATAGAGACTTGAAGTCTTTTAATATTTTTGTATTGATGTCATTGAATGTTTTCAATAAACTATATTTTTTGATAGCAAAATGGTATGGTTTACTTAATTAAAGATGTTATCCTTATAGTGTTGTGGCGTATTATATTGTAAAACTTTAACCTGCATACGCTAAATGAAAAGGTAGAAATTTATGTGGAAGTATAAAGTCGTTCCTCCGGCAGAGGTTCTTTCTAAAATCGAACCGGGCATGGTTATTTTCCTGGGTACGGGAATGGCGGAACCGCGAACGCTTGTTAAACATCTTATGGCGTCGAATGAACCTAATTTGCAGGATTTAGAATTAATTCAACTGGTGAGTCTCGGAGATACGATACCTATTGATGAAAGATATTCGCGAAAATTCCGGTTGAAGACATTTTTTTCCGGCTGGATTGCTTCCGAGGCTATAAGCGCGGGCAGAGTGGACCTTATACCAAGCAGATTTTCAAGAATAACCGGACTATTAAAATCCGGTGCCATCCCCATCGACGCGGCATTCATTCAGATTTCACCACCGGATGAAAACGGATACGCTTGTTTGCTGGGAGTGGACGTAGAAAGGCAGGCCATGGAATCTGCTCATCTTGTTGTCGGTGAAGTCAACGCCCGTGCTCCCCGCATTATGGGAGACACCATGGTTCATATGGATGAATTCGATTATTTTATCGAATCAACAGAGTATCCGATTTATATTCCTCGCTGGCCGGTGGCGGATGTTTTTATGAAAATCGCTGCCAATATTGCGACAATAGTTGAAAATGGAAGCTGTTTAGCTCTTGGTATAGGTCCTCTTTACGAAGCTTTAGCCGTTCAACTGGCAACAAAAAAAAACCTGGGGATTCATTCTCCCTTTTTTACAGATGCCGTGATGGATCTTGTAAAGAGCGGCGCTGTTACTAATCGTTTTAAAGGTATTTTCCGGGGTAAAAGCTCATCTTCTTATTTAATGGGTAGCGAAGAATTAATGCGATGGCTGGATAAAAACCCCCTTGTTGAATTTCAGCCTGAAGATGTGATTATGGATCCGAAAGTGATAGGTACCAATGATAAGATGGTTGCTATACTTCCGGCAAGAAAGATTGATCTGACGGGAAATGTCGCTCTGCATACCGGTAAGGGGAATATGAATGCCGGACCGGGCAATGTGCAGGAACTTTTGATGGGAGCCGGGCTGTCAAAAAAAGGACGAATAATTTTTGGTCTTCCCAGCCGTAACCTTAAAGGTATGTCTAATATTGTTTTATCCGTGGATAACATGCCTTTCCAGTTTACCAATCGGGAATCCATGGATATGGTCGTGACAGAATATGGGGTAGCTTCTCTCATGGGCAAAACGATGCGGGAACGCGCGCTGGAATTAATTGACATTGCACATCCCAATGATCGGGCTGAACTTGTCAGACAGGCTAAAGAGGCAAGATTGATTTATGCCGATCAGATTTATATTGAAGAATCAGGATCTCTGTATCCCGCTAAATTATGCACTTTCCATGAATTTAAAGGTGGCCTGAAAATTTGCTTCCGGCCAATCAAACCTTCTGATGAAGACAAAATGCGTCTTTTGTTTTATCGATTCTCCGATCAGGCCGTCTATTACCGGTACTTCACTTCCATAAAGACAATGCCCCATAAAAAGATGCAGGAATATGTTAATGTGAATTACCGCTTGAACATGTCTATTGTAGGCACTATCGAGGTAGCAGGCACCGAAAAAATAATTGCTGAAGCGCGCTACGTTCGTCTGAAACCGGACGCCTTTGCCGACACGGCATTTATTGTTGACGAAGAGTATCAAGGCAAGGGCATTGCTTCTTATCTTTTTGAATTATTGATTCGTGTGGCTCGCGAGGAGGGTATCCGGGGATTTACTGCCGATGTTCTGGCCTCAAATAAAGCGATGTTGAAGGTGTATGAAAAATCGCCATTCCCTGTCCAGACCGTCTTGACAAGTGGAATCTATGAATTAACAATACCGTTCACTCCTTTATCGGAGTTAAAGAAACCGGATTAAAAATTTATAGCATGCAATTACATCATGCCAATGCGTGTCAAAAAGAGAGCTAACTTCTCACCATAACCTTTTTTTACGGCGTAAGAAATCATGCCATAGAAAAAACTGGGCGACAGGCGTTTTAATATCCAATAGTATTTTCCTGAAAATTGGGGAATGACGTAAAGTTTGTTTTTTTCATATGCCCTGATTGTTCTTTCCGCTACTTCTTCGGCGCTTAAGCGGCCATGTTCAAAGGCCGAGTGTGCGAATTCACTCTGGAATTGATCCTGGTAACGCATATTGTCCAGCAGATGAGTATTAAAGAACATTGGACATGCTACGGTCACGCCAATTTTGTAGGGAACAAGTTCCTGACGCAATGTTTCCGAAAGAGAAATGACAGCGGCTTTTGTTACATTATAAGGTCCCATTTCCATCAGACAAAATAGTCCGGCGCTGGAAGCAACATTAATGATATGCCCTCCGCCTTTGGTTTTCATGTGTGGAATAAAGCTGTGACATCCATAAAGCATGCCCCAGAAATTGATGTCCACACACCAGTGCCAGTCTTCCAGAGGGATATCATCTACGAACCCACAGGATACCACACCGGCATTATTGATAAGCAGGTCTATTTTCCCCCATTTAGAAAAAGAATAATCCGCCATGGCTTTGACATTTTCCGGTTTGGATACATCGCATTCAAAAACTTCGCCGTCTCCGCCGGCCTGACGTACCATAGCCAAAGTTTCTTCCATACCTTTGTGGCTGATATCCGCAATGAGAATCTTCCATCCTTTCCTGGCCAGGACCATTGCCATGGCTCTTCCGAATCCTGATCCTGCTCCGGTTATCACTGCATTACTCATAATAATTACCCCTTATTTTTTTTCAGACCACTTCATCTAAGAAGAAATGCGGGTTCTAAGCAATTATCAAAGAATGATTTCTTAATTATTTTGCAAGGCAGTCTATTAGTGTAAAAACTCTTCTATTTTTTGATTAATGAACTGATCAGTCCCAGCTTACGCATTGGCGCCAAACCCAACAGTGCCTGTACCTGTTTGGCATCGCGAAAACGTTTTTCCTGACCGTAATCTTTCATGTAACCGTAACCGCCCAGAATCTGAATTCCATCGGTGGTCAACTTGCAGGCCTGTTCGGACAAATGCAGTGCCGCTGCCCGGGTACATATATTCCATTCCGGCTCTTGTTGTTCCACGGCCAGAGCCGCCTCGGATACCACCATTTCAGCAATTTTTACCTGCATGGCCATTTGAGCAAGCAACATGCGCAATCCCGACCAGTTGATAATTTCCCATCCACCTTGCTGGCGTTCCTGACTGTAAGCCAGAGCTTCCTGAAATGATCCCTTCATGATACCACACTGGATAGCGGCGACTGCGGCATGCATACGGTCAGAGGCTTGATCAAAATATTTTGGTCCTTCTTGTTCAGCACCAATAAGAGTGCCACTGACTCCTGCTAACGTCAGGTCCACAGCCGGACAGGCGTGCAAACCCAGGCTGAATATCGGCGAACTTTTGGTTATCCCTTTGTCTGCAAGATTGATAAGGAAAAAAGCGAAACCTTTCTGCTCCTTGATACGCGCCGGTACCAGGGCATGTCCGGCATGTCCACCTAGAACGACATATTCGACAGTGCCATTGAGAATGTAAGACCCTTTGTTTTTAACCGCGGTCAGCCGTGTCTGAGTTTCAGCAGGGTTACAAAAAGCCGGGCAGGCGATTAGCGCCGATTTGGCATCAGTTGCCTGTCCTGTAATTCCGGTCAGAAGATTTTTGCATCCGGCCGAAAGCATAATTTCCTGAGATAGAGCATTGGTAAAAATAATACCACCCAGACTGGCATCCGCTGCGCTGATATTATCCAGAATGATGCACAAAGCGTTCATGCCCTGGCCGATACCTCCGCATTCTTCCGGCAGGATGGTACCAAGGAGTCCAACGTCATAGGCTTTTGCTACTGTGGAATCAAAAAATGGCCCGAAGGGATAACGGTCATTCGTTTCCCGATTAGCAGCCAGCTCTTTGGTGGCAAAACTATGCGCCAGATCCTCGAATGATTTGAGTTCGCATTTTATCGTAGCTAACATATTCATGTCCTCCTATTCTTCAAATGCCCGGGCCTGTGGTATGGAACGGCCGATCAGGTTGGCGAATAGATTAATACGGTTTAATTGATTGGTTCCCTCATAGATCTGCAACAACTTTGCATCTCTCAGGATTTTTTCGGCTCCGTTCTCATGTCGGAGACCTGCCTGACCCATCAATTCCAGTGCCATTTGACAGTTCTTCATGCCCATATCTGTTCCTACTACCTTGGCTAGCGAAGACCATCCGGAGCAGCGGCGCTGCTCTTCAACGGATTGGCCGTCTACGTATAACTTGAAAAAGATCCGATTCATGATCTTCAATTTTAAAAACGGACTTACGAAGAGATCTAGAAAAACCTTTGGTACGTATTTCGAATAGTAATAAACAGGTTTCATCTGGAGGATGTCGTAGATCCCTCCGGGCAGTCCGTTGGAATAATTGGCCTCGACATAACTGAGACGGCCGATGACAACATTCTTATACATATCGGCGAGCATCATCTGCGCCCACTCGTGATTAATAAGCAGCTTGCCGTCGACTTCAGTCTCGCTGGCAAACTTCAGAGCAGTTTCATAAGCCCCTCTGGCTACGCCGGTTCCGAATGCTCCTACTGCCGGTCTGGTTACTCCTACCGCATATTGAATATATTGTTCTACAATTTCCCTTACATTTCGTGTTTTTGATGGCGGAATTTCTTTGGAATTGGACAAAACATTTTCGTCGGAAATAAAACAGTCCTCGAATATCAATTCACTGGCCGGACAGCACCTTTGACCCATTTTATCTTCGTGTTTACCGAATGAAAATCCTTTAGTGCCGGTTTTGACTGCAAAAGTGATGGTGTTATCCGAAGGTTTTTTCAAGTCGGTGTAAGCGATTAGACAGCACCATGTCGAAACATGACCCATGGAGATAAATACTTTGCTGCCGTTGACTATGTAACCTCCCTTGACCTTTTGAGCATAACAACTCACCCGTCCCTTGTCGATCAACTCGACTTCCTCCACATCCGTTCCGGCTCCCGGTTCGGTAATGGCCAGTGAGATCAGGCAGGGATTGCCGGTGCGTTGTCCTTCTGCTACATCCCGGAATATCTTGTTAGTCAGTGCTGAATTCCATGATCCCATAACTCCTATTACGCCGAGGTAGTGGACCCCGACCACATTGGCAATACCGACGCACGCCGAAGCGAGTTCTTCAACCACATAAGAAGAAGCCGGCATATTAATTCCTTGGCCGCCGAAGAGTCTGGGGATGAACATGGTGTAGAAACCCCATTCGTTGACCTTTTTTACTAAATCCCAGGGGAGATATTCCGGGTCGGCATATGTTTGACGGTCTATATCCAGTGCCAGAGGTCTGATAACTTCATCATTGAATTTTTTGGCATAGGCAATTGCATCCTTCGTTTCTTTCAGCATACCTTTAGGCAGTCGAGGTATGGCCTGTAGACTGCAAAAGGTGTCCTCGAAACGAGGCTCTCGGTTTAATAAAATTGAACTTTCTTTTGGTGAAATCATAACGCCTCCCTTCGGAATTGAATATTGACCGGGTTCAGTCATCAATACTACTCCTGCCTTTTACAACAAGAGACACTGTTCTGCATAACCGCTTCTGCTTTCGGGGAAAGCATTCACGGATGTTTAAATTATCCCTTATTCTTTTGGGCGTCAAAAGTGTCTTCTGTAACGCCGATCTTTTCCAGTTCTTTCTTTATAATACGATGAGTATTGGTCATGGGGAATTCATTTACAAAACGAATGTAACGGGGAACGGCAAAGCGTTCGAGCTTGTCTTGCATAAAAGCAATCAGCTCCTGCGGCCTAACAGACTGACCCTGTACCAATTTAATGGAAGCCATAATTTCATCTTCGGCCAGTTCCGACGGCACAGCATACACGGCAACCTCTTCCACGGCCGGATGCTCCATAATAGCGTGTTCGACTTCGTAAGCGCTGACATTTTCACCGCCACGGCGCATGGATTCTGTATTGCGTCCCACGAAATAAAGATAACCCTGTTCGTCCATACGAACCAGGTCGCCGGTGTAGAGAAAACCGTCGTGTACTTTTTCGTTGGAGGCCTCTTCGTTTTTATAATATTCCACGCGTCCCTTGGAACCGCTCACTTTGAAAATTAGTTCTCCTGGTATACCCGTCGGCACATCTTTACCCTGTGCGTCAACAAGACGCATCTCACCCGGTTTTGCCGGTGGAATCGGTTTCCCCAGCGAACCTGCCGGAGCGGTACCGAAATTCATAATAGCCTTGCCGCCGCCGTCCACAGCGCCATAGCCCTCGTAAATTTTCAAACCGAAGCGTTTTTCAAATGGTCCCCACATTTCAGCGGGACAGGCGGCAGAAAGTACATAGCGTACCTTGTTGTCGGCATCGTTAGGTTTGGGTGGCTGTTTCATCAGAATGGGAATCATGGAACCCAGTGTATTGAAAGTTGTAGCATTGTAGGTGCGTACTTCCTCCCAGAATTTACTGGCCGAAAATTTACGCGAAAGAGCCACACTGGCTTTAGCTGCCATGGCCGTAGTTATGGTAAGGAACAATGCATTGCCATGAATAAGCGCAAGCGGTGTATAGCAGACATCGTCGGAATTAAGTATAACATTGCTCATGATACAGAGTTTTTTTACCGTTGTATTGTAGTAGCGGTATACAACACCCTTGCGTCGACCCGAAGTGCCTGAGGTGTACATGATAAGACACATGTCCTGCTTGTTGTAGCCTGTCTTTGGTTTGACTGTCGAAGCCCGGGGGGCGTAAGCTTCCGAGAGCCGGATAATGCTGGAAGGTATGGAGAACCCGCGGCTTTCTTCTTCTATATCATCAACAAATACACCTTTGAGTTTTACTGATGAAGCAATAGGTGTAAAGCCGTCAAGCAATTCGGCATCCAGGGCGAGAAAACTGACATCGCTGTGCTCAATAACATACTTGAGATTGTCGCCTTTGAGTTCGGGATTAAGTGGTACCAGATACATTCCTATTTTTTGAGCGCCGAAAAAAATGTCCAGAAAGCGCGGGGAATTCTTCATGAAGATTGCCAGACCCAAGCCTTTACCGCCACCTTTGCTCAGAAGAAAATTGGCCATGCGATTGGCGTTGGCATCCATCTGGGCATAGGTGAATCGTTCGTTTTTGTACATCAGGAAGGTCTTGTACGGCACCATACAGGCGCGCTCTTCCAGAAGATCGGACCAGGACATATCTTCTACAATATCCTTTGCCGAGAAACCTTTTAAATTTGTCATTAAGGTGCCCCGTCGCGCCTCTTCTTTTAGAAAAATGGCTATTGAACGCACAGTCCTTAAGAGAAGTCTGGCTGTTTGGGTTCTGGCTGAAAAAGCGTTATTACTCATGCATCTGCTCCTTGGTTTTTCTACTTGAATTTGCGTGGCGGCTTCATTACACTGCGATCAATTATCTTAAAGTGATAGCCGAAATCATAAGGTGCGCTGACTATAATCGCTTCCCGTTCACACATGGCCGCGCAGGCATTGCATGACATGCACTGCGGAAAGTCTTTCTCCATTCTGGCTTTCTTGTCTTTGCCCTCACCTTCAATATACAAAGCGTGACCGGGACAAATGGTTACACACAAACCGCATCCATTACATTTTGTCAGGTCTATCTTTACCTGACCGGGATGAGCGTACTTTTCATTATCATAGGTCGGTATTCTTAATCTTTCGATGAGGCTGATTTTGGTCATGGCTTCCTCCTAATAGGTAATCGTGCGCTGGCCGTTTTCATACCAGGCGATTTCATGCAGTTCGCGCTCAACCATCTTGTTGGGATTTCCTCTGGCATAGCCTATGGTAATACCTTCCACCAGTTCATACGGATAAGAAATATTAAAACGCTTCAGCCATTTGAAGCGGTAATGAGATTTCATAAGGGCGGTAACAAAGCCTACCCAGCAGGTGGATAAACCCAGAGAGTGTGCTGCAAGTACCATATTCTGACCGCAGATACCGCAATCCAGATTAGGATTGCTGACTCCCCGTTTATCTTTCAAAATCATGATGACAGTGGGGGCGCCGTGGAATAATTTTAAATGACCATCGGCGATAGCAAACATTGCGCCAAAAGGTATTGGGTGAAGTTCGTGGGATAGTATGCGAATCAAAAATTGACTGTTGAGCCAGGCGATTTTACCTAGTGGGCCTCTTCCACGCCAGTCCAGAAAAAAACGGAAAAGTTTACAGGTCTGCCGGACATCGTGCTCCATTTCTTCCAGCATGTCTTTATCTCTGATAACGATAAACTTCCAGGGCTGAGAGTTTCCTGCTGAGGGAGCGTAACGGCCGGCTTCCAGTATTCGTCGAACAAGAGGTTCTGGTACCTGATTTGATTTGTACCAGCGCACGCTGCGACGCTCAAAAATAACTTTCTCTGTCTCAGTCCAGTCTTCTGTTGCTGCCGTTTTCTTTTCCACTTCCAATTCCGCTTGTGTAGTCATGGTGTTTGGAGATAAATCATTTACCTTTTTTTTGTCCATACTACCTCCTTCACATCATTTTTAGGGATAATTACCTTAGCTATTCCATAAGCAGAGGTAATTTACCGCAAATCAAAACTTATTACAAAAACAAAAAAATTTCTGTTTTTGCTTTATCGCTTATCTTGATGGCGATTCCAGGATATGGATGCACATAGCAGCCTCTTCCTGCCCCAGCGCTCCACCGCCGTTTTCGGCCATGCCGATTTTCGCTCCCTTGACCTGACGGTCGCCGGCTTTGCCGCGAAGTTGCGTAACCAGTTCGTGGATCTGGGCAAGACCGGACGCGCCGATAGGATGACCGCGCGATTCCAGTCCTCCGCTGACATTAATCGGAATTTTACCACCGATTTTAGTCGCGCCGCTTTCGGCCAGAATGCCGCCTTCACCCTCCTTACAGAAGCCCAGTGCTTCCGCCTGATGTAATTCACCGAACGCAGTTGCATCATGAACCTCAGTGAAATGAACATCTTGAGGACCAATTCCCGATTTTTCATAGGCTATCTTACTTAAACGTTCACCGATATCAATATCGTCAAAAGACCGATCGCGTCCTGAACCAAGTACTGACGCCCGAACTTTTACCGCCTGAGATGAAAGCCCCAGCTTTTTCACTGTTTCTCCATCACAAAGAATTGCCGAAGCGGAGCCGTCTCCAATGGGTGCACACATTGCGCGGGTCAACGGCCATGTGACTATACGATCCGCCAGAACCTGTTCCGGAGTTACTGTAAAATTGTATTGAGCATTAGGGTTTAATGAGGAATGAAAATGGTTTTTTGAAGCAATAATGGCAAGTTGTTCAATGGTGCTTCCGTATTTCTTCATGTGCATGCGCGCGGCGAATCCGTAGACGTCCATGAAAGGAGAGTGATCACCGGCAAATAATTTTCGCATCCTTTTTACAGTATCCGAACCTATGGCATCGCTAAGGCGCAAGAATACTTTGAACATATCCCAGTATTCCTGGAATCTGTCTTGAATGGTCGGTTTTTTCTTTTTTTTACTTTTGTCTTTTTGTGCCAGCGCCGCATATTTCTGTACATGAACCTGCATGTTCTTTTTATCCTGTTCCGTCATTCCGTAAACGGAGATATTGGCAATTATTTCCGCGATATTTTCAATATCCAATCCTCCAAGAAATCCGGCAAAAATAGCCATTTTGTTGGGATGGTGCAGCTTTTCGGCGCCTACTGCCATAGTGATATCGTAAAGACCGCTGGCGACTCCGAGCCATGCGTGGTGAAATGCAGTGGACCCTCCGGCGCAGGCGTTCTCTACATTTGTCATAGGGATAGATTCTATTCCCATAGGTCTCAGGGCAACCTGCGCTCTGATACAATCCTGTCCCTTGCTGTATCCCCATCCGGAGTTGGAAAACCAGAGTGCCTGGATATCCTTTTTATCAAGATTAGCGTCTTTCAGGCAGGAAATTACTGTGCTTGCGGCGAGATCTTTAATGCTTTTATCCAGGTACTTTCCGAATTTTATGGTGTGTGCACCAATAACATATACATCTCTCATGGCAGCCGACCTCAAAAATTTAATTGGTTTTATCCATTCACCATATTGGTTTAACCAATATATACAATTAATACTTGCTTTTGTCAAGAAAAAAATACATAATACATAAAGAAGGTTTAATAACGGGTATGGGCCCTAAAAACGGATATTGGAGGACAATTCCAACGCAAGCTGCAGTGAATCATCTCCTCCGCTGTGTCCCGACAAAGGCTGGATTCGACATACAAATTTCAATAAAATTCATTTTGGAAGTTTGAGTATCATAACAGGTTATTTGGAGGTTACAAAGGTAAATGGCTAATAAACAAGCACATCAGAAGGTTGCTAATGCTCTAATGCGCGATATATTTTTCCATAAAATAAGACCGGGAGAAAAGCTGCCTTCGGAACGGGAACTGTCCATTTCCATGAATGTGGACAGAACATCTTTGCGTGTTGCTCTTAAACAGCTGGAAGCTATGGAATTATTGGACATTCGTCCGGGAGACGGAATTTATGTTAATGATTTTTTAAAGCATGCGGGCATTGATTTTTTGCGGGCGCTTTTTGCCCAAAAAAATGCTCCGGAAGATGGTCTGGCAGTTGATATGTTTATGATTGATGAAGCTTGGGAATGGTGGATAATGTTCTTTCCTGAAATGATAAAGCTGGCAGCCATCCGAGCCTCTTCACGTGACTTAAAAAAAATGTCTGTTTTATTCGATAGAGAACTTGAATGTATAAATCAAAGAGATAAACTTATCGAAATATGGATAGATCAGCAAGAACTGATAGCCGCGACGATTAACAATATGGTGTTAATGCTCATGATCAATTCATCACGCCCTCTGCGCAGAAACATGCTCAGGATATTCATGGATAGCGTTGAGCAGGAAGACCTTGAGCATTTTGTTTTATCAAAGAAAAATTTAGTTATGAATTTTCTCGGAAATTCCGAAGGTAATATAGATGCGGGTGCGGAACAATATCGACAGATTCTTATAGCTCAGCGCCAGATCATTCGCAACAAGCTGATTAAGGATACTGTTTCATCTGATGCAATGCGATTGCAGCAATAATATACTTTTTTGTGACAATGACAATACTCTCCTTGTCAATCATTGGGAAATATCAGAAGAAAAGAACGTGAATCCCTTATCTAAAAAAATTTTATTGACGAATCTTTAGATAATAAATCAGCGCAGTAAAAGATTTATCCGGTATGGAATATTTGTACGCTCTTTGAACGAATTTTTTTTCCAATTCAAAACCGTAAGTCTCATAGAAACGGTAAGAAAGCGCAGTATCGGTGGATACGGATGTTCCTTCATAGCCTCGATTACGAACAGTATCTACGAATCGATCCATAAGGGCTCTGCCCACACCGCGGCTTCGATATTTTTTTATGGAGGTAAACAATGCTACTTCACATATGGGCCACCGCTTGGGATGGAGAAAGTAATAGGGAAGATATCCGTAGATCAACTGAAAGAAATGTCTATAAGTCAACCAATTCATCCCATAGCCGTTAACCAGACCCTTGGGGAGCACATATAACAAACAAAACAGGAGGGAGTTAATTATACCTTTTATATTAAAAGGCGCCGCACCGAAAATAATGCCGCAAATTTCTCCGTCCACTTCCGCGACATAACAGTCAGTCGACATTTTATAGAAAAATTTTATAAAGTCCTCGTGCAAGCTTGGCTTTGCATGCTTTATTGATGGCCACAAGATATGATCAAAGCCTTCATTAAAACACAGGACAGCGTCTTTCATGTCCTTTTCTTTACTAAATGCACGTAAGTTTGTCTTTATCATCTAGTCGTCATCTTTTATTGTCTTTCAACTTATTTTTCTGAATTAATGAAACCCATATCGGCAAGAAAATTATACCATGCACGTCCTCGCTCGCTTCGGTTAAAAATAAGCCAATGCCCACCTGTCAGAAAACACCTGTTTTTGATAGTCCATTTCTCACATAACAATCGGGCATGCTCAAATGGACATAGCAAATCGCCGCGCGAAGCCACAACCAGCAATTTTTCCGGTGGTAATTTAGGGCTAAAATGGAAGGGAGAATGCAGTTCCCATATACACCACATTTTTTTACGTAACTGGTCATCGACAGGAAATGGAAGTCGCGCATGATCAGGGTCCATAGGATCGGTAAATTTTATTGCCGGCACCATCATGGCGGCAAATGATGCAATTGTGGTCAGACTGACAAATAGAGCTGCGGTGTGACCGCCGAGACTTGCGCCAATAAGCCCGATTTCCTGCGTACCAAGTTCGGAAAGAATTAAAAAAGAACTATAGAGATCGTATATCGTTTGTCCCACGGCCTCGCAGGTCATGACCACATCGTCCGGCTGCAGGTATATTCCCTTTTGCCTGAAAGGGCCGGCCTGGCGTTTCCAATGAAATGGTGCGATAAAAAGAACTACGTCGAGTCCCTTAGCGTAAAGATTCGTGATCCTGAACATTTTTTTCGCTTGCCGTGGTTCACCAAGCATGTATCCGTGATGACATATTACAGTCTTGCGATTACTATCGCCATGGGTCCATCTTACAAGGTAGCCTTTTTTATTAACAGAAAACGAATCGTAATATTCACGAATTAATGGATTTTTTGTCGTGTACCCGCTTTGATAGCTGATGAGTTGATATTCACCGTCATGGTAGGGTTTTCTCTCCAGGACCTCATAAGCCGGAGCTTTCGCAGGAAAGGTAAAAAAAGATTCCGGATTGTCCACGTATCCATTATCGATATAGTAATCAATCTGCTGCTCATAGACTTCACGGGTTATAGTCCGCCCTGGTCTTAGATGATCGGCTAACTTGGATGCTGTGATAAACAAAACATCAACAAAACTGCCAAGCGAGTCGAGAATACGTTCTTGTAATCCGTTGTTCAAATCAGTTCTGCTATTCATTATTTCATAATATCCTTCAACCAGGCAGCTATCGGCGGCACAACCTCATCTACATTATTGGTCATAACCAGATGTTCCGTATCTTTTAAAAGCAGATATTCTTTTTTGCACGTCAGCCGGTTGAAAATATTCTCAACATATTTCTGAGGGAAGATGGTGTCCTTTTCTGCGTGGATGAGCATAATGGGTACCGTAATTTTTTCGACCGGTTTGGCAATGTCCGTGTGCATAAGTGAACCCAGCGCCCTGATGCTAATCCATTTAACTGCAACAGGATTATCTTTGAGAAGCGTCGAGGCATCCGTACCACTTTTAGTTCTTTCCTTGGAAAGATCGAGATACAGTGAAATGGGAATGGCAAAACCTTTATATAAATCAGCCAATAATTCGGCAAACGGAACCATGAAAACCGGAGGTCTGACCTGAGATAAAACCAGGTTGTCTTTTCCGTTCAGGTCGGCAATGTTATGGCACACAGCCGCTGCGATGGAATTATCGCGTGCCGCCGCATAAAACGCCACCATGCCACCCTGACTGCTTCCGGCAATGGCGACGTTACCGCCAAATCGTTCGTGTGCGTATTTTACAACAGCAAGAGTATCAGCAACGATTTCATTAATGGTATAATCTCCACGTGGTCCGCTGCTCAGGCCGTGTCCGCGCGGATCAAATCCGACCACATTAAATCCCTGTTTATAGATTTTATACATGACTTCAATGTAAAATCTGGCATAAACTGAAGTACCGGGAATGAATACCACCGTCGGTGCGTTTTTACCGACAGAAAACACATCAAGGTGAAGTTTGAAACCGTTGGCATCGATATAAGCTTCGGCAAGAGCGCTGCGATCAATACTGATTTTCTCTTTTTTTAAAAAATCGTTAAATGATTGCTCTGCCACCGCCTTATCAGGAATCTTTGTGTCCATATGCATCCTGCTGATTGCGTACCAGGATAGATGAAAAGCCACAATAATCAGAACTGAGATTAAAATAAGTTTTTTCTTCATAGCCATTGAACCTCCGGTTTTTTTCTTGATGCTGTATATGTAAATTTATACGCGGGATAACCCATTACCAGACTTGCGTAAACGCGTCTGCCTTTTGGAATACCGAATTTTTTCCGCTGTGAGCGGCTGAAGCTCAGAAACATAACCATAAAACCGATTAAGCAGGTTCCCAAACCCAGCGCGTGAGCATAATTGATTATAGTTGTAGCGGAGATATTACAATTGTCGGACGCGAAACGGGCTCTCTTAGGCGCGTGAATCAAAATCAATGCCGGCGCGTTATGCAGAATGAAATCCCTGCCGGTTTCAGCATTCTGCTTCTGCACATAATCCATAACTTTCAGATACCTGTTATTATTCAATCCGGTGAGATTTACAATTATCCGGCCGATTCCTTTTTTTGTTTTGTTATAGAGGCGACTGACAAATCCAAAAATGGTATTGGCCGCTTCTTCTATCAATTTTTTATCAGTGATAACAATATAACCCACATTCTGTTCGTTGCTTGCCGTGGGACCATAGCTGGCCAGGTCAAGTATCTGTTCGATAACATCGCGTGAAACCGGTACGTTTTTAAATTGTCTCATGCTTCTTCTGCTGGTTATTATATCGCGAAACACCTCGGGATTGAGGTTATTTCTATTTACCTTAACGGTCTGGTCTTTCTTGAGACCGTCATGAATTATGGCGTCACATGGACATACGGCGAGACAATGACCGCAGCGGTTGCACGAATCGATATCGACAGGTTGTGATTTGCCGTCAACGATGCGCCACACGCCGGCTACGCAGTCACGAGCGCAGAGCAGGCATTGATTACATTTGTTTTCGATTTTTTCAATTCGCATAATATTTTTATGTGACCCCTCTAACTTTTATTGATTTATCGTGTTTTTTAATAAAAAATTGCCCGCGATTTGAATTCTTCCAAACCGGCTTGAGTATTTTCACAATCTTGTTTTCTTTGTTCAATTTGAGATTTTTTGGTAATTATTTCTTCGGGACGGCGTTGTTTGCCGACAAAATTTTCATTCCAGTCTTTGATTAACTCACTGGCGTCTCGACATACTTCATTTGCTTTTTTCCGGAGGGAATCGAATCTTTTGATCTCGGCTGGAGTATCAAATTCGATGCCTTTAAAATAGGCGGACGAATTTTCCATTCCTGGCTTGATGACGGTGCCGGCTGTTGTTTCAATAGCAACTTTTTCTGTCGGACTAAGTTTCGCGACCACCCAGGCATGATTACTTTCCCTTGCCAGATGTCGGAAGTTCCAGGTTGTTACATTTTCATGTATGTTTCCACCCATAATTTTCGCGTCAATACCGTTAGTTTTCAGTTGGTTCCAGACGTCGATGGCCATGTCCAGACAAACAAAGTCTCCCGCTAACGTATAGGTGTGAGTTTTATGAAATGCAGCAGCAATTAGTTCTACGATTTGCATTTTATCCAATTTCTTTATTGCCGGTGGGGCGGGTTCCGGAACGGAATCTGCCGCAGCAGGGGTTGTTTGAGCAGGAACTGGAGTAGGATTTTGTGGTATCGTGACCGGAGCTGTTTTATCTGCCACAGGTGTGTCCTCGTCGGCTGGTTTTAAGAAATATATCGTAGAAAAAACAACGGCGGCTACCAGAATAACGGCAGCAGAAATAATATATTTTTTTATAGAGACCGGAGTGCTTTGGGGTGGTTTGGCCAGAGGATTCGGGATTTTTGTCCCGCAAACGGGACACTTATAGTTACCATTCTTCAGATTATGTGCGATATCTTCCGAATTAAATTCTACCTTGCAATTTTGACATTCAAGATGCATGTCATTTCCCTTATCTTTTACACAAATCTTTAATATACAAGTTTCGTTGCCTGATCTGAGATAAAATACTATGCGTCTTTATCACAGCCATGCTTTTTGCAAAATGTTTTTATTGTCAATTAGCAGGCGCATATAATCCAATTCCAGAGATATCATTTCCGTATCTTTCCGGCGCAGCCATTCGGAAAGCCAGGCAAAACGAAGCGCTACAATAAATTCCAATAAATACATCCAGCTTATTTTGGAAAGAAATTTTGACTTTTTCATATCGGCGATAAAACATTTAAGGAGATCGCCTGTGAGATTCTGCGGATCTTCCACTCCGATACAGCCGATTAAATTGGCCACGTCATAGAGTTCACTTTTATAACCACAGAATTCCCAGTCGATTACGCATTTAATATTGTCGGCAGACCAGATAATATTCAGCGGGTGATAATCGCCATGACAAAAAGCCACAGGCAATTTATCATGTATGGACATAAATTTTTTTTCCAAAAACCCGGCGATGTTTTTTATTTCGTCTTTTATGTCTTTATTATAGAGGTTAATTTCACGGATTAATTTGTAAATGTAATTTTTAAGAGAAAATACATTGTACGGTTGTGAAAGGAGTAAGCCTTTTGACTTATGATGCAAATCAATCAGGAAATTAGCCAGCGCCGGACCGCGCCATTTATCATAAAAGTATTTTTCGCGGTCTAATTCGACACCCTGCACAAAAGGAGCAATTTGCCAGAAATTGTTTTTATGTTCGATGACAAACTCTCCATTCTCGGTTGCCAGATAAGGCTGCACGCAGGCTAAATTATTTTTTGATAACAAATCAAGAATCGCTGCTATGCGTTTTTTGTTTTCCAGAGATTTTGGCGGAATCTGCTCCAACACAAAATAATTATTATTTTCGTCTTCCAGAACAACGCGAAAAACCGAACGTTCGGGACTTCCCTGAATAAGAATGTTTTTATGTATTTTTTTTAGATTTACCTGCCATAATCGCAAGATGATTTTTAAAGTTTCTTTACGGAAAGGATTCTTTTCTATAACGCTCATAACAGCTTTCGGCTTTCTCGCTGCATGTTTTTTCAGAGCTGCCAATTTTTTTTCTCTGGGCAGTTTCTTGATTTTTAATTCCAACCGCATCGATTCACTTTTTCCCATCTTCGCGCTGGTTGCTAATAAATCTACCGGCCTTCGTGAGCGTGTATATTTTGACGCCTCTCCCTCGTTATGAGCGACCAGCCGTTTCTCAATATTGTTAGTTATGCCTGTGTACAGACTCTCGTCGGAACAGCGCAGAATATACACAACCCATGTCTTGCTCTTTTTGCCGGATGTTGTATTCATGATGTTGTTTCTTACAATAGAGCAGCGGACATTGCCATTAAATTTATAGGGGAAGTATATTTTTAAAGATTTCTGAATGTTACGTAGCGCAAAAAATGGAAATATGAAAATAGAGACTTTTGGGAACAAAGGTACAAAAAGGAAATCAAAGCCGCTTGACATTTATAAGCCATTGGCTTATAAATGCAATTATGACGCCTAAAGAATTGAAGCAGTGGAGAGAGGCCAACGGATACAGCCAGAACAAGCTGGCAGAGGCGTTGTCTGTACATATAATGACAGTAAGCCGTTGGGAACGTGGCGCAAGGGAAATTCCTCCATTCCTTAAATTGGCTCTGGACTATCTGGAATTGAAGGGCGGAAGACCGAAACCTAAAAAAACTAAACCCAGGAAAGAAAAAGTAAAAAGAAAGGAGAATGTCTACGGAGATTATCTACAGACGTGGAGTCGTTTTCTGAATTCAGTATTACCGAAATGGTAAACCTCACAGAGCCAAGAGCACCGCAAGCGCTGCTTTTCCTGCCTGAATAAAACAGAACACTTTGACTAAATCCTCGAGATAACTGGTGCCCCTGGCGCGAGTCGAACGCGCGGCACACGGATTAGGAATCCGTTTTTTTACATTTTATGCGATTTTCACAATAAATCACTTGACATCATTACACTCGTAATTTAAAATACTTACAAAAGAATAACAAAAATTCATTTTCACAGAAAATAACAGCATTTAACAGAAAAGGGGAGCTATAGGGGAGCTAAGAAAAGGCATCGACTGATAAACGGATGCCTAAAAAGTTTTACTAAATGTGTCGGGAAAATGTTTATGAAGGCCTATCGTACAGCAACAAAATACAAGGGTGTTTTTGAAAGAATTTCTTCAGAACGACTTTTCAAAAATAAACCAGATGTGTGTTTTGATATATCTTATAAGGTAGAAGGAAAAAGAATATTCGAAAAAATAGGATGGATCTCTGAAGGATACAGTGCGAAACTTGCTTCTGATATTCGCTCTGAACGGTTGAGGTCAATTCGTCATGGTGATGAACTACCTAAGCAAAAAGAAAAGGCGCCATTTTTTAAAGAAGTTGCTAAAAAATATCTGGAATGGGCTGAAGAAAACAAGTCCCGACGAGGAATCGATGATAAGAGAAGATATAGAAAACATCTGGCCACGCGTCTCGATGAAAAAAAACTTAATGAAATATCTTCTTTCGATTTGGAGAGAATAAAAAATGATTTATTGAAAAAGGAGTTATCCCCGGCAAGTGTAAAACATTGTCTCGTTATTGTACGCCAGATGTTTAATAAAGCAAAAATATGGGGGCTATATCAGGGAGAAAATCCGACAAAAGGCGTTAAATTACCAACATTAAAGAATCAACGAGAACGGTTTTTAAGATACAAAGAAGCTCAATTGCTACTTGATGATCTGAAAATTGATCAGCATCGTAAAAAAAATCCTGGTGATAAAAAAGATCCACAACTTCATGATATATCCCTGCTTTCATTACATTGCGGTCTTCGGGCCGGAGAAATATTTAACATTAGGGGTCATGATGTAAATTTTGAAACTGAAATTATTAACATTGCGAATCCCAAAAATAATGAAAGTCGTAAAGCATATATGACTAAGTCTATAAAAACTATGTTACAAAAAAGAAAACCTCTAAATCCAAATGATTATATTTTCAAAAGCAAAAATGGAGAAAAGATTGAAACCATATCTCAATCATTTTCGCGATCAGTGAATCGACTAAAATTTAACGAGGGAGTAAAAGATCGATTACAAATGGTTACCTTCCATACCTTGAGGCATACTTTTGCAAGTTGGCTTGCCATGCAAGGAGAAAGCCTTGTTACAATCCGGGAATTGATGGGACATAAATCATTCGAGATGACCAAACGGTACGCGCATTTAATTCCCGATCACAAAAAAGCTGCAGCCTTAAATTTAGAGAGAAAATTTAAAGCTGTGAGGAATGATAATGCAAACAAGCTCTTAATAGAAGCATCGAAAACAACATAAGCATTTTCGCAAAAAAGAATGATTCTTATTGAGGTAAAGATATGCCATGGGAAAGTATCGGCAGTATTAGCAGTGGAAATATGCCGCATGATGAAGAGTGGATCGTCTGGGGGCTTAATATTGCAAAAAAATACGTGGAATTAGTTTGTGGCAAGCCACCGGAAGGAAGCAGTCTCGATATAATGTGGGAGGATAGTGATCTTGGTAATTATCCTTCTTTAGGCATTTGGTTTGAATTTAACAAACCGTCGGAATACATAAATAATTGTGAAGATGCTCTTCATGTCTTTGACGGTTCAGTATCATGGAGTGATCTTCAATCACATATTGAAGGTAAAAATTTCATAGATAAAAAGAAAGATCATTACATTCGCACAAATAAAGCCACCGATGTTAAAAACGCTGAATATTTTATTGCTCTATGTAAAGAACAAAGAAAGCAAGATTCAGTTCCAATGTATTATGGATATTTTATTAATAATACTTCTATACCGATTGATATTATGATGGAAATTCCTGCTGCCATGTTAGATAAAGTTAAACATGGCAGTAGCGTTAATGATTTTATAAATATTTCGCAAAAAGAGAAATCTATTAACATATATGAAAATATTCCGCCGCGTGGATATGTTGAACTTAATATGATTTATTTTGAGTGGGAATTCGATTTCTCCAACACCTGCCATCTTTTTTTACAAACATTAAAAGTGGAAAAACATATTAATTTCTGCATGAAAAAATATTTCATTTCACAAAATACAATAGATTGTATTCCTATATTGAACAGAGACGGCTATGTTTGTTTGCCGACTTTTTCTAATTAGGAATATAAATATCTATACTTTTAAGATGGAACACGGTTTGAAACCTAAGTTATCTATTTATTCTTGAAAGTGAGTGTGAGCTAAATTTTAAGACCATACGCTCTTTCAATGAGTAATCCATAATATGTGCAACGGATAATTTGGGATAATTGAGGTGGGGTATTATACCGATCCAGATAACATCCCTAACGAAAAACTAAAATATCATTGAAAATGTTTTAATATTGAAGTATTAGCTTAACATCATTCAAATTTTAAAAGAGTTATTATACCGACAGAGCTGTCAGCGTTTGCAATAGCCGACAAAGCGTTGACAGGCACAGAACAATGCCATGCACTCGGACGGGAACCATCCTGCCCGTGATGGCCACGTTATGTTTAAGGTGAATCATGCAAAACGAAGTTGCCCAATTTCTTGGAGATTCCGCTGAAAGCGGCAGGTGATTCCGGAGGAAGCAAGCACCCTGATGTCTACTGAAAACTGCCGAGAGATCAAATAACACACCCTGCCGACATCAGTCAATATTTTCTAATTTTTTACGCATAGAATCTCCTTTCAGTTCAAATTTATGAGCGACATGAAACAATCTGTCACAAACGGCATCGGCTATTGTCGGGTCACCGA
>LNQE01001917.1_pt1 | contig 34213 bp, 32 predicted proteins | sample 603111 | NCBI WGS metagenome assembly LNQE01 (sample SAMN04260313, study PRJNA301899) | hydrocarbon metagenome | isolation source: hydrocarbon-contaminated ditch | place: Germany: Bremen | collected 1998
GGCCGGCTACTGATCGTCGCCTTGGTAGGCCTTTACCCCACCAACTAGCTAATCAGACGCGGGCCCATCTGTAAGTGACAGCATTGTTAAGAGGCCATCTTTACTTCCTCAACTTAATAAGGAAACTTATGCGGTATTAGCAGTCGTTTCCAACTGTTATCCCCCGCTTACAGGTAGGTTACCCACGCGTTACTCACCCGTCCGCCACTATCCAATACTCAACACTCAATGTTTTTACTTTCCTTGTTGTGTTAGCATTTTTTGATCGCGTAATGCTCTCTTTGCTCTTTCCTTAATGGATTTAAAACATTCAGTGTCGAGTATTGAACCGTTCGACTTGCATGTGTTAAGCACGCCGCCAGCGTTCGTCCTGAGCCAGGATCAAACTCTCCATAAAAAAAGTTTGAATATCCTAGCCATTCGTTAGTCTGGCTTGTTTCTCTTTGTCCGTTTGAGCCGACTGGCTTCATATCTTATTGCTAAAATATCAGTCCCAGTCTTCTTCGCACTTTTGTCTTGCTGTTCAGTTTTATCAGATCCTGCCCCGGCTGGCCGGGACTTGAAATTCCGAACGTCTGCTGCGTCTTTCAGACTTACATCCATCTCGTTATTTCACTCGCGTGCTTTGGCTTCCCGCCGCGCGCAAAACTTATATTATCATCCACTCAATTAATTGTCAAGAAGATCTGTTTATTTTGTTCAGGATGAGTAGTTGTTTTTTTCGCGAGCATATTTATTATAAACTGTACTTGTCCTTTTGACAACGGCATAATGTAACGATTTTATTTTCTCAGATACCCCCCCGGCAAGCACCAGGATGTATTGTTGCAGACAGAACCGAGGCGCCTTGTGCAACATAAAAAATACCCCCTGCGATAGTAGATAAACTCTACCAAAAGGGGTATTTTTTTATATTGGCTTTTCCATGGCTGGTTCAAATACCGATCAGTCTCCTAAGTTCCTTATTTTCTTTTTGGCTTTCTTTTCAATAGTTATGGCACAATCAGGACATACCATTTCGCATATCATACATGCTATACAGCTATCCTCGTCTTTGGGCTCGACAGCCGGAGTTCCATACAGTCCAAGGCGATCTGACCAACGGAGTACGTCATTGGGGCATTTCTCCTTACAAAGACCGCATCCTTTGCAGTATTCAGGGAAGATATGAAATATCGCTTTTTCCATGGGGATGGATAATGCGTTGAATTCTTTAACCATTATTATCCACCTCTTCCTGTAAAGATTTTTCTGCCATTCGTTTTCCTATTTCCATGGCTTTAAAATTCAGTTCCCTAAGGCTTGGATCCTTTTCAAACTTGTAGGCTAGTCTATGCTCCAGTGCTTCCCGGGCTGCTTCAAAGGATACTACATTAGTTAATCCAATGACTGCACCCATTATTATGATATTAAATACTTTGGGATGGAGCTCCTTGTTAGCAGTATCCACCGCCGGAATGGCGATTATTTTCTTGGCCTCTTTGGGCAGATCTTCTCTGTCAAAATCAAATCCACTGTCATATACAAACAAGGTATTTTCATCAGAATATCCTGCTGTTCTGCCAATTGCTCGCCCACTCAAAGCAATTACCACATCCGCCTTATTAAATTTAGGTGCGCCAATCCTCTTATCGCTAAATTGAATAAACGCTATGGACACTCCGCCTCTCTGTTCCAGGCCAAAGTTGGGGATGTATATGGTCTGTTGATTCTCGTTATAAGCTGCCTCTGTCAGTATCTCTGCCACCGATTGTACTCCTTGCCCACCTTCTCCGGCCAGGGCAATTCTAATCAAAGACATTTATTTATCCCCCTTTCCTAAGGGGCTTTTTATTTCACCCACCGGGAAATATTGCTCCATTTTCTCTTCTAAAAAATTCCAGGTTTGGTTAGCGTTGGTTCTCCAGTTGGTTGGGCAGGTAGATAAAACTTCAACAAAAGAGAATCCATTCCCTTCCATTTGATTTCTGATAGCATTCCTGATCAACCTTCTGAGTTGCTTATACTTGGACACGGTAGCTCTGGCTACATATGCACCTTCAGGTGTTAATTCTGCAATAAATTCTGGTCCCATGGTTGGATATCCGGTGGCTTCTGGATCTCGGCCATAGGGACTGGTCTCCGTGATCTGCCCCGGTAAAGTTGTAGGAGCCATCTGTCCTCCGGTCATTCCGTAATTAGTATTGTTTACCAGGATGAGGGTAACCTTTTCGTTACGCACTGCAGAGTTGAGGAGATGCTGAGAACCAATCGAATATCCTCCGCCATCACCCATATATCCTATAGTAATTAACTCTGGACGAGCACGTTTTATCCCAACCATAACAGGAGTGGTACGACCGTGATGGGTCTGGGTGCTGTCACATGCAAAGAAGTTCCAGGCCAGGAGTGAACAACCTATGTCGCATCCAAAAATAGTCTCCTGCTGTATCCCTAACTCATCTATAGCTTCTCCCAGAGCTTTTAATGTAATTCCATGCCCACAACCAGGACAAAATTTGTGTGGTTTGGAAGGTAAATACCATGATTTCGGTGTTGCTGGGGCAAGCATTTCCATTATTATTACCTCCTTTCTTGCCCTATATGATACTTTTAACTTTTTGGATTATGTCAAAGTCAATAATTCCAACTCCGGGCATATACAAACTATCTATTTTAACAGTTTCCCCGTATATCTCCTGTTTGGTCAGTCTTTCTAACTGTCCATATGCAGATTCAGCAATCAATAACTGCTGTGCGCCGCTCTGAGCTATAACATCCCGCAATTGCTGTTGCGGAAACGGCCTCAGGGTTATCGGTCTAAAATAACCTGCTTTGATCCCTTGGGCTCGCAGGATCTTTACTGCATCATCTGCCGCTCTGGATACTACCCCATGAGAAATTATGATTATATCAGCGTCTTCACAATATTTTGCATCAAACTCAATGATTTCTGGCGAAATTGCCTCATATTCTGCCGATACTTTCATTATGACATCATATAGTTCTTCTTCCAGACTATAAATGTTACACAAATGCTGGGGCTCTCTATTTTCTCCGATTTTGCCCGGAACACCGATCAGCGGATACGGTTGGATCATTTCTATTCCCTTGTCCTGCGGGTCATACATCTCCAGGGGCTCTCTCATTTTAGCTTGATAACCATCCCCCAGTACAAAGGTAGGGAACCTGTATTTCCAGGCGGTATTAAATCCTTTAATTACATAATCGTAGATTTCCTGATGAGTGGCGGTTGAATAAACAATTCTATGTCCTTCACCATTGCCGCCAAAAGTAGTCAGAGTTACTTCCTGCTGCGAATAAACCACCGTTCCTGATGATGGTCCTCCTCGCTGCTGTATAATGGACAGTACTGGCAGTCTCATAGCCTCTGCCATACCAAATGGCTCCTGCATCAATACATTTCCCGGCCCAGCGGTAGCCGTAAAAGCTTTTTTCCCGGCTTGAACCGCTCCACAAGTAGTAAAGCCTGCTGATAATTCATCTTCAGTCTGAAGAAACCCTCTATTGTATTTTGGAGCCAGACGAGTCCAATAATGCATGACTTCATTCTGTGGAGTTATTGGATATCCAAACATTATATCAGCTCCTGCGGCTAAACAAGCCCAGGCTACTGTTTCATTTCCAGTCATAAACGCCTTTTTTGGTTCGCCTATTATCTTTTCCATTTAATTTGCGCACCTCCCATTCTAAAAACCAAGGAAATACTTTAATAGCAGCTGTTAATTCTTCTAAATTATCTGTTTTAAATACGAAAAGTAAAAGCTACCATATGGCAGCCGGCATATATCTTTGTATAAATTTCACCGGTGTACAGAACTCCTCCTTATTAATAAATTCTCTATGCCTTTCTTCTATGGCAATATAGGCAATGGGTATATTCATCTGTCTTGCTGCTTCAAAAATTTCCAGGTTGCCTTTTATTATTATATCCAAAGTAGTGTCGTTTCCCAAATGGGTATTTGCTACTATGGCATTCACTGTCCCCAGTTCCTTAATATAATCCTTTATTCTTTCAATCGAGCTGGTCATTGGGCGCATGTAATTTACAACTGCCAGAACTATAAGCTTGGCTTCCTCTGTTCCTTCAACTAAATTTAGTGTTCTAGCACCATGAACTCCATAGCCGATATCAAATATGATATCTCCCTCGATTCTTAAAGCCCATCTTGCTTGCGGATTAAGCATAGCCCCGGTCTCACCTAAACCGAAACTATCCTTTCTGGAATAAGCAATAATGTTTAGGCCTTCTTCTTCAAGCAGTTCTTTGATAGGCCTTAAAGTATAGAAGGGTTCAACGATATCTAGATCCACCAGAGTAACTTTTCGCTGCAGTTTTTTCAACTCTAATGCCCGGTTTATAGCTATTTCGCTTTTACCGCTGGCATATTCTCCTACATACGCTTCTACAACTCTTGTCTCTGCATCCACTACAACTACAACAACACCTCCTAAGGATTCTTGTGCCCGATGATTATATATAGTATAATGCTGCACTCAATTGTGCGTCAATATTTATCTTGTTTGAAAGAAATGTTACTCACATTTGCGGTTTGTGCTGTAACATACTCTTTGTTAGCCCCAGATGTAACATTTTATAAATCCATAAGCGTTTTGTATTTGCTCTTATCATGCCTGTCCTCAGCCAATAATATAACAGAAAAAGGCCCCTTAACGGCCTTTATTTATCTGGTATTATTTTGCACTGAATATAAATGTTCTACGTCATCAACAGCTGAAAACATATCAATAGCATCAATCCTGGTATCCCTAAAAAACCTGCAATTAATATAGTTATCAGATTAACCGGCAAGATAAAAGAAAAATATGCTCCAATAAAATTTATAATCAGAAGCAGCATTACCCCTACGGCTGAATTAATAATCAATTTCCACAGTAATTTGATCGGTTTTAGAAAAACCTGAGCAATCAAATATAGAATTACCAGCACAAATAACGCTGCAATAATTATATTAATCATTTCCATCGCCGCTATCTCTCCTCAAAATTGAAAATATAGAGCTTACTCGTGTTCACCCCGACTTCTGGTCTTAATTCTCTTGAGCAGGTAATCGTAGTGTTTCTCGGCCGCTTTAATTTTGAAAATTGCGTAATCAACCATTTCTGGGTCATTTAAATTGGCAAACCAATTTTGTGCCTGCTGTAACTCTTCATATGCCTGTTGCAGCACAACTTCGTCTGACATAAGTTCGTTTGCCTCCAACTCACTTCCCCCTAAGCAAAACAAGCTGCAAGCTTTATTCCATATGTTCGAGCAAAACGCCATATCATGCTCCTCCTGGCTCATACAGTAAAGCTGTCCTGTTTTTATCTCTATGCCAGGCGAGTATGTTTTATGTTAGAATTCGTTTCTTCCCTCTATAGCTTTTTTAAGCGTTATTTCGTCAGTATACTCGATATCTCCACCCACCGGCAGCCCATAGGCTAAACGGGTCACCTTAACACCCTGTTTAGCAACGACACTAGCCAGGTATCTTGACAACACTTCCCCATCAATATCCGGATTCAAAGCTAATACTACTTCTTGCACTCCCCCATTAACGATTCGCTCCTGTAAAGACCTGATATCAATGTCTTCTATACCGTTGCCTTTTAACAGATTAAAATCTTTATTTAGGACAAAATAGCGCCCCCTAAATCCGGTCCTTTCTATAGCCATAACATCGGTTACCTCTTCCGCTATACACAGCAGGGTATTATCCCGACGTTGATCGGTGCATATAATACATGGATCAACATCGGTTAGATAACCACAAGTCGGGCATGGAAATATCTTCTTCTTAGCATCTACAATGGATATCGCTAACTGCCGTGCCTCATCATCTGATAATTTTAATATGAACATAGCTAACCTTTGAGCTGATTTAGGGCCTATGGATGGCAGCTTTAACAATTGGTCAATAAGGGCCTGAAGGGGTTGGGCTAATCTCAAGTTTTTATTCCCCCTTTTAGATTAACATGTAACACTGATGTACTCTCCTGTAATGGCTACATGCCTGGAATATTTAACCCCCCGGTCAGTTTGGCCATTTCTTGTGAAACTGTATCCTGAGATTGCTTAATAGCTTCATTGGCAGCTGCCAGAATCATATCTTCTAACATCTCTATATCATCTACATCTACGGCTTCTGGTAATATCTTCAAGGATACTATCTTCTGTTTCCCGGTCACCTTGACTATTACCGCTCCTCCTCCTGAGGATGCCTCAAATTCACGGCTTTCCAGTTCTTCCTGCATTTCTGCCATGCGAGCCTGGATTTTCTTGGCTTCTTTCATCATTTTGTTGATGTTTGCTCCTCCACCAGGATTAAAGCGCATATAAATTCCTCCCTTAATCTTTTATTTCTATTACTTCTTCACCGAATATTTCTATAGCCTTTTTAACGACAATATCATTATACTGTTCATCTTCCACAAAAATAAACTGTATTCCCATCTCCTGGTTCAGTATTTCCTTAATTGCGGCCTCCAATATTTCACGGTTGGCCTGCTCTTCCATTCTTTCTTTATGAAATTTATATCCTTTTTTATATCCAATAAGCATCTGGTCTTCTTTTATTCCCAATAGATTGCCCTGGGACAATAGTGCATGAGTGGGAATCCTTTTTTCCTTAACCTTAAGCAGAATTTGTTTCCATAAGCCGTCCCGAGCCTCTTGCTTCTTCTTAGATTTATCTTTCTTCGTCCCGCTAGCCCCTACAGGCGTCTCTATTGCTGGTGAAGTAATTTTAGGTTCCATAATATCATCACTTAATATATCAGAAGTTTCCAAAAAGGCAACTTCCAGCTGAACCCGGTTGCCCTCGCTGAATCTTAGCCGGTCCGCAGTATCCATCATTTTTCTCAAAGCCATCAGCAGCTTTTCTTGATTAGTCTTTCCCTTTTGTTTATCTAAAACATCTTTATGGCTCTGATTGGCGGCCATTAGTTCAGCTTTATTGCCCAGCAAAGCATATAATAGCAAATCTCTTAAATAGATTACGCTCTCTCGGGCTATTTGCTGGGTCTCTTTGCCTTGATCCAGCGCTAAATTTAACATGTTTATCACCCGGGCAGAATCATGAGATAATAATGCTTCAATCAGGTCCGCCATAAAAATATCATCAACCAAACCCAGTACTTCAATAACGTCTTCCTTCTGAATAAGGGTGCCCTTATAGGAGTATATCTGGTCTAAAATGCTCAGAGCATCTCTTAATCCTCCATTTGATCGGCGCGCTATTATCGCTACTGCCTCCTGGCTAATATGGATACCATTAGATTCTGCCACCTGTTCCAGTCGAGTAGTTATCTCAGCCATGGTTATTCTTCTAAATTGATAATTCTGGCAGCGGGATACAATAGTAGCCGGAATTTTTTGCAGTTCAGTAGTAGCCAGAATAAAAATTACGGATTCCGGAGGTTCTTCAATAGTTTTCAAGAGAGCATTGAAGGCTTCGGTGGTCAGCATATGTACTTCATCAATTATATATACCTTCTTTTTTCCCTGAGCGGGCATGATTCTAACCTTTTCTCTCAGTTCCCTGATCTCATCGATGCCGCGGTTTGATGCGGCGTCTATTTCAACCACATCCATAAAATTGCCTCGATTTATATCAAGACATGAACTGCACTCATTACAAGGTTCCCCTTCACTCACGTTGAGACAGTTAAGTGCTTTGGCGACTATTTTTGCAATACTGGTCTTCCCAGTGCCTCTGGGCCCAGAAAACAAGTAAGCATGGGCTATGCGCCCCTGGGCGATGGCATTCTTAAAAGCAGTCACCGTTTGTTCCTGTCCTACCACATCTTGAAATTTTTGTGGTCTCCATGCCCTGTACAATGCCAAGTATGCCATATTCTTACTTCCTTTCTCGGCCTAAACAACATGCAAATATTTTTAATCTGGGATTACTTGTTTATTCATGCTTCATGGAAGGTTTTCCTTCTTGCCCGGGAAAATTAAAATAGCAGGTCTCTTACCTGCTATTCAGGCCGATGACAAAACCGAACCTCTGCGTTATTCGCAAAGCCCGCTCAATTAACGTACTCAGGTACGCCTCAATCGCGGGCTTCTTTGCTTTTTCGAGCGCAGCGAGCTCAAACTGTTGTCCTGTGGGCTTTTCTTATGCCTTAATCTTCGCTTCATTATTATTTCGGGCATAGCGAGTCCCAATTGCACCCTTAATTGTACCGCAATGAAATGCAGGTACATCAGTAGTCCCGCTTCAGCGGGGAGGTCCCGTGGGCTTCCTTAAATTATTGAGCCATAAGGCGGAAACCAAATTGTGGTCTTCGAAGTGGGCTTGTGTCATCGGTCTGGCATCTTGTCGATTTTATAGACAACCTGAATAAATAAAATAGCAGGTCTCCTACCTGCTATTATTATACATATAAATTAAATGCCGTGCACCTGGCTTCGAGTATACCTTCCAAGCGTTACTTAAATAGTTAACTCCACCCAGGCTCCCCTTCGTCACATGAGATGGATCCCTTAGTGCTGCTTCCTTCCGGATCTGACACGATTCAAGATGTCTCATTGCGAAGGACCCAGATTTCAACGCCACTTTTTTAAGCCAGACCTCACAAAGTATACCCTCAGCTCAGGAATTCGACCCTGCTGCAGCGGGTTGCAGGTTACAAGGCACCGCTAATTCCCCGTCTAGCACGGCAAATCTTATTTCTTTTATTATTTTCTATAATTCATTTTACTATGAATACCCTGTCTTTAAAAAACATTTTAATGTACAGTCCTAGAGCGAAATTTTAACATGAAAACAGGATATAAGCAAATGTATTATTTAGGGGGTGATCATTCATCTTCGAATAATATTTTGCCTTCGGACATATTTTTGATGATAGCCAGGGATTCTACCCTGATACCTGCCTCACGAAGGATTTTGCCTCCCGGTTGAAAACCTTTTTCTATCACGATCCCTATTCCAACCAGATAAGATCCCGCCTGTTCAACAATTTCTTTTAAGCCCAGCGCTGCTCTGCCATTAGCCATAAAATCATCAATAATCAATACCCGGTCCGAGCTGTCCAGGTATTTGCTGGAAACCATGATTTGATAAGTTTTGTCTTTGGTAAAAGAGAACACTTCACTTCTATATACGGTTTGGTCCAGGTTTTTTGATTCAGTTTTCTTGGCAAATACTACTGGCACCTTGAAATATTGAGCGGTAATTGCTGCCACTGCAATGCCCGAGGCTTCTATTGTTAAAATTTTACTTATATCCGCGTCTTGAAATCTCCTGGCGAATTCAAGTCCAATTTCATTCAGAAAATTAACATCTACCTGATGATTCAGGAAATTATCCACTTTTAGGATATCACTGCCCTGGACGCTGCCTTCTTTTTCGATTTTCTCTTTAAGTCTTTGCATATTAACCCCTCATCGCTGCCAGGTATCTCAAAATCCAGCCGGCCTGGTCAGGATACTGGTATGGCTTATCAACCCTGCTCCAAGATGCAGGAATCATACCTGTTCCCAATGACTATCTTATCATAATTTGTACTATACGGTTAATATATTACTTTGTTATCTGCGCTCATCTCCTCTCCCTGCTTATCAGGAAATAAGATGTCCACTTGATGCCATATAGCTTTCTTCATGGTGTATTGCAAATAAAAGGGGCTTGTTTACACAAACCCCGATTTTTTTGTAATGGCGGAGAGGAAGGGATTCGAACCCTTGAGACAGTGTTACCCGTCTACTCGATTTCCAATCGAGCGCCTTCAGCCGAACTCAGCCACCTCTCCGTATGATATGAAGTTGTATTTATCGTTATGGTAGTTGTTCTCTGGCGGAGAGAGTGAGATTCGAACTCACGAGGCGGGGATTAACCGCCTACTCGATTTCGAGTCGAGCGCCTTCGGCCAGCTCGGCCATCTCTCCTTAAATCTTCAAAAAAGGTACTTAACAGTTCTGCTGATTCTTCCCGTAAAACCCCTTCTTTAACTTGAACCTGATGATTCAAGTAGGGAGCCCTTACAATATCCAGTATGGATCCTGCTGCTCCTGCTTTGGCATCCCGGGCAGCAAATACCAGTTTTCCCAACCGGGCATTCACCATAGCCCCTGCACACATAGCACAGGGTTCAAGGGTAGCATACATAGTGGCCTCGGTCAGCCTCCAGCTGCCCAGATACTCGACAGCCTGCTGTAAAGCCAGGAGTTCTGCGTGGGCTGTGGCATCATTACGAAGCTCTTTTTCATTATGGGCCCGGGCAATTATTTTATCGTCTATAACGATAACTGCTCCTACCGGGATTTCTCCCTTATCAGATGCCCTGCGAGCCAGTTCAAGAGCTTCCCGCATATATTCTTCATCCCTCATATGTGGGAATCACCGCCATATGGTGCGCCCGAAGGGAGTCGAACCCCCGGCACACGGTTTAGGAAACCGTTGCTCTATCCACTGAGCTACGGGCGCAGATTTTTTGGTTTCTGACAGTAAAATTAGGAAAACCTATGGCTTTCCTATTTATGCTTTTTACTACCACTCTTTTTTATATGGCACGCCCGGAGGGATTCGAACCCCCGACCTCCAGGTTCGTAGCCTGTCACTCTATCCAGCTGAGCTACGGGCGCTTATTGCATTTATTTATGCATCCATTGTCCAGATCTTAGTTTTTTTATTAATATGGCGGAGAGAGAGGGATTCGAACCCTCGAAGCAGGTATTAGCCGCTTACTCGCTTAGCAGGCGAGCGCCTTCAGCCTACTCGGCCATCTCTCCGTAATAAACTATCAATGGCGGAGGAGGTGGGATTCGAACCCACGGAACCCGCAAAGGTTCAACGGTTTTCAAGACCGCCTCCTTCAACCGCTCGGACACCCCTCCATCTCGAAGGATGCATTTTTTGACTCAATGCAAATGAAAGTATAGCATACGCCAATTTTTATGTCAATAAACAAAGCCCTTGTTTTTAGGTGATCAAAGACCCTGCCGGCTAGCGCTTTATACTATCTAATCCTCCCATATACGGCCTCAGCGCTTCGGGAATGATCACCGAGCCATCCTCCTGCTGATAGTTCTCTAATAAGGCGGCCACGGTTCTTCCTACAGCAACCCCTGACCCATTTAGAGTATGTACAAACTGCAGTTTTGTTTTGGGCACGGGACGATATCTGATGTTGGCCCGACGGGCTTGAAAGTCCTCGCAGTTGGAGCAGCTTGATATTTCCTTATATTCATTATAGCTGGGCATCCATACTTCCAGATCATATGTTTTAGCGGCAGAAAAACCCATATCTCCCGTGCTCAATAGCACGACCCGATAGGGCAGCCCCAGCAGTTGTAATACTTGTTCTGCGTCAGCAGTTAACCTTTCCAGTTCATCATAAGACTCTTGAGGTTCAACTAGCTTAACCAGTTCCACTTTATTGAATTGATGTTGTCTTATGACTCCGCGGGTATCTCGACCGTGAGATCCGGCTTCAGCACGAAAACATGGTGTATAGGCCGTCAAGTAAATAGGAAGTTGTCCCGGCTCCAATATTTCTTCCCGGTACAGGTTGGTCAATGGGACTTCTGCCGTAGGAACCAGATACATATCCATGCCATCTATCTTAAACATATCTTCTGCAAATTTGGGCAGTTGTCCGGTTCCCTGCATACACTCAGCCGTTACCATAAAGGGGGGTAAGATTTCCCGGTAGCCGTGCTCCCGAGTATGAAGGTCCAGATAAAAATTTATAATGGCCCTTTCCAATAGTGCTCCAGCACTCTTATACACGGTAAATCTGGCCCCTGAGAGTTTGGCCGCCCTTTCAAAGTCGAGAATATCCAGATTGACCCCTAAATCCCAGTGAGGTAAGGGGTCAAAAGTAAATTCACGGGGATTCCCCCAGCGCCTTATTTCCACATTGCTGGCTTCGTCCTCCCCTACTGGAACAGATTCATGAGGCAGGTTAGGGATGTTGAGCAATATCTTTCCTAACTGCATCTCAACCTGTTTTAATTCATCATCCAGAACTTTGATCTCCTGGCCCATCTGTCGGACTTTGTCCATTAATTCCAAGGGTTCCTGACCTTCTTTTTTCTTTCTTCCTACTTCTTGAGAAGCGGAATTACGAAAACTTTTCAGCTCTTCTACCCGGCCCAGTATATCGCGGCGCTGCTCATCCAGCAGCAAAAAGCCATCCAATACTCCAGATATATTTCTTTTTAATAATTGTGCTTTGATGTAATCGGGATTTGCTCTTATTTGCTTGGCATCTAACACTTGAATCCCTCCTTTACTTGAACCTGGTAATTATCTGCCCTGAGACTACTGCGGCCGTCTCTAAAATAGAGAATCTCTTAAAAATGCAGCAGTTTAGGTTTAGCTGTTATTCCATCCAGTTTTTCCAGTTCCAGTAAAACCTCTTCTTCCACTTTATTATCTACATTGATAAGCATTATGGATATTTCTCCTTTGGTTTTACGCGCAACTTTCATAGAAGCTATGTTGACTCCGTGATCCCCCAGTGCTGTTGCAAATGGACCTATTATGCGGGGCCGATCTTCATTTTCCACCAGCAGGATATATCCTTCCAGATTGTTCTCGGTCTCATACTCATTGATCTCTACCAGCAGGGGTTGCCTGGCCCGGGATAGTGTACCTACCAGATTAAGATTGAAGGTATGATTAAATATCCGGGCTTCAACGGTATTTTTATACCGTCTGGTACTGGTCTCCTCTTTCTGTTCAAAAATTTTAATTCCACGTTCTTCAGCAATCAACTTGGCATTCACGTAATTCACTTTATCGTCCATAACCGGGTGTAATAAGCCCTTCAAAAATGCTACCGTCAGCATCTCGGTTTCATTGCGGGTCATCGGTCCGCTGTAAGTAAGTTCAACTCTGCTGATAGGATTTCTGACCAATTGATAATAGATACTCCCCATTTTCTCGGACAGCATAATATAGGGTTTCAAGTATTCCAGTTCTTCCCCTAACATGGTAGGCAGATTAACCACATTGGGTACAATTTCTCCCCGCAAGGCCATTATTACCTGTTCGGCAATATTTTCGCCCACCCGTTTTTGGGCCTCGAAAGTATCTGCCCCCAGATGCGGGGTTACCACAACTTTATTATGTTCAAAGAGGGGATTATCTCGCGCTGGTTCTACCTCAAAAACATCTAAGCCTGCACTGGCTATTTTACCTGATTCCAGTCCTTTTAATATGGCTTCCTCTTTGATTATTCCGCCCCGGGCACAGTTTACTATCCTAACTCCATCTTTGGCGAAATCCAGCATTTTTTCATCTATCATATGCATGGTCTCTTCGTTGCGTGGTGTATGAACGGTAACGAAATCTGCTTCTTTGAGCAGGTCTTCCAGGCTTTCTTTCTTTTCAGCTCCATACCGTTCAAACCTTTCGTCTGATATATACGGATCATAGGCAATTACTTTCATATTAAAGGCTTTTAACCTGGTCGCTACCATGGAGCCGATTCTGCCCAGCCCTATTATCCCAACTGTTTTGCCATATAGTTCTACTCCTCTAAACGGCTTTCTATCCCAGGTTCCACTTTTCAGAAAAGTATTGGCCCAGGCAGTATTTCTTATGGAAGAAAGCAACAGGCTTATAGTTTGTTCGGCAGCTGATATGGTATTGCTGTCTGGTGTGTTGGCTACAATCACGCCATATCTGGTGCAAACGTCCACATCGATGTTATCAACACCATTCCCGGCTCTGCCGACAATTTTTAAGCGGGTACCCTTTTTTATCAATTCTTCATCGACTTTAGTTACACTTCTAACAATAAGTGCATCATATTGATCAATGATATCCAGCAATTCCGCTCTGGATATCCCATCCCGGTTATCAACATCAAGTTCTTTTTCTAACAGGGCAAGACCTTCATCAGCTATTTTTTCGCTTATTATTACCTTTTGTAATTTTTCCACCTGTTCAAAACTCCTTTCTTCTCTCAGTCTTTAGTATTCAGTGCCAGTATATACTTCTGAGCTTTATTGACACCTGCCCCCAGTTCAACTTTAAAGCCACTCTCCAGCATAATTATTTCCAGGGCTGCAATTACTGCTAGCAGATCTAATTCCCTTACATACCCCAGATGTCCAATTCTGAACATTACGTCATCCAAATTCAGCTGTCCCCCTGCCAGGGCGATATTGAAGCGGTCAAGCATCTTGCCGCGGATCAGGTTGGCTCCAGATCCTCCAGGAGCAAGGACCGCTGTCAGGGCTGTAGAGGCATGGCGGTCAGAAGCTAAAAACTCCAAGCCAAGCTCTCTAAGTGCTTGCCTTACCATATCTCTATAATTTCTGTGTCTGTTTATAATATTATCCAGACCTTCTTCTGCCATCATGACCAGTGCTTCCTGCAGACCATAGATCAAAGATATTGCTGGTGTAAAAGCAGTCTGCCCTTTTTCCAAATAATTTAGTCCGGCAGTTACATCCCAATAATAGCGATGATTGGTATTCTTCTTGTGCGTATCTAAAGCTCGATCACTGAATGCCATAAATCCCAATCCAGGTGGAATCATAAATGCCTTTTGTGAGCCGCTTAAAGCTACATCAACTCCCCACTCATCCATTTTGAATTCGAGAGCACCCAATCCACTCACACAATCTACCATTAATAAGGCCGGATGATCATACATGGCCTGTTTAACTGCTTTTATATCGTTGTAGGCCCCGGTAGATGTTTCATTGTGTGTGATCAATACCACTTTGATTTGTTTATTTTTGTCCTTTTGTATGATTTCCTGGACAAGGTTGGGATCAACGGCTTCTCCCCATTTGAAACTGATCTTTTCAACTTCTGCCCCAAAATTCTGAGCTATGGTGGCAAATCTATCGCCGAAAACTCCTATAGAAAGAGCCAGAACTCTATCTCCCGGGGAGATAAAATTAACTACTGAGGCTTCCAGAACCCCGGTTCCGGAAGAAGGATAAATCAATAAATTTTCTTTGGTTCCATAGATGCCTTTTACTCCCCCGGTCACGCCATTCAGCATATCCCTGAATTCAGGTCCCCGGTGATTGATCATAGGCCTGTTCATGGCCTGCAACACCCGGTCCGGTATAGGTGTGGGGCCGGGAAGCAGTAAATACTGTTGTCCTATCATAGTGTTGACCCTCCTTGGAATAAATACTTCTTACTTATTCATAAACTTACGGATATAAAAAACCCCTCGCCCTTCCAGGGACGAGAGGTTAAATCCCGCGTTACCACCCTTATTGGTGTTCAAACAACACCCGCTCACCCGGTTATATCGGAACCACCGCTTCTGCTTTCGCAGACTGCATCCAGGGTGGATTCAATACTTTAACAGGCAGGCTTGCACCATCCGCCCGCTCTCTGAACAGTCAATAGTATTTACTAGTCCCCTTCATCGCCCAGACTCATCTATTCATTTAGAAGATTGCTGTTAATTATATTACATTCTGTTGGGCTTGGCAAGATAACACAGTCTATTCTTCTTTTTCTGCCTTAAATCGGGCCAGCCCTACAATTTTGTCATTGCTGGATACCTTTATCAGCAGTACTCCTCGGGAATACCTTTTTTGGATCGATATATCTTCTACCAGCAATCTGATTACATGCCCTTCCCCGGTCAATATAACCAGTTCTTCGTCTTCCGTTACCACTTTACATGCTACCAGTTTCCCGTTTTTCTCAGTGATATCTATAGTCTTTAAGCCTTTACCTCCTCGATTTTGCTCCTTGAACTCCTCCAGTCGGGTCCTCTTGCCATAGCCTTTCTCAGTGACCAGAAGGACTTCGGCTCCCTCCCGGTATTTGTCTATCCCAACCACATAATCACCGGGGGTAAGGCGGATTCCCTTTACCCCTGCGGCATTACGCCCCATTGGTCGGACCTGTTTTTCATCAAAAGTTATGGAAAAGCCATGGGAACTGGCTATCATGATCCGATCTCCGGCTTCTACTCTCCTCACACCTACCAGTTCATCATTCTCATGCAGATTTACTGCGATTAATCCTGTCTTGCGTATATTGGCGAAGGCCGAGAGAGGCACTTTTTTGGTTATGCCCTGTTTGGTAACCATGATCAGATGTCTCTTATCATCCAGGACTCGGGCCGCTACTGGAGTAGTAACCATTTCTCCCGGTCTTAGCTCGATCAGGTTAATAACAGGGAGCCCTTTGGCCTGCCGAGTAGACTCCGGAATTTTATAGGCCTTCATGGAAAAAACCCGTCCTTGATTGGTGAAAAACAACAGGGTTGATAGCACACTGGTAACCAGCACGCTGTCGGCGGCATCTTCGGTACGTATTTTACTGGCTATTACACCTTTGCCACCCCGTCTTTGGGATTTGTAGGCGTCTATCGGCTGCCTTTTTATATACCCCCGATTGCTCAGAGTGATCATTACTTCATGATCATCGATATAGTCTTCGATTTCATCTTCAGACACCTCTGGAATAATTTCGGTCCGTCTTTCATCGCCATAGCGGCTTTTGATATCATCAAGATCTGCTTCGATGATGGCCATGATCCTTTCTGGTTTAGCTAAAATATCTATATACTCTTCTATCTTGGCCAGCAGTTCATTATATTCATCTTCCAGCTTGCCTCTTTCCAAACCAGTCAGCTGTGCAAGCCTCATATCCAGAATGGCATTAGCCTGCCGCTCAGTCAGGTCAAATCTGTTTATCAAACCTGTTCTAGCAGTTTCGCGATCTTTGCTGCTCCTGATCAAAGCCACTATTTCATCCAAATTCTCAATGGCTATTCGTAGCCCTTCTACAATATGCAGGCGATCCCGGGCAATTCTTAAATCATATTCCGTAGCCCGTCTGATTACTTCCTGCCGGTGTTCAAGATAGTTTTCCAATACTTCTTTGAGCGACAGGGTACGGGGTTGTCCATTTACCAGGCCCAGCATGATTATGCCAAAGCTATCCTGCATCTGTGTATGTTTAAATAGTTTGTTTACTACTACATTAACATTGGCATCCTTTTTAACTTCTATAACTACCCGAATGCCCTTCCTATTTGATTCATCTCTTAAATCTACTATGCCCTCAATTTTTTTATCCCGGACCAGTTCTGCAATTTTTTCCACCAGCCTGGCTTTATTCACCTGATAGGGGATTTCGGTCACTATTATGGCGCTTCTTCCCCCTTTTCTTTCCTCAATTTCATACCTGGCACGCATCTTAACGCTGCCCCGTCCGGTTTTATAGGCCTTGTAGATCCCTTCGTTTCCCATTATTATCCCCGCAGTGGGAAAATCAGGTCCAGGAACAGCCTGGATCAATTCATCCAGTTCCGTTTGAGGATTATCTATAAGCATTTTCAGTGCATCTACTACTTCTCCCAGATTATGAGGGGGGATATTGGTAGCCATTCCGACTGCGATCCCGGCCGAACCATTAATGATCAAATTAGGAATGCGTGCTGGCAACACTGCCGGTTCTTGTCTGCTGCCATCATAATTAGCTCTCCAGGCTATGGTATCTTTATCAATATCCTTCAGGAGTTCAGACGCTATTTTGGTCATTCTGCTCTCTGTATATCTCATGGCAGCTGCTGAGTCACCATCTATAGACCCGAAGTTGCCATGTCCATCTACTAACGGATAGCGAATGGAAAACTCCTGGGCCATTTTTACCATAGTTTGATATATGGCGGCATCTCCGTGAGGGTGGTATTTTCCCATTACTTCCCCGACTATGGTGGCCGACTTTCTATGGGGTTTTTCATGAGTCATGCCCTGGTCATGTAAAGCGTACAGTATTCTGCGATGAACTGGCTTCAAGCCATCCCTGAAGTCGGGAATCGCCCGGGATACTATTACGCTCATGGAGTATTCCAGGAATGATTTCCTCACCTCTTTTTCTATGTCGATCGGTATAATTTTGTCAAACAAATTCTTTTCTCCCACTTATAATTCACCCCTAAATATCCAGGTTAGTAGCATATACTGCATTTTCTTGAATAAAGTCTTTTCTAGCCTGTACGTTTTCCCCCATCAGATCAGAGAATATTTCATCTGCTCGTATCGCATCATCTATATTAACCTGAAGTATAGTTCTATTGTCTGGATCCATGGTTGTATGCCAGAGCTGCTCAGCATCCATTTCGCCCAAACCTTTATACCTCTGTACTGTCCATTTTTGTTTGCTTTCTTTCAGAAACTCATCCATGTCTTCTTCCCTATGGAAATAATTCATATCGTTTCCTCTCTTGAGCCCAAAAAGTGGCGGTTGAGCTATGTATATATATCCTTCTTCTATTAGCTGCCGCATATAACGATAGAAATAGGTAAGCAGCAAAACCCGAATATGTGAGCCATCCACATCGGCATCAGTCATGATAAACACCTTATGATATCGGGCTCTTTTAATGTCAAAATCCTCGGCGATCCCGGTCCCGATGGCGGTTATCAGAGCTTTGATCTCTTCATTGGCCAGCACTCTATCCAGGCGGGCTTTCTGTACATTGAGTATTTTTCCTCTTAACGGGAGTATAGCCTGATAATTCCTATCTCTGCCCTGTTTGGCCGAACCACCTGCAGAATCTCCCTCTACTATATACAATTCACATAGTGCCGCGTCTTTGCTGCTGCAATCAGCCAATTTGCCAGGCAAGCTGGTAGATTCCAGGGCGCTTTTTCTTCTGGTCAACTCGCGAGCTTTCCGTGCTGCTTCACGAGCGCGTCTTGCTGAGATGGCTTTATCCAATATTTTTTTAGCAATTACCGGGTTCTCATTTAAATAGTCTTCCACATTTTCAAAAATCGCGCTCTCTACTATGCTCCTGATAAATGTATTTCCCAATTTAGTTTTGGTTTGTCCTTCAAATTGAGGTTCTTTAACTAAAACCGATATGATTCCCACTATGCCTTCCCGAATATCTTCTCCCGATAAGTTGGTGTCATTTTCTTTCAAAAAGTTGCTTTTCCGGGCGAAATCATTGATTACCCTGGTCAAGCCGTTCTTAAAACCTATTTCATGAGTTCCGCCTTCCTGGGTTCTGATATTGTTAGCATAAGAATATATACTTTCGTTGTAGCCGTTATTGTACTGAATAACAATATTTACAATGACGTCTTCTTTTTTGCTTTCGAAATAAATGGGTCTTTCGTTAATAACTTCTTTCTTTTTATTTATATAAGCTACAAAATCTTTTAAACCATTATTATAGTGAAAATCCTTTCTTTTGGGATCCTCTTCTCTTTCGTCCAAAAGGGTAATTCTTAAGCCCTTATTCAAGAAAGACAGCTCTCTTAAGCGCTGTTCGATTATCTCCTTCTCAAATATAGTAATCTCAAATATTTCCGGGTCCGGAAGAAAATGTATAATTGTTCCATTTTCATTGGTTGTTCCGCATTGTTCTACTTTATCCACGGGTATCCCCTGCTCATAACACTGTCTATATACGGACCCGTCCCGCTTTACGGTTACTTCCATACGGCTTGAGAGTGCATTTACAACCGATAGGCCCACTCCATGAAGACCCCCGGAAATGTTATAGCCGCTGCCGCCGAATTTTCCGCCTGAATGCAGGGTAGTCATTATTACCTCCAGGGCTGGTATGCCCATCTGAGGATGAATATCCACCGGTATCCCTCGACCATTGTCACATACTGACACACTATTATCTTTATGGATAATAGCCTGGATCTCGTTGCAGTATCCGCCTACGGCCTCATCTATACTATTGTCAACTATTTCAAACACCAGATGGTGCAGACCTTTAGGACCGGTAGTTCCTATGTACATTCCTGGCCTTTTTCTAACTGCTTCAAGCCCTTCTAATACCTGAATATCTGAAGCATTGTATCCATTTAAGGGACCTTCCAAAACATAACCCTCCTTAATAATAATTAAAAGCTCTCTTATATAAAGTAATCGATGATATAGGAGATAAGTACACCTTATCGTCACATACTATAACAGCTTTTTCTTTGCCTTTATCACTTATTTTGATCAATTTGTTTTCCAGTCGGGCTATATCAACTATCTCCTGCAGATCACTTGATACGGGACTCTGGTAATTCAAGACTGCTACTATCTTTTCCCCGGATATAATGTAATTGTTTCCCAGATGAACATACATGCCGATACCTCCATCTTCTATTCTTAATGATTGCCTCTTGACTGACCCTTTGATCAAACCTCATCTTATAAGTATAACAGGAAAGTAAAGAGTTCCGCCAATCTAACTATTTCTAACTATCTCACCATTCTTTACTATTGAGATTTTACCCTCAAAACTGCTAATCATATCATTGACCACCGAAGTAAGGAAACTTTGATATTCTGAACTGCTAATCTGTTTCAACAAACTGCTCTTCCTCTGATCATCAAACTCCGCCAGTACTTCATCAAGTAAAAAGACCGGGTAGAAATTACTTAATTCTTTAAACGCATGGACCTCTGATATTTTTAGACTTACCGCGATATTTCTCTGCTGGCCTTGAGATGCAAAAAGGCGCGCTGGTTTATTATTTAGATAAATGTTTATGTCATCTAAATGTGGCCCTGCCAGGGTGTTTTTCCTTCTTATCTCATTTTGTTTATTTTCTTCCAGATGCTTTATCAAGTTTTCTGTAAGAGTTTTATAATTAACTTTCTCATCTTTATGAGGAAAGGATAATGCATATTTAATTTTGATCGTCCCTGCTTGCTGATTCAATTGACTGAAATTCTTCGCTACCAAACTATCTAGCAGATTAATAAAATTGATACGAGCTGTAATTATTTTGGCAGAATATTCAATAAATAATTCACTTAGTAGGCTATAAGTGCTTTCATTGATAGGACTTTTCTTTAATAATTCATTTCTTTTCCTTAATATCTTATAATAATTGTCTACCGAAAGTCTGTATTCATTGGAGACTTCCTTCAAAATGTAGTCTATATAATTTCTTCTGCGAGATGGACTTCCTTTAACCAAATATAAATCGTCTGGAGTAAAAACAACTACTCTCAGACGATTCTGGTTATTGTGAGTGGTCTTTTTGGAATTTATTTTAATCTGTTTTCCCCGGTTTAAATGATAATCGATCTCTGTACTTATAGTTCTGTCTTCTGTTAAGTGAAAACCTTTTAGGTTAAAACTATTTTCTTCATGCTGAATCATCAATCGATCGTTATTGGTCCGAAAAGAATTGCCGGTCGCCAGAACAAATATTGCTTCCAGTATATTAGTTTTTCCCTGGGCATTATCTCCTATAAAAACATTTAGTCCAGGTGCTGGAGTATATTCAAGGTCATTTATATTCCTAAAATTTGAGATTTCTATCTTTTTGAGCTTCACTACTCAAGTCCTACTCTCCTTTAATTGCCTGTACGAAGCGGAACCAGTACATATAGATACTTGTCATTATCTGGATTCTTAATTATAGCAGGTCCAATCGATCCAGACAAACTTATCTCCATGTTATTGCATTCCGCTTGCATGATCTTCGCAATATCCAGAAAATAATTAGTATTGAAAGCGATCTTTACTTCTTTTTCTCCTTCTATCTGAACATCTTCAATAACTTCTTCTATTTCACCCATAACCTCTGAATAAGCATTGATAACCACTTCGGTATCATTAAATTTGAATTGAACATGCTGTATTTTCAGTTTGTCATCGGTGGGCATGGTCTTAGCTCTCTCCAACGCGGTCAATATTGAATTGCTCAGTATCAAAACGCTGGACGTTGATGATGAAGGGATTACTTGTTTATAATTTGGGTAGTTCCCTTCTATAAGTCTGGATAATAAAATAAAATTATCTTTATGGAAAATAACATTGTTTTCGCTGAAAGAAATATTGATTACTTCTTCATCGTCATTAAGAACCCTTAAAAGCTCGTTAACTGTTCTGATCGGAATGATAAAACTGAGCGGGTTTAAATTTTCTTTTTCCAGTTGATAATTATAATAAGCCAGCCTATGTGTATCAGAAGCTACTATTTTTAGTTGATCGTCATCTGCCAGGTCAAATAGAACCCCGGTGAATACCTGGCGAAAGTGGTTAGCTGCTGCAGCAAAAGAAGTCTTACGAAGAGCTTCTCTTAATATGGCCTGAGGAAGTACCATTTTTTTCTCCATTTTTTCCAATGGCAAATTAGGATATTCGAAATCTCTGTATATATTAATAAAGCCAGATGACCGCCCGTAGGTAATATTTAATTTTGACGCTTCTACATTAAGTTCAATGCTTACCATACCATCAGGTAAGAGTTTTATGAAATCAGCAAAATAATGAGCATTGACAAGTGCTTTACCTTCATCCAAAATTTCTATGTTCTGAGTTGATGCTATAATTCCTATATCCATATCTGTAGCAGTAAGAGTTAAACCTTTTTCTTTGTTAACCTGGATCAATATTCCAGATAATATGGGAATCGTGTTTTTATTGGATGCAGCCCGGTAAACTAAACTTGAAATAGCAGAAAGTTCTTTTTTGTCGATAACAAATTTCATCAATAAATACCTCCGGGGAATAATATTTTTTATAGATTTTGGCAAAAACCCTTTATTTATTTACTTATTAACAAATAGTAGTTGTAGTAGTAGTAGCAGTGGATATGTGGATACAGGCCATGGTAATCGAAATACGGGCAATAAAGACGTATGAAAAAGTGTGCATAACTTGTATCTTTATATTGTATAATTTGGGTCTATATTCTTACAAATTTCTTTAACAGTAACTGCCACTTCTTGATCATTTATGAGTTCTTTTTCAATTTTGTCGTTGGCATGCATTACCGTAGTGTGATCTCTACCGCCAAATTGCTCACCTATTTGCGGATAGGAAGCATCTGTGAATTTACGGCACAAGTACATGGCAATCTGCCGGGGATAAGAAATATGTTTATTTCGCTTTTTTGATATCAACTCCCTGATATCCAGGCCATAGTAGCCTGACACTTCTTTTTGAATGAACTCAATAGTTATTTTTCTAGGGCTGGGGGGGGGAAGAATGTCTTTCAATGCTTCCATAACGGTACTCATTATCAAAGGTTTATTACTAATGGTAGCATAAGCAATCAATCTAATAAGAGCACCTTCCAGTTCTCTAATATTCGAATCAATAGAATTAGCTATGTAATCGAGAATATCATAAGGAACATTCAGGTTTTCGGACTGGGCTTTCTTCCTCAATATAGCGATTCTGGTTTCCAGATCGGGGGGTTGAATATCTGTTATCAAACCCCATTCAAAGCGGCTTCTCAGGCGATCTTCCAGAGTAGGAATGCTCCTGGGTGGCCGATCACTGGATATAACCAATTGTTTATTAGACTCGTATAAAGTATTAAAAGTATGGAAAAATTCTTCCTGGGTCCTTTCTTTGCCGGCCAGGAATTGGATATCATCGATCATAAGTACATCAATGCCCCGGTATCTATTCCTGAAACCAGATGTATTATCGTCCTTGATAGAACTAATAAGGTCATTAGTAAACTGTTCTGATGACACATACATTACTGTATAGAGCGGATATTTTCGTAATATTTGGTGCCCTATAGCCTGCATTAAATGAGTTTTTCCCAGACCTACACCACCATATATAAAAAGAGGATTGTAGGCTTTTGAAGGGGACTCTGCCACAGCATAGCAGGCTGCATGAGCAAAGCGATTACTATTACCCACCACAAAAGAGTCAAAAGTATACTTCATATTTAAGGTAGGTGAAACCGAACCATTATCGACAAAGGGTTCTGTAGTTAATACCAGATTTATATTGCGATTAGTCAGTTCTTTAAATTTTGATTGAATAATAGTCAAGTAACGGGATTCTATCCAATCTTTAGTAAGAGTATTAGGTACGATTATATATACATTATCGTTTTTGACACTGTGGAACTTGACCATTGAAAACCAGATATCAAAGCTGGTTGAGTCTGTTTCTTCACGCATAACGGCAAGGACTTTGTTCCATACCACCGAATAATCTAATGACATTAAGGGCATCCTCCTGTTGATTTGTGTATAAATTTGTTGATAAAAACTTTTTCAGCTGTGGATATCTGGATAACTTATCTAGAAAAAGTAGGAATAGTCCAATTTGGATATTAGAAAAAATATAGTATAATCATAACAGATAAAATTTATTTTTAGAAGGGTTATAAGCCCTTGAATTCTTGACATTGGGGGGCACATATAAATATAATTAGAAGGTGCTGACAAAAGAGGAGGATAGATAAAATGAAAAGAACATTCCAGCCTAAGAATAGACAGAGAAAAAAAGTTCATGGCTTTAGAAAGAGAATGGCAACTGCTGAAGGAAGAAGGGTACTAGCAAGTAGAAGGAAAAAAGGAAGAAAATTAATTTCTGCATAGGGTCGTAAAAACGACCTTTTGTTTTATCCGATAAAGAGCGGATTTGAAGAAGGTAAGTATGTTAAAGAAAGAGTACCGAATAAATAAAAAAAAAGAATATAATAATATATATAAAAAAGGGAAAAAAATACCAGGGAGATACATGGTAGTATTTATTATAGCCGGAGATAAGGCATGCAGCCGCTACGGTTTTGTCGCCAGCAAGAAAGTTGGCAATGCGGTACATAGAAACCGTGCCAAACGCAGGCTTAGAACAATTGTATATAGAAATATGAGTGATATAAAGGATAGTGTAGATGTAGTCATCGTGGCCCGACCTGCAATCAATGAAGCAAGCTTGGATGAAGTGAATAATGAATATATAAGAGTCATGAGGAAAGCAGGGCTATGTTAAAGGGAATATTCATAGGTATAATTAAGGTATATCAGAAATTTAAATTCCTGAAAACGGCACCTACATGTCGATTCTATCCTTCCTGTTCTGCATATTCTATTGAGGCAATCCAAAAATACGGAATATTTAAAGGGGGATGGTTATCAGTCAGGAGAATTAGTAGATGTCATCCATACCATGAGGGAGGATATGATCCGGTTCCATAAATAGTTAGAAACTTGTGGCTAACAGTATACCGGTTGGATTCTCCATTGACATCTAAAACATGAAGCTGCGGCTTCTCCAGTTAGTAAGGAGGTGAAACCTGCTATTTGCCCGGTCTAATAGCAGGGAAGAATTTGTGGCAGACGTTTGTACACTGGTTTTCTGAATTAATTACATTCATGTATGGAATCACCGAAATTCTGGGTGTACCTAATTACGGTTTAGCAATAATATTGATTACCATTTTGATCAAAATTGCTTTATTCCCGCTTACCCAGAAGCAGATGAAGTCCATGAGGAAAATGCAGGAGATTCAACCAGAAACAAAATACCTTCAGGAAAAATATAAAGGTGAACCTGAGATATTGCAAAAGAAAACGATGGAGCTGTATAAGGAGAAGGGTGTAAGTCCCCTGGGGGGATGCCTGCCTTTACTGCTGCAGATGCCGATTTTTATTGCATTTTACCAATCTCTAATCAAGTTCGATTTTGCAGTGGCTGAACATGCATCTTTTTTGGGAATAGATAATATTGGACAATCAGTTTCATATTATATTGGGCAAGGAGATATCATCCCGATTTATCTTCCTATTCTTGCTGCAGTTACTACTTATTTGCAGCAAAGGATTTCTATGGTCGACACTAATGACCCGACCCAGAAATCTATGTTATATATGATGCCCATCTTTATGGCATGGATAGTATTGAAGATGCCAGCCGGACTTCCTATTTACTGGGTAATGTTTAATACACTAGGTATTTTACAGCAGTTATATGTTAATTGGCATAGCAAACAGGCTAAAATTGATAATAATTCGAGCTTAACAATTGATGGTGGGGTTGAGGAAAAAGCAACCCAGGCAAGCTCGGAAGAAGATAAGGCCTCTGATACTGGAAGTCAAGCAGGGAGGGAAAAAGGAGGAAAGAATAATAATGGAAGCTCACGCGATAGAAAAAAGAGGAAAAAGCGTTGATGAAGCAATCAAGGCTGCATTAGATGAATTAGGTTGCGAAATAGACGATGTGATAATAGAAGTTGTAGAGGAAGCAAATAAAGGGATATTAGGTATAGTCGGCAAGAAACCTGCCATAATCAAGGTAACCGTCAGAGAGAAACCTGAAGAAGACGTTAAAAAAGTATTAGTAGATCTCCTGGATAAAATGAAAATCGATTATAAAATTGAACGAGTTGAATTGGATCAGGAAAAAGTAAGAATCAATATCGTTGGCAAAGATATGGGGCTGGTTATTGGCAGAAAAGGGGAAACCCTCAATGCATTACAGTATATGACCAGCTTGATAGTGAATAAAAGCAGAGAAGAAAAACTCAGGATAGTACTCGATGTGGAGGACTACCGGAGAAAAAAGGAAAAATCTCTGGAAAAACTGGCCGTAAAACTAGCAGATAAGGTTAAAGCTACCCAAAAGAATGTTGTTATGAGACCTATGAGCCCTCAGGAGAGAAGGATCATACATACCGTACTGCAGGGCGATCCACAGGTTACCACTTATTCAACCGGGGATGAGCCAAATCGCAAGGTCGTTATAACAATGAAGAAGTAAAATTAAAAGACCCTTGCGAGGGTCTTTTTTTATGATATAAAGTACTAGAAAATACTATTGAAGGATAACTGCTGTAAGCACATAATAGTAAAAAACCCGATAGGAGTAATAGTATCAATGCGGGATGATATGATTGGGGCCATCTCAACACCACCTGGCGAAGGTGGAATTGCTATAGTGAGAATTAGCGGGGAAGGCTGTATAAAAACAGTAAGCCAGATATTCCAAGCCAGGATAAGCAGTAAAGATATCATGGCCCAAAAACCATTTACACTTACTCTGGGCTGGTTAATAGATGAGATAGGCGAAATACTGGATGAAGTATTAGTTGCCACCATGAAAGCACCTCGAAGCTATACCGGGGAAGAAATGGTAGAGATCAACTGCCACGGGGGATCAATACCAGCTAGAAGATGTCTGATGAGGGTATTAGGTACTGGAGTCAGACTGGCTGAGCCGGGCGAATTCACCCGTCGAGCCTTTATGAATGGAAAAATGGATGCATCCCAGGCAGAGGCGGTCATAGATGTTATTCGGGCAAAAACCGACCGGGGGCTAAAATTGGCCATGAAACAGCTGGAAGGAAAGAATAGTGAGTACGTAAAACAGCTGGAAAATTATTTGATAGAGGCTAATATGCTGCTGGAAGCCAACCTTGATTTTTCAGAAGACGTTGGCGACCTTGACTATAATCAGCTTCGGAAGTTATTAATAAGTACGACAGATGGAATCGATAAGATGATTAGAGCCGGAGAAATTGGCGATATTTATAAAGAAGGAATCAGTGTGGCCATATGTGGAAAGCCTAATGTAGGCAAATCGAGTTTGCTAAATGCCTTGCTGAGAAAAGACCGTGCCATAGTTACTGATGTGCCAGGAACAACCAGAGACTTGATCGAAGAGCATATTAACATAAAGGGTATTCCTGTTAAACTGATTGATACAGCTGGAATTAGAGAAACCACAGATGTCGTGGAACAGATCGGCATCAGCAAGGCGCAGCAAGCGGTTAGTAATGCGGACTTAGTAGTGTTCCTGCTGGATATTGAAGCAGGAATGACCGAAGAGGATCAAGCTATATACAATCAGATAGAGAATAAAGAACAGGTTATTGTGCTTATCAATAAAGATGATCTAATAGATAAGAATATTAGTGAAGAGGAAATCAAGCAAAATTTTAAGGGCTTACAAGTTATAAGAGCATCCATAAAGGAAGAAGTAGGTATACGAGAACTGGAAGAGATTATAGAAGAAAAGGTAGGTACAGGGTTAGTCGACAGTGATAATCTCGAATTCGCAGTTAGCTTAAGACAGAAGGAAACGCTGCTGGCAGGCAGAGGATTCATACAGGAAGCCATAGATGCTATGGACGATGTTCCCCTGGATTGTCTGGGAGTTGATATACAGAACGCACTGGCCAGATTGGGAGAAATCACCGGCAGAAACCTTAAGGAAGAGAGTATTGATCGTATTTTTAGAGAATTTTGCATAGGCAAATAGAACAACAATGAACAGGAGCGGGAGGATAAAATGATATACAATGCTGGTAGCTATGAGGTAATTATTATAGGCGCCGGACATGCCGGGTGTGAGGCAGCACTGGCGTCAGCCCGGATGGGCTGTAAAACCCTTTTATGTACCTTAAGCATGGAGCACATAGCTTTAATGCCGTGTAACCCGTCAATCGGAGGACCGGCTAAAGCCCAGGTCGTTCGAGAGATTGATGCCCTTGGGGGAGAAATGGCTAAAAATATAGATAAATCTCAGTTGCAAATGCGCATAATCAATACTGGAAAAGGCCCGGCGGTTCAAGCGTTAAGGGCCCAGGCAGACAAAAATCAGTATTACCTGGAGATGCTAAAGACCCTGCTGGCTCAGGAAAGTCTGGATGTATTAATGGCTGAAGTCCAGGATATAGAAACTAGGTCAGATAGAATTACCGGGGTGATTACTAAGACCGGAGCCAGATATGATTGTCAGTGTGTAGTAATCACATCAGGAACCTATTTAAAGGGACGCATTATCATAGGTGACGTTATGTACGATGGCGGCCCCGGCAACCAGTTTCCGGCCATGAAGTTATCTGCCAGTTTAATAAATAATGGTATTGAGTTAGGTCGTTTTAAAACGGGAACTCCTCCTCGCATTAATCGAAGGACAGTTGACTTTTCAAAAATGATAGAACAACCAGGAGACGACAGGCCATTAACATTTTCGTTTATAAGCCCCCGGGTAAAAAAGCCACAGGTGTCATGTTGGTTAACCCATAGTACACCTGAGACCCATAAAATTGTGATGGACAATATTGAGAGAGCACCTTTATTTACCGGTGTGATAAAAGGCCGTGGTCCCAGATATTGCCCATCTTTTGAGGATAAAGTAGTTCGCTTTTCTCATAAGGATGCACATCAACTATTTGTTGAACCAGAGGGCCGGCATACAGATGAGATGTATGTTCAAGGCTTGAATACCAGTCTTCCAGAAGATGTGCAGATGGATGTATTAAGAAGTATACCCGGGTTGGAAAAAGTACGGATTATAAGGACTGGATATGCCATAGAGTATGATTATGTTCCGCCTTCCCAATTGAAATTAAGCCTGGAAACCAAGAAAATAGAAGGCTTGTTTACTGCTGGTCAAATTAATGGCACTTCCGGCTATGAGGAAGCGGCAGCTCAGGGATTGATTGCGGGAATTAATTCAGCGTTAAAAGTTCAGGAACGGGAGCCATTTATTTTAAAAAGAAATGAAGCCTATATTGGGGTCTTGATAGATGATCTGGTCAACAAAGAAATAGATGAACCCTACCGGCTTTTGACCTCTCGAGCTGAATATCGCTTACTTTTAAGACAGGATAATGCTGATATCAGACTCACTAGTAGGGGCAGAGAAATAGGACTGGTTGACGATACCCGCTGGGAGTTGTTTAACCGTAAAATGGAATCAATAGAAAGCGCCCGAGGGATTTTCCAGGAAGTCAATTTTACCCCGGCAGATGTGGAAATGACGGATTTTTTAAATAGGAGGGTAAGTGCCCCGCTAAAAGACCGAATATCTTTATGGGAGTTGTTGAAGAGACCGGAAATACATGTAGAAGATTTTGAAGCAATGGGCTGGATCGAGCCTCTGGATGAAGAGATATCTGAACAGATAGAAATACAATCCAAATATGAAGGATATATATCCAAACAACTTGAACAAGTTAGGAAATTCGAAAGAATGGAAAATCGGAAACTTCCTGAAATATTAGACTACGATGAGGTTTATGGTTTAGCCAACGAAGCCAGACAAAGACTGAAAGATGTTAAACCCACATCTATGGGGCAGGCTTCGCGTATTACAGGAGTAAACCCGGCTGATATAAATGTTTTATATATATATTTAGAAAAGAAAAGAAGGAATTAGGCCATGCTATGGAAAATAATGTAAAGCAATACAAGAACTTTTTGCTGCAAGAGAACGATAAGACTAATCTGGTAAGCAGGAAGACTGTTGCAGAAGAGATCGATATGCATATAGAAGATAGTCAGAAGGTTTTTGAAAGATGGTCCCTGGAGAAGCAAGAGATTATCGACGTAGGGAGTGGGGCAGGTTTTCCAGGATTGATAATGGCCATCAGTAGGCAAGAAAATACATATACCTTGTTGGAATCTGAATTAAAGAAGTACCAGTTTCTTTCGCAGGCAGTGCAGTTGTTAAAAATGAGCCATGTGCAGGTCATCAGAGGAAGAGCAGAGGAACTGGGTCACGATAATGCTTACCGGGAGCATTTTGATGTGGCTACCAGCCGTGCTGTTGCCGCAATGAGGGTGGTTATCGAATATTGCCTTCCCCTTACCCGGGTGGGGGGCATGGTGTTATTATGGAAAGGGCCCAGATACGAAGAGGAAATCGAGCAGTCCACCCATGCGCTCAAAGTGCTGGGAGGCAAAGTTGAGGAAATATATTTATACCAACTTGGAGAAGATCGACAAAGAGCCATTATTCAAATACGGAAACATCAGCAGACCCCAGAAAGATATCCGCGTAGGACAGGTTTACCGGTTAAAAGGCCTTTGTAAAGGAGTTTTGTAAATGAGCAAAAGGAACTGGCCCTGGATGGTGGAGAAAAGCAAAAACATGGAGATCATTAACATTCCCCTGGAAAAAATCCAGCGCAATCCATATCAACCCCGACTGGAATTTGATGAGAACGAACTTATAGACCTGGCTAAATCTATAAGATCATATGGCTTGATACAACCTATAGTAGTCAGGGCGGTTGAAGATGGGTATCAAATTGTGGCTGGAGAGAGAAGATATCGAGCCTGCTGCATGCTAGGAATGAAAGAGATACAATCCGTGGTTCAGGAGATGAATGATGAAAAAGTAGCAGCAGTATCACTGATTGAGAACATCCAGCGCAAGGAATTAAATTATTTCGAGGAAGCCAATGCCTACAGCATTCTTATAAACCAGTTTGGAATGACTCAGGATGAATTGGCCAGGAAGATAGGTCGCAGTCAGTCAGCTATAGCAAATAAATTGAGAATCCTAAAACTTCCGGAAGCCGTCAAAGAATTGATAGAACCAGCAGTTGTAACGGAAAGACATGCCCGGGCATTATTAAAAATCAATAATGCTGAAACGCAAATAGAAATAATCCGCCAGATATTTGAAAAGGATTTAACTGTTAAAGAGACTGAAGAACTGGTTGATAGATTAAGCCGGAATAATATCCCCGGGGAAAGTAAACGAAGCAGCAGTAATCAAAATGTGTCCATGATCATAAGAGACGCCAGAATATTTCTCAATACCATTAGAGAAACAATTAAAAGGGCTCGGCAGACCGGGGTAGATATAGTGATGGATGAGAGGGACCTGGAAGACGCGTATGAGATAACCATTAAGATTGCTAAAACAAGGAAAAGTTTACGCAAGATCCCGGGAAGTTAGGTAGAGATCGGTAACAAACGGACTGTTCATCTTCAAAGAAGAGGGCAGTCTGTTTTTTTGTACCCGAATATTTGGTCGCTATCTAAAACTACGATCAGAGCCTTCACATAAAGCAGCATTCCCTGGCAGAGCGGGTTAGCTCACGACGCATAGGACCATTATCCTAATAAGCAGCAAAATGAACAGCCCGGCAGCTGAATGGCGTAAATCGATGCAAAATAAAATCCGTTCGAGGCAGCATACCTCCTGACCTAAAAATAAATACATTCTAAAATAGATGCTTTTTAATCTATTAATATCCATCTTTGATATAATAACAGATAGTGCAGGAAAATTAAGAGAGAAATACCAGTACCAAACTGAAATTTGCTAGACCCAAATGCCGGTATTTAAATTGCGCATAATTATGGAAGGCCCCTCGCAGGCACCACAAGCAGCGTTCGTTGCTGTCCAAGGGGCAAAGTGGCCAAGTGAGGCAAAGCCCTCGTGAAGGGGCAATGGACCGCCTACATTCCGTTGCAGCACCAACAGGGGCAAAATATGGTGTGTGCTGTGCTCAAAATATTAAGGAAGCCCCCTTCGGGGACCACAATTTGGGTTCGCTGTGCTCAAAAGGAATAAGGAAGCCCCCTTCGGGGACCACAATTTAGGTTCGCGGAACTCAAAAGGAATAAGGAAGGGTGAATTGGTTAGTATGGCAAGAGTTATTTCGGTGGCAAATCAAAAAGGGGGGGTGGGAAAAACAACAACCGCAATCAACCTGGCGGCATGTATCGCGCTGAAAGGCTATAAAACGCTGATTGTAGATAGCGACCCCCAGGGAAACGCCAGCAGTGGTCTGGGTGTTAATCGAGATAGATTGAAGTACTGTATTTATGACCTTCTAATTAACGAAGTGCCCGTTAAAGAAGTTATTTGCAGTACCAGGGTCAGGAACCTGGATATTATACCAGCCACAATTCAACTGGCAGGAGCCGAAGTAGAATTGGCAGGAAGGGATAGCCGAGAGAACTACTTAAAGGAGGCCATTCAGCCTGTTAAGGAAGCGTATGATTGGATATTTATAGACTGTCCACCTTCCCTGGGCATATTGACATTAAATGCTCTGAATGCCAGCAAATCAGTTATAATTCCCCTCCAATGTGAATATTACGCCCTGGAAGGACTGAGTCAATTAATTAATACTATTACCCTGGTTAAAAAGAGAATGAATAAGGATCTAAATATCGAGGGAATAGTATTTACTATGTTTGATGCCAGAACGAATCTATCGATTCAGGTAGTTGATCAAGTAAAGACGCACTTTAAGCGGCAGGTATACCGCACAATTATTCCCAGGAATGTTCGACTGAGTGAGGCGCCCAGCCATGGCAAGCCAATAGTGGTTTATGATCCCAGATCAAAGGGGGCCGAAGTATATCAGGATTTGGCGGTGGAGGTGTTAAGACGTGCCTAAGAAGGAAAGAGGATTAGGAAGAGGTCTGGATGCATTATTGTCTGCCAATCGCACTTTCTATGATGGAGACAATATGCAGGAGATCGATATTAACATTGTTAAGGCCAGGGCTGATCAGCCTAGAAGTATATTTAGAGAAGAGTCTTTGGCTGAATTAGCAGGATCGATAAAGGAACATGGGATGTTACAGCCGATACTGGTAAAACCCGACCAGGATGGATATGAAATAATAGCTGGCGAAAGACGATGGAGAGCCGCCCGGATGGCAGGCCTGAAATCACTGCCGGCAATTGTCAAAGATATTGGTGAAGAAGAAGCTGCGGAGATATCATTAATAGAAAACCTCCAGCGGGATGATTTGACTGTGGTTGAAGAGGCAAAGGCCTACAAAAAGATGATGGATAGGCATGATTATACCCAGGAATCATTATCGCTGCGTATCGGCAAGAGCCGATCCCATATTGCCAATACCGTCAGGATACTGGGTCTGCCGGAAGAAGTATTAATGTTATTGGAACAGCGCAAACTAACCGCGGGACATGCCAGGGCCTTATTGGCAATAGGGAATGTAAGAGAGCAGGTAAAAATGGCGAATGCCATAGTAGAAGATAAGATATCTGTTAGACAAACGGAAACCAGCGTTAAACACAGGATGAACAGCCAAAAGGCCAAGTACGACCAGAGTGAAAACAAAACAGCTGAGATCAAAGAGTTAGAGGAAAGGCTTCAAATCTGCCTGGGAACCAGGGCCGAATTGGCCAATGGAAAAAACGGAGGCAAAATCATTATTGAATACTACAGCCTGGATGACCTGGAAAGGATTTGCGATATAATTGGCATATAGGAGTTTTGCGGCCATAATGTTTCACGTGAAACATTATGGCCGCAAAACAATTTGCACAGAGACGAACTTAAAGGATATGCCGCTGCAATAGCGGAGAGATTTTAAATATTCAGCATAGTTGCTAACATGGGTGTTAAACAGGTAAAATATTTCAACGGAAACAGACTGCGTGGAGGGCTGGGATATTGCAGTGGCAACCCTGCCGGGCCGGGAGGTGCATTAAAGCAGCTTTTCATGGCGGGCAAGAGCCAATTAGGATGCCGGATACGCATCGTTAATATAACATTAAAACTAACCGAGGTCGAAAATGAAAAAAACATGGAAAAACAAGAATAAAAAATATACGCTTTTATTGGTGCCACAAACGGCTGATGGAACCAGAAGGATAACCTTGTCAAACAAGCAAATTGTTTTAGCTGTTGCGAGCATACTAATCTTTATTTCTGTTTCTTTTACTATTACCTATTTGTTCTGTACAAGCCAGAATGATATAAAGAACGTTAATGCGCTTAAGGCCTACAATTCGAAGCAAACCGCCA
>LNQE01000849.1_pt1 | contig 34073 bp, 29 predicted proteins | sample 603111 | NCBI WGS metagenome assembly LNQE01 (sample SAMN04260313, study PRJNA301899) | hydrocarbon metagenome | isolation source: hydrocarbon-contaminated ditch | place: Germany: Bremen | collected 1998
GGCCATCACCATGAACTCATGCGAATACTTCCCGCCGATACTGCCCGAATCCGCTTCCACAGGACGGAATTTTAAACCGCAACGGCGGAAGATGTTATTATAAGCGATGAACATCTTCTCGTAGCTTTTCTCAGCTCCTTCTTCATCAATATCAAAGCTGTATGCATCTTTCATCCCGAATTCGCGGCAACGCATAACGCCGAAGCGCGGACGAACTTCGTCGCGGAATTTTGTCTGAATTTGATAAAGATTACGAGGCAACTGACGATAGGTTTTTATATCATTGCGCACCAGAGAAGTGATTACTTCCTCATGAGTCGGTCCCAGACAATATTCATGATCATGACGATCGCGAAATCTTAAAAGTTCTTTTCCGTAATGCTCCCAGCGTCCTGATTCCTGCCACAGTTCCGTGGGTTGGACCATGGGCATATGAACTTCCTGAGCACCGGCTTTGTTCATTTCTTCCCGGATAATTTGTTCCAGCTTGCGAATAACCCGGTAACCCAGCGGGAGGTACGAATATATGCCGCTGGTCAATTTTCTTATCATACCCGCTCTGATCATCAGTTGCTGGCTTATAACTTCAGCATCCGAAGGGACTTCCCTGCCGGTCGGCAAAAACATTTCTGAATAGCGCATTAATTGTTTTTCCTTTCCTTAATTATCAAACTTATTTCTTCAAGCAATACTTTAACAAAGTCTTCTTCTTTAACTTTTTTAAAGGCTTTTCCCTTTTTAAACATAATTCCCTGCTTTTTGCCGCCGGCGATGCCGATATCCGCATCGGCAGCTTCACCGGGTCCGTTTACGACACAGCCCATTAAGGCTACTTTCAGATAACTTTTTTCTCCGGCAAGAGCTTTCTCGATTTTACCGGTCAAATTCGGTACATCAATTTCACATCGTCCGCAAGTCGGACAGGAAACAATATCCGGCCCTATCTTTCTGATGTTCAATGCCCGTAAAATGCCATGGGCAACGGGAATCTCCCGAACAGGACTTCCGGTAACAGAAACTCTGATTGTATCACCAATACCTTCGTAAAGAAGTGTTCCTATTCCCAGCGCCGATTTTATAGCGGCATTAACCAATGATCCTGCTTCAGTTACTCCCAGATGCAGAGGATAGTCAGTCCTTGCGGAAATCGCGCGGTAGGCCTCTATCATGGTGGGAACATCCGACGATTTCAGTGATAATTTTATTTTTTCGAAGCCTTGATTCTCAAAAAGTTCAATATTCTGTAAAGCGCTTTCTACAAGGGCTTCCGCTGTCGCGCCTTCATATTTACGCAATAAATCTTTTTGCAGAGAACCGGAGTTAACACCGATACGAATCACGGTTTCCCGCTCTTTGGCAATTTTGATAATCTGACAAATTTTATCTTTAGCGATATTACCGGGGTTGATTCTGATGCCGGCTACCCCTTTTTTCATGGCATCTATCGCCAGCCGGTAATCAAAATGAATATCTGCTATCAGAGGTATTTTTATTCTCTCTTTTATTTGCGGCAGGGCTTCAACAGCATCTTTGTCAGGCAGGGCAACCCGGACAACTTCACATCCTGCTTTTTCCAGAGCTTTAATCTGCGCAACAGTGGCTTTAACATCACGCGTATCCGTATTAGTCATCGATTGGACAACAACCGGTGCATTTCCGCCTATTTGTACATAATCAAGATTTATTTTCTTTGTTTTTCTTCTTTTGACTGAGGATAAATGTTCCACAAACGTCAGCTTCTCAATATTTTTTTTATAGACATTTTAAAAACTGCGCCGTGTCATTTCGATGAGTCCCGATATATCGGGACGACGAGAAATCTTTATTTTATATTAATACTTTATAAGATTTCCGCCTACGGCCGAAATGACAAATTGAAATTTATTCAAATGTTTCTTACGTAGTACGTAGGATTTATAACATGTGAATTAATCTTAGGCAATGAGTAATTTGTATTGAAAACGGCTAATACAAAGTTTTCATTAACAAAATATTTTTTCGCACAGAAATGTAACAAAGATGAAACTTATCTGCCCTGCCAGCAATACAAACATAATTGCTCCGCCGGAAGTCCTATCGCCGCAATCATATCTTCTATCGCCAGATATTTCAGGGAAGTAACGTTCAAGTCACGACGAATCCATTCAATCATTTGGGCATATTTAGTCGATTGGGGATCCAGATATTCTTCCGGATTTTCGACATCTTTTCCTTCCAACGCCTGAATTGCCTTCCTTCCGGCCAGCTCGGCCGTCGTTCTTGTGGAAGACGCAAAAATACAGGGAAACATTAAGGGCGGGCATGCAGGACGGATATGGATTTCTTTGGCTCCATTGTCCCATAATTTTTTGACTGTTAAGTTCTTCAACTGCGTGCCGCGAACAATAGAATCGTCGCAAACAATTATGCGGCTGCCTTTAATTACTTCACGCACCGCGCATAGTTTCATTTGAGCAACGAGATCCCTTATTTCCTGTGTAGGAGGCGTATAACTGCGACCGTAACCCGGAGTATATTTTACGAGCGCCCGGCGATAAGGAATGCCCGATCCCATCGAATAACCAATGGCATGACCGACACCGGAATCAGGAATACCGGAAACAAGATCAGCCTGAACATTATCGCGTTTTGCCAGGTAGATGCCGCATCTTTCTCTTGCCCCCTCCACTCTGATACCTTCGTAAACTGATGACGGATAGCCGGTGTATATCCACAAAAACGCACAAATTTTCTTTTCGCTGCCTTCGGGCTTCATTAATTTGACGCCGTCCGTTGTCAGAAGCACTATCTCGCCCGGTCCTAAAAATTTTATCAGTTCGTAATCGAGATTTTCAAAAGAGCTCGCTTCTGTAGCCACGACATAAGACTTTTTATCTTTTTGAGTTTTATTTATTCCAATGGACAGAGGAAACCGGCCATACTTATCGCGGGCAGCATATATTCCTTCTGTAGTCAATACCAGCGCGCAAATGGAACCCTCGATTACACCACGCATGCTGGCAATACCTTCCACGATATTATTCCCGCGATTAATAAGAGAGGCAACGATTTCCGCGTTACTTACTCCGCCACCGGCCATTTCGCCGAAGGAAGCGCCTTCATTCAGCAGTTCATTTACCAGTTTTTCCTTATTGGTTATCAGTCCCGATGCCGCGACAGCATAGACGCCGAATTTTGAATGAAAAACCAGTGGCTGAGGCGTTTCATCAATAGCTCCAATACCGGAATTCCCGTCCATTTTTTTGTAGTCGTCAACAAAGCGGGATTTGAATTGAGCCTGAGCTATGCTGTGAACGGTTTTGTGAAAACCTTTTGGTCCCAGCACCGCCATACCGCCACTTTCAGTTCCTAAATGCGAATGATAATCAGTTCCATAGAAAAGCGTCTGAATACAATTTTCCGATGATACTACTCCAAAAATTCCGCCCATTAATTTTATCTCCTCTATGCGGGAAGTCCGTTAACAAATACACATTTAACAGGAGGCATATTCTAACTCTCTAATTTAGAAACAGCCTCCTTAATCCTTTTTATACCTTCCTCAATATTTTTCATGGAAGTAGCATAAGATAAACGTATATGGTCATCACTGCCAAATGCCAATCCGGGAACAGCAGCTACATTAGCTTCGTCAAGCAGGTAATCAATTAATTCCGTGGAATTGGTTATTTTCCTTCCTTTGTAAGAATGTCCATAAATTTTCGACACATTAGGAAAGACATAAAATGCGCCTTCCGGCGAAAAACATTTTACTCCCGGAATTTGTTCCAGAGCATGAACTATGTAATCTTTTCTCTTCCGGAATTCGCTCACCATTTTTTCAACAATTTTCTGATCTCCGCAAAGCGCTTCCACTGCGGCTTTTTGCGCAATGGATGTCGGATTGGAAGTGTTTTGACTCTGAATTTTATTTATTGCCGCAACTATATCTTCGGATGCGGCGGCGTAACCGATGCGCCAACCGGTCATGGCATAAGTTTTGGATACGCCATTAACTACTATTGTCCTGTCCTTCAATTTCGGTTCACAGGCAGCTATGTTAGTAAAAGGGAATTCGGCATAATAAATTTTCTCGTAAATATCATCCGAAATAATCAATATATCCTTATCCAGTAACACGGCAGCAATGGCTTTTAATTCTTCCGGTGTATAAGCCGCCCCTGTAGGATTGGAAGGACTGTTAATAATTACCGCCCGGGTATGTTTGGTTATCGCAGCCTTCAACTGTTCAGGTTTCATTTTAAATTCATCTTTTTCTTTTGTGTAAACAATTACCGGCTGGCCTCCGGCCAGAACCACAATATCAGGATAAGAAACCCAGTACGGAGCAGGAATAATGACTTCATCACCGGGGTCAAAAAGAACCTGTGCCAGGTTATACAATGTATGCTTTGCCCCGCAGGAAACAACAATCTGCGAACGTTTATATTCCAGACCGTTATCGCGTTTCAATTTAGCCGCAATAGCATCTTTCAATTCATCGGTACCGCTGACCGGAGTGTATTTGGTAAAACCTGCTTCAATGGCTTTAATTGCCGCATTTTTAATATTATCCGGTGTATCAAAATCAGGTTCACCGGCTGCAAATCCGATTACATCTCTTCCCTGCGCTTTCAAGGCATTGGCTTTGGCAGTGATTGCCAAAGTTTCCGATGGCTTGATTTTCGCTACCCTCGACGATAATTTCACAAACTACTCCTTACCATTTTTAATGTTGAATTTTTCTATCAGTTTCTGATTGACATTATCCGGCACCAGCCCTCTTACCGAACCTCCCAAACTTACCACTTCTTTGATTAATCTGGAGCTTGTATAAAACCATTTAAATCCGCTCATAAGAAACACGGTTTCTATTGATCTTGTCTGACGGCGGTTCATCAGCGCCATCTGAAATTCATATTCAAAATCAGATAAAGCGCGCATTCCGCGCATGATTATGCTTGTACCGGAAATTTTCAAATAATCGACCAGCAATCCGGAATGGGAATCTACTCTTACTCCTTTCATCCCGTTAAATACTTCACGAATCATTTCCATTCTTTCTTCTACCGAGAACAAATAAGACTTATTGGGATTGTAGGCAATTAGAACGATTATTTCGTCAAAGATATTCATTCCTCTTTTAATAAGATCCACATGGCCGTTCGTGATAGGATCAAATGAACCGGGGTATATTGCGATTCTTTTTTCATTCTTTTCTTGTGTCATTTCTTCTCCATCTTTAAAAAAGTTAAGGCGTTATCTCCATATTTTCTTTGATCTATTTGATAAATTTTATCATCTACAGGTATATTAATTTTTTCTTTTATCGAATGTTGAATCACTAATACCCCATCATCATGGAGAACCATATGTTTGTTTAACGCCGTGAGCGTAACGTTTATCAAATCCCGGTTATATGGTGGATCCGCAAAAATTATATCAAACACACATTTTTTTTTATAAAGATCACGCAGGCCTAATTCGATATCCTTATCAATTATCCGGTATGTTATATCCAAACAGCATGTCAGGATATTTTTATTAATCACTTCAACCAGATTTTTGTTTTTTTCTATAAAACAAACTTCCCGGGCTCCGCGACTGGCAGCTTCCAAACCTACACTTCCCGATCCGGCAAAAAGATCAAGAAATGTTTTACCTTCCAAAGAACCCGATAAATCAAAAAGAGCTTCTCTTAAAAAATCAGAAGTGGGCCTTTCCTTTGATTTTGAGGGGAAATTCAACGTTCTCCCCCTGGCCTCGCCTCCTGTAATTCGCATAATTTTTCCGGATTATTGAATATTCTTTTTCTTTTCTTCGTATCTTTTAACGAATTTCACTACCCACCAAATGGGACCGGAAAGAGCATATCCCAATATAAACACAAAAAACATCAATTCCGGTTCTGCTACTATGACAATTGATAAAACGACCAACCAGAAAAATATTGTGAACGGTTTGCGGGTAAGCAGCTTCATGTCTTTGAAGCTGTAATATTTGATACTGCTGACCATCAGTAGCGACAAAATAATGACAAATATCATTATAAAAATATTATGGAATGTCCCTTCCACTCCGACATAATCGCTACTGAAGAAAATTACAGTCGTGGCTATAACCGAAGCGGCTGCCGGAATGGGCAGGCCGTTAAATACGCTGCTTTCAATTATACCTATCTGAATGTTATATCTTGCTAATCTGAGAGCACCGCAGAGAACAAACAGAAAGGCTACAAGCCATCCCCATTTACCGTAAATAGACATGGCCCAACAATATGCCAAAAGAGAGGGCGCTACACCAAAAGCTATTACATCGGCCAGGGAATCATATTCTGCACCGAACTTGGAAGTTGTATTCGTAAGCCGGGCAATCCGCCCATCCAATCCATCAAAGAGAACGGCAAACAAAATAGCTATAGACGCAGGGACGAAATGTTCTTTATAGGAAGCGATAATGGAATAAAATCCGCAGAATAAGCTGGCCGAGGTAAAGAGATTCGGCAGTATGTAAATACCTTTTTTTATTCGTGTTTTGCGTGGTGAAATTTCCGCATTCATGACAGATATCCTAAAACGGTCTCACCTGCTTTAACTTTGTCTCTCAGTTTTACCGAAATCCGGGAATCCAGGGGCAAATAAACATCAACCCGTGAACCAAAACGAATCAAGCCTATTCGCTCTCCTTTTTTAACGATATTACCCACATTAACCCAGCAGATAATCCTACGCGCGATAAGGCCGGCTATCTGTACCATCCATAAAGAACGTCCATCTTCTGTACGAATCATGATTTCATTACGTTCATTATCGAGTGAAGCTTTATCCAAATTAGCAGAGAAGAATTTCCCTTCATGATAATTAATGGCTTCAATTTCACCCGCATAAGGAGCACGGTTGACATGAACATTAAAAATATTCATAAAAATACTGATTTTTTTAAATTTTCCGGAAATAGTTCCATTTACTTCAACATCTTCTATTTTGATTATTCTGCCATCGGCAGGAGAAATTAATACTTTTTCCTCTTCTTGAAAATATCTTTCCGGATTGCGGAAAAACCAGGTAATAAAAAATGTAATAAATGTAAATAAGATTGTCAGCCAGCCAATACCGAAAAATGCAATAAATACAGTAGTAACCAGAGACAAAATGATAAATGGATAACCACCGCGGGCAATAATACTATCATGTTTCATAAAATATTTATCTTTTCTTATCAACTGATTGTATTTAACATGGTGCCTTAGCAGCAAATATATGATTTTGCTGAAGACGGCTCAGTATTAAATGACCGTTTTCTGTTATATCAATTGAGTATTCTTGTCAATAAATCTTTAATTTTTATACAAAAACAAATCAGAACAGATATTTTTTTGTTCTTGCATATGACGTCTATATTTTATATAGTAAATATTATTCTAAATCAACGCTTTATCTTCGCCGACTGTTGTCTATGCAGAAAATTAAATGGAACATAGTATGGGGCATTTCCGTTACTTTTGCTTTTTTTATTCTGCTGTTTATTCGCCTTGAATTTTTTCAGAAAAGTACGCAACCGGTAGTCTCGTCTAATCAAATCATCAGGTCACAAAAATCACAAGATATCTGGATGAATATCTATCAAGACGGCAAAAAGATCGGCTTTGTTCACCGTTCTTTCTCCAACCTTGGGGAAAAATATCACTTCAATGAAACTGTTTTTATGAAAATCAGCACCATGGGTGTAACTCAGGCTTTGAATATTCTGACTGAAGGAGATTTGAATCCTGATATGTCCATTTCTTCGTTTAATTTTGATTTGAACTCCAATTTGTTTCGCTTTAACGCTCACGGCAACGTGGTTAAAAATAAACTGATCCTTTTTGCAGGATTACCGGGGTCACAGGAAAAAAGTGAAATTCGACTTAAAGATATTCCCCATATCACCGGCAATATTTATGATGCCGCGTTTCATGCGGATATGGAGAAAAATATACCCCACAGTTTCAATATTTTTGATCCTTCTACACTCTCCATCAAATCAATTAAGGTTACCAGAGTAGCCGATGAAATTATTACGATTATGGGGAAAAAAATATTTGCGAAAAAATATTGCGCCGATTTCATGGGCGCTAAAAACTGTGCGTGGCTCAGTAGAGAGGGAGAAGTTTTGAAAGAAACAGGCATTTTGGGGCTCTCCATGGAAAAGGTCAGCAGGCAGAAAGCTCAGGAAGGAATAGCTGATCAAGGCGTTGTGGATGTTACGCAAATTTCTTCCATTGCTTCCAATGTTAAAATTACCGAACCTGAAAAACTCAAATCAATTAAAATCAAAATTGAGGGTATCGGCGGTTTGTCATTCCTTACCGGTGACAGACAAAATATCCGCCACGATATTATGACTATTGTCAGGGAAAATCTGCCAATACCTTCAAATTTAATTAATAATATTCCTTCGGAAGTTGCTGTCTTTTTGAAATCAGCTCCCTTTATGCAATCCGACAACCCACAAATAAAATCGCAACTAAATAAAATAATAACACCGGCAGATACTGCCGAGCAGAAGGCAAGAAAAATCGTCAACTGGGTTTATCGTAATATTAAGAAAAAACCTGTTTTATCGGTGCCCAATGCCCTGGAGGTTTTAAAAAACAAAGAAGGTGATTGCAACGAGCATTCCATATTGACAGTAGCTCTGCTTCGCGCTGCCGGAATTCCTGCGCAAATGGAAGCGGGATTGGTTTACCTGCACGGCAGGTTTTACTGGCATGCGTGGAATGCTGTCTACCTGGGAAAATGGATTACCGCTGACGCAGTTTTCAATCAACTGCCGGCAGACGTCACGCATATCAGGCTTGTCCGCGGTGACAGCGTGGATCAGCTTAATTTAATGGGAGTAATGGGCAAAATCAAACTGGAGGTATTGGAACAAACCAAATGATAAAGTTACAGGAACTGACTAAAGATTACGGCACTACCATAGCAGTAAACAAACTCAACCTGAATATTGCTTCCGGCGAAATTTACGGTTTTATCGGACCAAACGGCGCGGGCAAAACGACAACAATCCGCATGATGGGCGGCGTTTTAGCACCGACATCCGGTAATATTATTATCGGCGGACTTGATATGGCTAAAAAACCGGTTGAAGCAAAAAAAATGATCGGCTTTGTACCTGACAGGCCTTTTCTTTATGAGAAGCTTACGGGAATGGAATTTCTAAGATTTTCGGCTGATCTGTACAACGTTAAAAAGGAGACTTTCCTGCAAAAGGCACAAAATCTTCTGCAGCAATTTGCTCTCTGGGATTGGGCCGATGAATTGGTTGAAGCTTATTCACACGGGATGAAACAAAGGCTCATTATTGCCTCCGCTCTTTTACATGACCCGCAAATACTGATTATCGATGAACCCATGGTCGGCCTTGATCCTGCCGCGGTGCGCATGGTTAAGGATATTTTGAAAGAACTGGCCACTCATCAAACGACTATTTTTGTTTCCACGCACACTTTAAGTATTGCGGAGGATTTATGCCATCGAATAGGTTTAATTCACAAGGGCACATTGCTGGCACAGGGAACTCTTGATGAGTTAAAGAATATCGCAAACCTGGGTGAGGCCAGACTTGAAGAAGTGTTTTTAACCATAATTAAAGAAAATACTTTTATATGAATAACATTCTTTCATTGTTAAGACCGCGCATACTCTCCGCAATCAACAGTATGCGGCCCAAAAACAGAAAAAGCAATTGGCCTCGCTTTTTCATGTTCGGATCACTCGGTATTGTTTTCTGGACGGGTACTTTTGTTATTTTCTATCGCATATTGTTTTATTTCCAGAGCATTCAGGATTTCGGCGACATACTTGCAATGAAACTGATCTCCATGCTGATTATAACTTTTTTTACACTGCTGCTCTTCAGTAACATCGTTAATTCCCTTTCTCATCTATATTTAAGTCAGGATTTACCGCTTTTGCATTCGCTGCCGGTTTCATCCGGGAACATATTTTTTTCAAGATTGATTATCAGTACCTTTGACAGCTCCTGGATGATTGTTGCCTTCAGTTTTCCCGTATTTTTGTCTTACGGATTAATTTACAAAACAGGCATCTTTTTTTATTTCATCTTTTTCATCACAATACTTTTCATGTGTCTTATAACTTCCGCTCTCAGCAGCATTCTTGTTTTATTCGGCGCTAAAATATTACCTGCCGGACGAATCAGAACAATTCTTATTATTCTGGGCGTTATTATGATAATGTCTCTCATTGTTGTTTTGCGTTTAACAAGACCTGAGCAACTGGTAAATCCGGATAGTTTCGCTTCTGTTGTTCTTTATTTAAATTCCATGCAAACGCCCGAGTTGCCGCTTTTACCAACAACTTGGATTACCGATACAATCAAAGCCGCCCTTAACGGTGAAATGAAAAGCTGCCTTTTAAACATTGTACTTACCGGAACCTGCGCCTTCATGCTTATTTTCATCAGTGGCATTATTGCCCAGATTGCCTACTTTAAGGGTTTTTCCAAATCGCAGACAACACCAAAACGTCTATTCGCTCCGTTAAAATACAAAGGTTATAACTGGGAAAGTTTACTAAATTTCCTTCCGCGGGAATCAAAAGCTTTCGCCGTCAAGGAAATCAGAACCTTTTTCAGGGACTCAGCGCAATGGCCGCAATTATTTCTGATGGTCGCCTTAATTGCAATCTACCTTTACAATTTTTCTGTCCTGCCCCTGGACAATCTGCCGATAAAGGCCGTTTATCTGCAAAATATATTTTCCTTTTTAAATATAGGACTGGCAGCCTTTGTACTTACAGCGATTGTCGCCCGTTTTGTTTTCCCGGCAGTCAGCATGGAAGGCGAAGCTTTCTGGATTGTTCAAGCGGCACCTGTATCGATAAAAAGATTTCTCTGGATTAAGTTTTTTATGTATTACGTGCCACTGATAATTCTGACGGAACTGCTGGTTGTTGTTTCCAATTTATTGCTGCGGGTTTCTCCGTTTATGATGCTTCTATCGACGATAACAATATTTTGTCTTGTTCCTGCTGTGGTAGCTATGGCTGTCGGTCTTGGCGCTGTCTACGCCGATTTTAAATCGGAAAATCCGGCACAGACTGTAACAAGCTTTGGCGGGCTTCTTTTTATGGTTCTTTGTTTCTGCTTAATTGCTTCGGTTATAATTCTTGAAGCCGGTCCTGTGTATAGCATATTTATGGCTGATTTACGCGGTCAGAGTATTTCTTTGTTTCAATTAATCTGGGCGACCATTTCTTTTGGGCTTGCTTTTTTCTTTTGTGTTCTTTCTGTGTTTTATCCCATTTATCGTGGTGAAAAAAAATTGCTCATCAAATGAGCCATCTTCATTCCGATATTCGAGTAATCATTTGATCTTTCCGGTTATAAATTAAATTTAAAGATTAAAAATTGTCTTGATTTTACTTAACAAAAAAGCTACATAAAATATGTATTAAAATTAAACTCTTATGTTCCCGGCACTGCCGGATGGGAGAGGAGATTATTTTTAATGTCATTAAACAGTAACAATTTACCATTCAACTATTTAACGATAATTGTTTGCGCAACAGTAAATTAAGACTATCAGGAGCAATATGGATAAAATCTGCATAGTAAAAAGACGGCGAGAACAAGCCCAACCGGAAATTAAAGGTACGCCTGCACCACCGGCTAACCAGACTGATGTTATTCTTTCTAAGATTGCGCAGAGTACCACCGCCGCCGTTATCCAGTCTCAACTATCCGATAAAAAAATAGTAGAAGAATTCATAGACGACTCCTCGTCCGTCATTTCCATAATTATGACAAAAGAGCAATCAGCATTACTTCAACAATCGGAATATATAAAAGAATTACTGGCTGGAGCAAAAAAAGATCCGTCACTGGATATAAAAATCAATTCCGAAGGCCAACTGGCTCTCAATTTCCGTTATAATGAATCAATACTCTTAAGAATGTTGTGCGCTAATCAGGTATGTCAAATGCTTCAAATCAGTAAAAGTTTCCTGCAGAAACTTGTCAACGAAAAAAAACTGAATAGTTACAAACTCGGCAGAATGAGACGTTTTTTACTGGAAGATATTCTGGAGTATTTGAGTAATGACGAAGAATTCGCTCAATTTAAGAAACAATAATCGCTTACAAATATTATTACATACTGAAGGATCGATTGTCTTTTTTAAAATAGTTGTCAAGGAGAAAACAGATGTACTGCGAATACTGGAATTTACATAAACCACCTTTCGATAATGTGCCTGATTCTTCAATGTATGTGGACTGCCATGAATCAATGGAAGATGTCATTTCTGAAACGATTTTTGCCATCAAGGAAGGCAATGACTGTTTTGCTGTTATTGTAGGTGACGTAGGCCTGGGAAAAACTCTTTCACTGCGAATCATCATCGACTCACTGGAACCGGAAAAATATAAGGTCGCGCTAATAACTAATCCCGCTCTTTCTTTCATACAACTCTTAAGGGAGATTATCGGACAAATAACCGGGAAACAATGTGAAGAAACAAAAAAAGTAGATTTGCTGGAAATATTTAATCGCCTTCTGTTTGAGGCAAATGATCAGGGCAAGAAAATTATTATTGTTATTGACGAATCTAATGTTTTATCTTCCGGCAATCTGGACGATCTTCGCCTTCTAACCAACATGCAGGATGACGAGCATAATCTTTTCACATTGATTCTTGCCGGTCAAATGGAACTGGCACAGAAACTGGAAAATCCCAAGCGGGCTAATTTATTTCAACGTATCGGCACTTATTGCCATATACAAAAACTGCCTTCAGAAGCAGCGGTTAAAACTTACATCGAATCAAGGCTCAGACTCGCCGGTACTCAGGAAAAAATGTTCGCTGATGATGCTATTCCTGTAATTTGGGAATTTTCCGAACATGGCGTCCCCCGCCTTATCAACAAAATTTGCAAACTTTGTCTAAAAGCCGGAGAAACAAATGAATTCAAGATAATAACCGGCGAAATTGCTTCGCAAATAGCCGATCGTTTCCAGAAATTAAGCAAAATTACTTCGCATAAACGCAAATCACAAAGCTCGCCGGAAATGGAACCACCCAAAGAAGTAGCTACCGAAGAACCGGAAGTTAAAGAGTCGAAGAAAAAAACTAAATCTTCAACCGCAAAAAAAGCCACACCAAAAGCAAAAACTTCTGCAACTCGTGTTTCTTCACAACCTGAAGTTACTACTGCTGAAAAGAAGACAGTTCCTGTCGTAGACGTCACATCGACGCCTGTTTCTTTCCCACCGGAAACTGCGGTTGAGGACATAAAAGCAATAGACGAGCAACAAATTCCAACACCAGTTCCTCCTCAGCCGGAAATCATTCCTGTTGAAAAAAGAGCGATACCACCGCTGCGAGAATCTTCAACCGACATTTCTTATCAACAGGAAACGAAGAATGCGGAATCAACAGTAGTTCCTCTGGCACGAACTTCTTCTACTTATGTTCCACTCCCACAGGAAGCCAAGGCTGTCGAAATAGAAAGGACTCCTCCGGCAGAAATTACTTCATCTCCTGAAGAAAAAGAAGAACAGCCGGCTACAGTTGAACAAGAAGATTATGAAGAAGTAATAATCGGCAAACAGAAAGTAAAAATGTCAATTCCTGACAATATTATAAGACAGGCAAAGCTGACAAATTCTGAAAGTAAAAACAAATTGGCAGGCTATTGGTCAGCTCAGGTTATTAAAGACAATCCGCACGTCATGCATTCGCCGCTTATTGATCCTGTCTCGATTTGGTTCGAAATTAAAAGTGTTATTTTAAGCAAGTTTAACGGTACAAACTCTGCCATGAAATAAATATAAAATCTATGGACAATGAATCTTTAGAGAACAAATCTCCTCATAATTTTCCCAATACTTATCCGAAATACAACAAACTGACAATTGCCAGCCGTAAAAAAGAAATGGAAAAATACAGCAGGCCCCCTGAGGATTATATCAAGCTTGGTTTCATGCATCTGCAAAATAATAATTATGATGAGGCTTTGAACTGCTTTCAAAAAATGGCAGAGCTGGAACCGGACAATCACAAAATATATATCAACATCGGATACATCTACGAAAAGATGGATATGCTTGATTCCGCAAAGAAATGCTACGAAAAAGCGCTGGAAATGAAGGCTGATAACATCGAATCCATCATTAAAATCGGGAATATATTAGAGTCACAGGGAGATTATCACCATGCTGTCGATCAATACAAAAAGGCTATCGGTATCTCCTCGCATGATGTTGAGCCGCGTTTTCGTTTAGCTACTTTATATGACAGACATGATATGTATGATGAAGCGCTGGACGAATATGAAAGTATTATCAGGATTAATCCGTTTCATACCAAGTCTCTTTATAATTTGGGCAGAATTTATTTTCAATACGGAAACTATGCTGAAGCTTCAAAGAAGTTTCAAGCTGTTTTAAAAATGGAACCGGGAAACGCCGACGCCTGGAACGATCTGGGCTCTGTTTATGAAATAACCAATAATGTTGATGACGCGATATCTACATACATTAGAGCTCTCGAAGTTGATCCTTTCCACGAAGAAACAAACTTTAATCTGGCCAATATTCAATATTCATTATATTTATCTTACCCTCAGAGTATCAACATTAATGATGTTATCAAACGTCTTAATTTTGTGCTTACTCGAAACCCTTATAATAAAAAAGTCCGGAAACTTCTCAATGAAATAAACTCATCGCAATAGAAAAATCATAAATTTATCCCAGATTACATAACAGAAGAAAATGAAACGTTTTGAGAATGTTTTTGTCATTTCGACCGAAGGCGAAAGCCGGGCAGGAAACCCCGGCTTATGCCTGGGCATGCCGGGGAGAAATCTTACTTCATCATGAAATCACCAATAGGTGATAATTCGTCCAACAAATTTCAGTGCACTATGCTTCTGAAACCTGGGACTCATTAGATTTCTCGTCGTCCCGATGCATCGGAACTCCCCGAAATGACAGCTTTGATTTTCTTAAACGTCTATTGCGTAATCCGGGTTTATTATTTTTTTAAAAAAGTTTTTTCGGATGAGCGTCTGCCGAACGCAGATAGACAGGCACAAATGTTTCTGAATCCAGTACTTCATTTCTATTGAACTTTTCTATTCCTAAAATACCTACGGATGAAGCGCGAATATATTGCTGGTCTTTCGAAGCAACAAAAATATTCTTCTCGTTTTTCCCACGGATGATATCGGCATATTTGATTGCTCCTTCACCAACAAAAATTACTTCCCGTTTACAGTCAGGATCAATATCAGCCGGATTTACAATCTTGTCTGCGCCGATTTGCTCCATAAGACCCTTCTGATTATACCGGAAATAAGCTACATAAACCTGTCCCCGTCCCGCGTCCATTACAGAACAAATGATATTTGAACTTTTGCCCGCATTCAGGGCAATGGCCATGAGAGAGGAAACACCGACTGCAGGCTTTCCTGTTGCCAGCATAAATCCTTTGAGCGTGCTGGCTCCAATACGCAATCCTGTGAACGAACCTGGCCCGATTGTACACGCAAACAAGTCAACTTCGGCAATTTTTGTTCCGGTCTGAAGGCAGGCTTGATCAATTGCAGGCAAAAGCACTTCCGAATGATTTAAATCAACATCGATTATGTTATCATAAAGAACAAGGTTGTCCCGTAAGATTGCTACGGCAGCGGTTTTGAAAGAGGTATCAAAAGCTAAAGTCAACATGGCTTACTTGAATATTTTCATGATATCATTGATAAATTTTATATTTAACCTTTCTATATCAATGAAAATCACGAAAAGCATCAGCATTAACAAAACAGCAAATCCGATTTGCTGAGATATCTCTTTCACTTTCATGCTGATTTCTCTTCTTGTTACAATTTCAATCAGGTAGAAGAAGATATGCCCGCCATCAAGAACAGGAATCGGGAAAAGGTTAATTACTCCCAGGTTAATGGAAAGTATGGCCATAAAAAGGATAAAAGGAATGATGCCTTCTTTTACCTGAGCACCGGCGACCTGGGCAATAAAAATCGGTCCGCCTAAAGTTCGCGGCGAAACAACACCCTCAAATATTTTATAAACAGAAATAAGCGTCAGCTTGCTAATCTCCCATGTCTTGCCTGCCGAAGCGATCATCGCATCCCAGGGATTTTTTCTTTCCACCACCATATCCCCTGCGGGAGCAACTCCAATAAGATATCTGAATTCTTCTTCACCAAAAATATTTTTTGATTTGGACAACTTCGGCTTAATTAACAGATGCTTTGTTTCCATACCCCTCTCGATGACAACGTCAACATCTTTGCCTTCGCTCCTGGCTATTGCCGACTTTATATCTTCCCAAAAGACGATTTTCTGTCCGCCAATGGAAATGATTTTATCGCCACTCATCATACCGGCTTCCACAGCGGCACCTTCTTTTTGTACTTCACCAACAACTGAAGTTATATTCGGCAAACCATACATATAAACAATAAAAAATATCAGTATCGCCAATAAGAAGTTAAAAACAGGGCCGGCCAATACAATCAACATGCGTTTCCATACCGTCTGCTTGTAAAACGACCTTTTTTCATCTTCCGGTGATAATGCCTCATTGCCCGATTCACCCAAAAGTTTGACAAATCCACCTAAGGGAATCCAGGAAAGCGCATATTCCGTTTCTCCTACTTTCTTACTGACGATTTTCGGTCCGAAACCTAAAGAAAATTTTAAAACGCCCACACCGGCAATTCGAGCGGCCAGAAAATGACCGAATTCGTGAACAAAAATAAGAACACCAAGTAATATTACAAAAGAAATTAAAGTAGTCACTACATCATCCTTTCTATTATTTTTCCTGTCTCTCTTTTTGCCCACAAATCGGCGTGCAGAATATCTTCCAATGAAGGATCATTAACCGTATTATGACGATTGAGAACTTTTTCTATGATCCCAGGCAAATCAATAAAACGAATTTTATTTTCCATGAACGCAGACACTGCTATTTCATCAGCAGCATTTAATACAACCGGCGCTGTGCCGCCGCAAAGACCGGCTGCATAGGCAAGCCTAAGACATGGAAATTTTTTCATATCCGGACTGCCAAACTCCAGTTTACCTATTCTTACGAGATTGAGCGACTGAAGATTATTCATTATTCTTTCGGGATAAGTCAAGGCATAAGCAATCGGCACCTTCATATCCGGGACTCCCATTTGTGCCAGGAAAGCCCCATCATTGAATTCTACCATAGAATGCACTATACTTTGAGGATGAATTAAAACATCAATACGGCTGATATCTATATTAAAAAACCACTTAGCCTCAATAATTTCCAATCCCTTGTTCATCATCGAAGCGGAATCGATTGTCACTTTCCTCCCCATCTTCCAGTTAGGGTGACGCAGTGTTTGACTGAGAGTAACGTTTTTTAATTCATTCCCGGTAAAATTCAGAAAAGGTCCTCCGGAAGCTGTCAAAATTATCCGCCGCAAATTTTTTATGTTCTGTCCTTCCAAACACTGGAATATTGCACTATGCTCACTATCAACCGGAATAATTTTCACTCTCTTTTTTGCTGCCTTGCCGGTTACAATTTCCCCGGCCATAACCATCGTTTCCTTGTTGGCTAAAGCGATATCCTTACCTGCTTCAATCGCTGCAAGCGTTGGTACTAATCCGGCGGAACCTGCTATGGCGGAGATTACTATATCCGATGAAGGAAACGATGCAACTTCTTTCAAACCTTCTTCATCATACAACACTTTAACTTTATTTTTATTCGTTAATAATTCACGGAGTTTAAGAGCAGTTTCTTTCTTGCTTACAGCAACTGCTTTGGGTTTGAATTTTTCTATTTGTTTTTTGAGCAGTTTTATATTTTTTCCGGCCGTGAGAGCCTCAACCTGAAAAAGCTGCGAATTCTTTTCAATGACATCAAGCGCGCTTAATCCTATTGAACCTGTTGAGCCTAAAATTGTTATTTTTTTCATTTATCCAATTATAAACACACGGTAATAATAAACATAAGGTGCAATAAAAATCAGACAATCCAAACGATCGAGGATGCCCCCGTGACCGGGCAGAATTGAACCCGCATCCTTAACGCCGTAATTTCTTTTGATGGCCGATTCACAAATATCGCCCAGTTGGCCGATAATACTACCAGTAACAGCAAGAATTGCTACTTGCGTAAGCGGTATTTCCGGTAAGAAGTAATAGCTGAAAATCAGGCAGGCACTTGTGCTTCCCAAGACCAATCCAGCCAAGCCTTCCACAGTTTTACCGGGACTGACGAAAGGAACCAGTTTGTGTTTGCCGAAATATTTACCCGCATATAACGCAAAAATATCACCAATGAATGCGAGGAATAACACAAAGAATATCCATTCTATTCCTTTATCCATTATTCGTAACGAAATGAAATATGACATCAAAAAGGGTATATACAACATACCAAAGATTACTTTAAATACTGATAGAACATCAAACTTTGATTCTTTAATCGACAGGACAAATATTATAAAAACAATCACCACGGATAAGGCCAACACGGCAAGCAAATGCTGACTGTTTCCAAACAAGACAACCAAAGGAATAACTAACGCCAGAATCAGACCTTCCGTCTTTTCCTTTACAAAACCTTTCCCGAAAACCATGTGATTGTATTCCCAGACTCCCGCGATAATAAAAAAAGTAACCAAAGCCGTAAAGATTTCTTCTGATCCAAATACGATAATCAAGACTAGAAAAGGTGCCAGGACAAGACCCGTTACCCATCTTTTTAACAATGAATTAGCTGTTTTCGCCATATTTTCAAATCCTAGCTTTTCTCTTCACCATTCACTATTCACTTTTCACTTCTTTCAACTGTTCGCTTGTCAAACCAAATCGTCTTTCACGTTTCTGATAACTGGCAATCGCTTTGAAAAGATCATCTTTCGTAAAATCGGGCCACAGTACATTGGTAAAATATAATTCCGTATAAGCCATCTGCCAGGGCAGAAAGTTGCTGATACGATATTCGCCGCTCGTACGAATCAACAAATCCGGATCAGGCATTCCGGAAGTATACAAATAGTTATTAAAGGTTTCCTTATCAATATCATTTACGTCTATCTTACCTTTTACGTTATCCTGAACAATCCTTTTTACAGCGCTGATAATCTCATCCCGCCCACCGTAACTCAAAGCCAGATTTAAAACCATTTTATAATTCTTTGCAGTAATTTCTTTTGCCTGCAGGAGTTTTTCTTTTACCGATGGATGCAGACGATCTATTTCACCGATTGTTGTAAGCCTGATTTCCTGTTTCAGCAGGTCCTTTGTTTCTTTGGTTAAATATTCATCCAGCAGAAACATCAAAGCTTTCACTTCCTTTGCCGGACGTTCCCAGTTTTCTATAGAAAAGGCGTACAGGGTCAGATATTCAATGCCTATTTCGCGACATGTTTTGACTACAGTCCTGACAGCCTTGGCTCCCTGCTTATGTCCCCGGATTCTACCTATCGCATGTTGTTTCGCCCAACGACCATTACCATCCATAATTATGGCTATGTGCCGCGGCAATCTATTCAAATCTATTTTTATCACTAATCTGTCTCCAATTAGTACATACTCTAATAGACAGAGTATTTTTTTTCAACAGATAATCTTGGTTAAGCAAATCTAATAATATCTAAAAATATTTAACATTAAATAAAACCAGACCACGCAATAGAAAAAAATGAAGCGTTTTAAAATTTTTTTGTCTTTTCGACCGAAGGCGAAAGCCCGGCGCATGCCGGGGAGAAATCCTGTAGTAAACGAGCATGATTAAGATTTTTCGTCATCCCGACTCGTCGGGATTCCTCGAAATGACAGTGTTTGTTTCTTAAATATCTATTGCGTAATCTTGGATAAAACAATGTTTATCAAACATACCCGGAAAAACAAATGGGGAGCTCTTGACTCCCCATTATTTACATTTATGAAAGGTTCTATTTAGATCTCCATTATTTCTTTTTCTTTTACTGCCAGTATTTTATCTGTTTTTTCGATATACTGATTTGTCAACTTTTGAACTTCTTCCTGTGCGGTAAAAAGTTCATCCTCAGCCATTTTATTATTTTTTTTCAAATTTTTTAATTCTTCATTAGCATCTCTGCGGGCATTACGTAATTTGACCTTTCCTTCTTCCGCCATCTTTTTAACTATCTTAACCAGTTCTTTGCGACGCTCTTCCGTCAATTGCGGAATCGCCAGACGCACTGCTTTGCCGTCATTTGATGGTGTTAAACCTAAATCAGATTTCTGAATAGACTTTTCAATTGCTCCAATTGCCGAAGCATCCCATGGAACAATAAGAATCAGACGATTTTCCGGAATAGAAATATTAGCAACCTGATTAATGGGAGTGGCTGTGCCGTAATAATCAACTTTAATTCCATCCAGAAGTGCAACAGATGCCCTGCCCGTCCTTACTCTGCTGAAAGACTTGCTTAGACCAACAATTGTTTTTTCCATTTCGTCTTTAAATTTTTCAAAAACAGTTTCTTTCATACTATTTATTCTCCTACATAAGTGCCAATTTTATAACCACAAATTGCCCTACGAATATTTCCTTTCTTCTGTAAATTAAAGACAATAATAGGCAGCAAATTATCCCGACAAAGCGATATTGCAGTTGCATCCATTACTTTAAGGTTTTTCGTTAAAACATCAATATAACTGATATTTTTAAACATAATCGCTTTCTTGTTTTTTACCGGATCGCTGTCATACACCCCATCAACTTTGGTGGCTTTCATTATAATATCGGCCTTAATTTCCATAGCCCGTAAAGATGCTGCTGTATCCGTCGTAAAATAGGGATTGCCGGTTCCTCCGGCAAAGATAACAACTCTTCCCTTTTCTAAATGACGAATTGCTCTTCGCTGAATAAACGGTTCGGCAATCTCATGCATTTGAATTGCCGTCTGCACACGCGTGGGTATCCCGCATCTTTCCAACGCGCTTTGCAGGGCAAGACTGTTAATCACCGTGGCCAGCATACCCATGTAATCCGCTGAAATTCTATCGATACCTTTCGAACCAGCTTCCAGTCCTCTGAATATATTGCCGCCGCCGACGACAACTCCAATTTGAATTTTAAGATCGGAAACAGATTTTATTTCCTCCGCAATGAAATTAGCAACATCCGGATCAATTCCGAAAGGCTGTTTGCCTAAAAGAGATTCTCCGCTTAATTTCAACAATATTCTTTTATAAACGGCTTTTTCTTTTTTTTTGCTCACCTATTTTTTAATTTCCTCTCCCAGTTGAAATCTTGCAAATCTGCGAATAACTACATTCTCACCTGTCTTTGCTATGGTGTTACTCAAAAGTGTTCCTACGGTAATATCCGTGTCCTTGATAAATTTCTGTTCGAGCAGACATACTTCTTCGTAATATTTTTTAAGCTTCCCTTCAATTATCTTATCCCAGATTTTCTCCGGTTTCTTTTCCTCGCGCAATTGGCTGCGGTAAATTTCCTTTTCTCTTTCTATGACATCAGCAGGGATTTCCTCCGAACGGACATAAAACGGATTTGATGCCGCGATATGCATGGCAACATCTTTGGCCATTTTTTGGAAATCATCCGTCTTTGCCACAAAATCAGTTTCACAATTTATCTCCACCATAACCCCGATTCTGCCGCCCATATGAATATAAGAGGCTATCGTACCATCTTTAGCAGCCTTAGAAGATCTTTTCGTTGCCGCCGATAAGCCCTTCGTTCTTAAATAATCTATTGCTTTCTCAAAATCACCGTTCGAGGCTATCAATGCTTCTTTGCAATCCATCATGCCTGTGCCGGTTTTTACTCTTAACTCTTTAACCATTGCTGAAGTTATTTCCAATTTTAATTCCCCCCTTAACCTATTAATAAATCCACTATATTTTATAGCTGCTTGAATGATTCGCCGGTCTATTCTACCGATTGTGCAACTTTATCTTCCATTTCTATGCTTTCGGGAATATCCGTTTCTTCCGGCTTGGTTTCGACAATCACATTTGTTTCTTTATTTGATTCTGCCGTCAGTTTTTCTTCCAGACGTTTCTTTCCTTCCAAAACCGCATCGGCAAATTTAGAGGTAAATAATTTAATCGCTCTGATGGCATCGTCATTCCCCGGTATAATATAATCGATATCATCAGGATCACAATTCGTATCAACGATAGAAACAATCGGTATTCTTAACTTTTTTGCTTCATTAACAGTTATATGTTCACGGCTGGGATCAACGATAAAAACAGCTGCGGGAATGGATTTCATATTTCTGATCCCGCCTAAAACATTTTCCAGTTTTTCCTTTTCCTTCTGCAATTTTGTTATTTCTTTTTTCGGAAAAGCTTTAATTGATTCATCATTGAACATATTAGTCAATGTTTTTAAACGATCAATACTCTTTTTAATCGTGGCGAAATTCGTTAACATTCCTCCCAGCCAGCGCTGATTTACATAAGGCATGCCGCAGCGCAGAGCATCCTCCTTGATGGCTTCCTGAGACTGTTTTTTGGTTCCCACAAAAAGCACTTCCTGACCCTGACTGACAACATCAATCATAAAGTTATACGCCGCCTGAAACAGTCCGACGGTCTGTTGAAGATCGATAATGTAGATGTTGTTTCTCGCCCCGAAGATGTATGGTTTCATCTTGGGATTCCATTTGTTGGTCTGATGTCCGAAGTGAACACCGGCTTCCAGTAAAAGTTTCATTGAAATTGCTGACATATTTATCTCCTTGTTTTGTTTTTTCCTCCACCTTCATCAACTTGCGCGGCAAACTTAAATTTTAAGCAACATACCGGCAATCCGAAGATGTGCGAAATTTATCTGGCGGCACTTAGCACAAACATTTTAAATAATCAAGCTTTAATAACCGTTTTTCCTGCAATAAAATTAATAATTTCGGTGATCAGGTCGTGTAATCGGCGTTTATTTTTACATAATCGTATGAAAGATCAGAGGTATAAACAAAGTATGACTTATCTCCCGCTCCCAGTCCGACGTGCACATTGATCCGGTCTTTCTTAAATATTTCCTTTAATTCGCTTACATTAACATTAACGGGAGCATCCTGGTGAAATACCAGTTTATCGCCAACGGACAGGCTTACTTTTTCCTTTTCCATGGATATTCCGGAAGAACCAAGGGCGGCAATTATTCTCCCCCAATTAGGATCTTCTCCAAAAAATGCCGTTTTAACCAAATTGGAGTTCGCGATAGCATAGGCGACAGATCGTGCATCAGATTTTGATCTGGCACCTTCGACCATAATCGAAATAAATTTTGTAGCTCCTTCACCATCTTTAACAACCGCCTGGCAAAGTTCCGTCAATACCTCGGACAGCATATCGCGAAAACGCTGCAGACGGGCCTGTACCTTTTCCAATGGATTATTGCCGGCTAAACCATTGGCCATAATAATCGCCACATCATTGGTGCTCATGCAACCGTCAACACTGATCGAATTAAATGTAGAATTAATCACCTGATGGAATACTGTGCCCAAAGCTTTGGAATCGATTAAAGCATCGGTCATTACGTAAGTCAGCAAGGTAGCCATGTTGGGTTCAATCATACCGGCGCCTTTGGCAATACCGCAAATAGTAATATCTTTTGCTCCGACCACACCTTTGCGAATGGCAATTTTGGGATATTTATCCGTTGTCATCATTGCTTCTTCCGCATCTTCAATTCCGGTCTCATTTAATCCTTTAACCAGCTTACCTATGCCGCCTTCTATCTTTTTTAAGGGAAGTCTTTTTCCAATGACCCCTGTAGAACTTACGAGAATTAATTCATCTTTAATTTTCATTTCCCTGGATAATGCTGCAGAAACGGCCAATGCATCCCTGTAACCTTCTTTTCCTGTGGCCGCGTTGGCACATCCGCTGTTGGTAATAATTGCCTGAGCGATACCTTTCTTAACGCGTTCTTCATTAATCAGCAGCGGCGCTGCTTTAAAAGTATTTTTAGTAAATACAGCCGCCACTTTTGCGGGTACGGTTGAATAAATCAAGCCCAGATCCTTTTTATCGGTTCCTTTAATACCAACGGCAATTCCATTGGCCAGAAAGCCGGGCACACTGATTTTTGTTTTATTTTTAACCATAAAACCACTTCCTTTTTTCAAATGACTTAAGCACCGCAACATTTTTTATATTTCTTGCCGCTCCCACAAGGGCAGGGATCATTCCGTCCGGTCTTGGCACCTTCATGCTTAACCGTTTTTGGTTGCGGTACATCTTCCCCGCGGCTCATAATATAATCCTGTTTTTGTTTCTGCCGTATTGCTTCTACTTCTTCTTCTCTCTGTATTCTAATCAGGCACAGTTTCTCCAGCACATCCATTTTAATCCGGGCAATCATATCCATGAACATCTCATAACCTTCCCGCTGATATTCCCTGACCGGATCCTTTTGAGCGTAACCGCGCAGACCGATTCCTTCTCTTAAATGATCCATTGCCAGCAGATGTTCTTTCCATTGGGTATCTATTGCCTGAAGCATGATTACTTTCATCAGGTAACTCATCAGCTCGCTACCGAACTCGTTTTCTTTATCACGCAGGAGTTTTTGAACACCTTGAATTATCAATTCACGAACTGACATCTGAGCAGAATTACTCTGCTCGAAATTTACTAAATCAAATTTTATATTGAACTGCTTTAATAAAGCGTCTTCCAGCCCTTTAAGATTCCATTCATCCTTATTTTCTTTCTCATTCATAAATTCGGACAAAAGATCATCGACGATTTCTTCAATCATCTCATTAGCATCTGTCCGCAAGTCATCGCCTCGAAGCACTTTTTTGCGCTGTTCATAAATTACTTTGCGCTGCCTGTTCATTACATCATCATAATCAAGCAGATGTTTGCGGATATCAAAGTTTTGTCCTTCGACACGTTTCTGGGCATTTTCTATAGCGCGGGAAATATATTTATGCTCAATCGGCTGGTCCTCTTCAATGCCGATTTTATCCATGATTCCGGATATTCTTTCCGCGCCGAATATACGCAGCAAATCATCTTCCAGAGAGAGGTAAAAGCGCGAAGATCCTTTATCACCCTGCCTTCCCGATCGTCCTCTCAACTGGTTATCAATCCGGCGGCTTTCATGGCGTTCGGTGCCCAGAATATGCAGGCCCCCCATTTCCGCCACACCCTCTCCCAGCTTGATATCAGTGCCGCGTCCAGCCATGTTTGTTGATATTGTTACCGTTCCCGGCTGTCCGGCATGCGCCACTATTTCGGCTTCTTTTTCATGGTTTTTAGCGTTTAGAACATGATGTTTTATGCCGGATTTAGTTAAATGTTTGCTGAGTAGTTCAGATTTCTCAATCGAGATGGTACCGATCAAAACCGGCCGCTTCTCCTTGTTTAATTCTCTGACTTCCTTAATGACGGCATTGATTTTTTCTTTTTCGGTTTTATAAATCAAATCATTGCAATCATCGCGAATCATCGGCATGTTGGTCGGAACAACGACAACATCAAGATTATAAATTTTCTTGAATTCGGCCGCTTCCGTATCAGCCGTTCCAGTCATACCTGCAAGTTTCTTATACATTCTGAAATAATTCTGAAACGTGATGGAAGCCAGCGTTTGATTTTCTCTCTCAATTTTTACTTTTTCTTTAGCTTCCAGAGCCTGATGCAGCCCGTCACTGTAACGTCGTCCGGGCATTACTCTTCCCGTGAATTCATCAACGATGACAACCTCTCCGTCTTTGACCAGATAATCAACATCTCTTTTGAATAAAGTATGGGCGCGGAGGGCCTGATTAACATGGTGAACGATTTCTATATTGCGCGGTTCATAAAGATTTTGCACGTTCAATAATCCTTCAACATGCGCCACGCCTGCTTCGGTAAGAACAACTGTTTTGCTTTTTTCTTCTATCGAGTAATCAACGTCTTTTTTTAACCGGGGAATGATCTGATTAATTTTGTAATACTTATCGGTTGATTCTTCAGAGGGGCCGGAAATGATCAGCGGGGTTCTGGCTTCATCAATCAGAATACTGTCAACTTCGTCCACAATAGCATAGTTGAATTCGCGCTGGACATAATCATCCAGTGTAAATTTCATATTATCGCGAAGATAATCAAAACCGAATTCATTATTGGTCCCGTAAGTAATATCCGCATGATATGATTCTCTCCGTTCGTTATCGTCCAAACCATGAACAATTACGCCGACGCTCAGATCCAGAAACTTATAAATAGGTCCCATCCACTCAGCATCTCTACCGGCCAGATAATCATTAACTGTAATTACATGACATCCTTTTCCCTCCAAAGCGTTAAGGTAAAGAGGCATTGTCGCAGCCAGTGTTTTTCCTTCTCCTGTTTTCATTTCGGCTATTCTGCCTTCATGCAGAACAATTCCGCCGATGATCTGAACATCGAAAGGTCTCATCAGCAAAGTGCGGCGGGAAGCCTCCCTCGCCACGGCAAAAGCTTCCGTCAAAATATCATCAAGAGAAAAACCGTTTTTTAATTTCTCTTTAAAATACGGCGTTTTTGCCCTTAATTCTTCATCAGTTAAAGACATCATCGCCGGCTCAAAATTATTAACTTCGTCCAACAGCGATGACAGCCGCTTTAATTCCCGGTCATTTTTCGTTCCTACAATCTTTTTCAGTACGCTTTCCAGAAACATTGGTTACCTTTTAAAAAAAAACCGGCAAAGTTACCGGTGAATTTAATATTATTATTTTTTTGACAATAAAAGTTCACTTTTAAGGAAAGAAATTTCCCTTCAGTGAAAACGATTATTGTTACCTGCCTTCATCAACAAAAAATTAACTGCTTCTTAAGTACTTCCTTGGATTCACCGGCATGCCATTGACGAATACGGCATAGTGAAGATGCGAGCCGGTACTACGGCCTGTATCGCCAACATACCCGATTATATCGCCTCTTTTAACCCTCTTACCTTCACTTACGACTCTTTTAGATAAATGAGCAAAACCGGTAGCCAATCCCCGGCCATGATCAATCTTTACAAAATTGCCATCCTGCGAATCATAAATGCTCATCGTTACAATTCCATCTGCCGGCGCGACTACTTCCTTGCCAAACCTGGTCGCTATATCCAATCCTTTATGAAATTCGACACCGTTTCTGAAAGGTGATTGTCTTACTCCAAATTCCGATGTTACCCATCCCTTTACCGGCCAGACGGACGGGGTACATGCCAGGATAGATTTTTGTTCATGCAGGAAACCCAGCAATTCATCAAAGCTTTTTTCCCGATCACCGGCATCTTCGTTAAGTTTTTCGATTCCTTTACGCAAACCGGCGATTAACTTTTGCTGATCCTGATCCAACAAAGACTTTATCTTTATGTCGTTATCGGCTCCGCCAATGCCCAGAGGAACTTTTTTCCCCCGATTTGTCTCGTATGCCAAAGTTCTAATTTTCTTATCAACTTGCCTGAGTTCTTCCATGCGATCGGCAAATGATTCCATTTTCATGGCCAATTCTCTAAACTGCTGGGACTGCTCCTTTGTCTGTTGTCTTAATCTTGCCAGTTCAGCGCGGTCTCTTTTAATACTGGCATAATCATAAACAACATAAAGAGTAACAAGAATGATTAAGACGGAAGCAATAATAATATTCCGGACAAAAGTTTTAGGAACTGATATTTTTTTAACACCGCTCCTGCGGTTGGGGATAATCATGAATGTAAAGTGGTCAGGCATTATTCGTTCCCTGGGGATTTTGATAATATTTACAAGTATTTTTTAATAGGTTTTGGAAAGGTAACACAAAAAAAGATTCAAAGTCAAGAACAAGTTAATTTTACGTTATTGCTTGATTTTTTTATATTTTTGCCGTAATGTTTTGACTAACTTCCAAAAGAATCAATAATTTTATGAAGATAAAAAGCTTGTCTATAAATATCCTTTTATTTTCAATAGTTCTGCAGCTTTTTTTTCTTCAGGGATGCGTTTTTACTCCTTTTACGTCAAAATTCAACCCCGGAGAGCTCCCGGTATCCCGAGGGGATAAGATCGGCCAATCATCGCAAATTATTCTGGTCAGAGACAGCAGCTTTCTTTTCTTTACCAAAACAACTCTTTACACCATGGAAAAGCAAGGAGATAAATGGCAGGCAGCTTTTGAACCTTTTGATGCCGTAATCGGAAGGAATGGTTTCGCGCCATCCGGAGAAAAAAAAGAAGGAGACGGCAGAACTCCTTCCGGTATTTATCCGCTGAAAATGACCTTCGGCTATAATCCAATCATAGAAACAAAAATGCCTTACCGTCAGGCTTTGGCCGACGATATCTGGGTAGATGATCAAAATGCCGAAGATTACAATCTTTGGGTAAAAAAAGCTGCAACACACGCAACTTCCTATGAGACAATGAAACGCGACGATCATCTATATAAATACGGAATTGTCATAGAATATAACACCGATCCGGTAATTAAGGGAAACGGCAGTGCCATCTTTCTGCATATCTGGAAAGGTAAAGGCATACCTACAGCCGGCTGTGTGGCGGTTTCCGAAGAAGACATAATTAAAATTCTCGGCTGGCTCGATCCGGCGGCTTTGCCGCTCATCATTACCGGCATCAGAAATTAAACGGAGGACCTTCAATGAAATCAAGAATCATGATCGTCTTATTGATTTTTATCTCTTCATGCTGCCCGCTAACCCCTCACAAGGCCGATGCCGAAAAAATACCGGATGGCTTCACAGATATCCAAAAGGTAATTCCCGACGTTCTTCTGGACATGCGTTATTACGTTCCTCATAATTTTCTCGGAGAAAAGGTTGACGGCTATCTGGCTCCCAAATGCTATTTAACAAAAGAAGCGGCGCAGGCACTTGCCGGCGTTCAAAAAGATTTGCAGCCATATTCTCTGACACTGAAAATCTACGACTGCTACCGCCCGCAACGCGCTGTCAATCATTTCGTCCGCTGGGCAACAGAAATTGAAAATACAAAAACAATGAAAGAATTCTATCCCACTGTAGACAAACGAAATTTATTCAAGGATGGCTATATAGCCGACCGATCCAGCCACAGCCGCGGCAGCACGGTTGATTTGACCATTGTTCCCCTGCCCGCTCCGTCACAGGCTTATTACGTTCCCGGGCAGCAATTATTTGAGTGCTATCTTCCCGTAGAAAAACGTTTTGCCGACAACAGTATTGATATGGGAACCGGCTTCGATTGTTTTCATGAACTATCACACACGGCTAACACTAATATCAGCCATCAACAAAAAATTAACCGGCTTTTGCTGAAATCGCTGATGGAGAAGCACGGTTTTAAAAATTATGATATGGAGTGGTGGCACTATACGCTGAAAAATGAACCGTACCCGAACACTTATTTTGATTTCGTTATTGAGTGATAAATATGGAACCAAAAACGCCTTCGTTTTTAAAATCATACGGGTTTTCTATTATCCTGATTATCTCAATTATTATCGGCGCTATTCTCGGCATTATTTACAAAAAAGATGCGGCAGCATTCAAACCATTTGGTGATATTTTTTTAAATCTGCTTTTTACAGTAATTGTTCCGCTTGTCTTTTTTTCCATTTCTTCCGCCGTTGCAGGAATGCAAAATATCAGGCGCCTCGGAAAAATCATGTCGGCGATGATTTTCGTCTTTGTGGTTACCGGTCTGATTGCTTCCATTGTTATGATAATCGGTGTCGTATATTATCCGCCGGCCATCGGTGTTCATGTAATTTTTGGCAACGGTGTAAATGTAGAACACCTGAAACTCTCCGATCAAATCGTGAAGGCCTTTACCGTTTCCGATTTTGCCGATTTATTATCCAAAAAAAATATGCTGGCGTTGATTGTCTTTTCGATCTTAATAGGATTGGCTGCTTCCGCATCCGGCGATAAGGGAAAAAAGTTTGCGAACTTTCTTAATTCCGGCAGCGCGGTAATGATGAAACTTATTTCTTTTATCATGTATTACGCGCCTGTAGGACTTTGCGCTTATTTTGCCTATCTTGTCGGCGTCTTCGGACCGGAATTGCTCGGCTCGTATGCCCGGGCTATGTTTATTTATTATCCCACGGCTATTTTGTATTTCTTTATCGCCTTTACCATCTACGCTTTTATAGCAGCTAGAAGTAAAGGTGTACGACGATTCTGGAAAAATATCATACCGGCATCACTCGTTGCTCTGGCTACGGGAAGCTCCATGGCAACAATTCCTTCTAACTTGGAAGCCGCCGATAAAAACGGCGTGCCCAAAGATATCAGCGAAGTCATTATTCCTATCGGCGCTACAATGCATATGGAGGGATCGTGTCTGGCAGCTGTTTTGAAAATTGCTTTCTTATTCGGCATATTCAATATACCTTTTTCCGGTGCTGAAACTATTTTGACCGCTCTGGGCATTGCTCTTTTAACCGGCGTAGTGGTCAGCGGCATTCCCGGCGGCGGAACAATCGGCGAGCTTTTAATAATTTCCTTCTATGGATTTCCAATGGAGGCTTTTCCGATAATCACTATGATCGGTACACTGGTAGATGCTCCGGCCACGATGCTCAACGCTGTCGGTGACAACGTATCCAGCATGGTTGTTGCACGCATGCTGGGCGGAAAAAACTGGATGCAAGCATGAGTCTAAGATTTAAGATTCAAAATCTTCACTAAATACTGCGTTGTTGGCGGAAAGTAATTCCAAATAATTCTGGACTACCAAAAGTAATATTCATTTTCATAACTGTGCAGCAGCGTATCCATCATCAACCGAACATGCGTTGTATCGCAACTTGTAACGAGTATTATTTTGTTAATCGCTGTGAGCATATCAAGGATATTTTCCTGACAGATACTTTTTGAATTGCCCTGTTTATCTCTGTTTTTGACCTTTTCTATATATTGTATTGCTAAATTCACCGTTAATTTATCTATAATATTCACTCGTAGAGCTCTCAATGTACTGATGATGTCATCCGCGAGAACTGTCTTATCCACACCTGCCACAGTGATATTTACAGCCAGGTCAGTATATGTTTTATAAGTACCATCCTCAAGGAAGCCTATTTCTGTATTTAATGCATATAAACCTTGCGTATCGGGTGTTATTGCGAAGTATTGAAAGTTTTTTGTCTCATTGGCTTCAATATTCAAAGTTTTAGTCCACGGATTGTCCGCGATGAATTGATTCGTTTCCGGATCATAAATTCGAAATCCCGCCGGATAAGTTTCCTTAACCTGTAAATCAAATACGCCACCAAGACTTTTAATTTTCACATTAACCGGTACAAACTGATAAGACAGGAAAGAAGAATTATCGATTAAAGGTCTATGGACATAAAGAATTGAATTCTTTATCATGTTCGCCAGATTTTCATAATTTTGTTCATTAAGCGTTTCAAGCAAATCAAAAGCATAATAAACCGATCTGCCCTGACCATAATCATTGAGGACAACCGCCGGAGAATGTATCGTCCTTATTCTACCAGCTACAGTCGCACCCGAAAGAGCCGTTACACTTACTGCTTTACCGTAAGCCAAAAAAGAATTGGCCGCAGCAATAGGACTACTGGTTAAATCGATAGTATGTTGAGAAAACAGCAAGTAACTTAGCCATAAAGCGCCTGAAACAGGCGCGCCAAGCCCACCGTACTTTACATACAGGGAAGAGATAATGCCTTTGCCTGCAAAGACATCTTCACGAAGTTCATCTGCGAAATTGCTATCAAGAAGATACTTGTCCCCAAGAATCATATAATCCGTATATGAAGGATTCCGTATTTCTTGCTGGAAATCATTCTTATTATATACAATGTGATAATTCACACCGGCGTCTTTTAAAGCTTTTTCCAAAAGGTCAGTCTGGATATAGTTTCTGGAATCATCGCATAGACAAGACATGTTTAATATGCCCGGCAGCAAATCACATTTTTTATTTACCCATACCAGAAGATTTGTAGCATCAGATATGGACTTCGTTATTTCCAAGCCAGTCTTTACTTCAAAATTGGCTTTAGAAAGCGTTTTAAATTCAGTCATTGCATCTGTTGCCACTTGCAATATTGCGATATAGGTACCGGGAATTAAAGCTGAAGTAGCTACATTGTTTAAACCTAGCACGACAATGGATGCGCCTTTGGCCACCGCCTGTTGATCAGTTATTTCAGCCTTAACCATTTGTGTTAGCGGATCAACTATCAGAATTTTAATTCTCAGATTGGGAATATCCTCGTTTCCGCTGTTGGTCACAGTATAACCGATGGATATATCGCTACCTGCATAGACAATATTCGGCGTTGCTGAAATACTACCGTTAATACCTTGCGCCGAAGCAGTCGTTCCCGTAATAGTAAAACTTGCCGTAGATATACTTAATAAATTTGAACCATCAAAAACCTCTAATCTTACATTGTAACTCCCTTGCGGATTTCCTCCTGTATTCCAGTAGCTTTTCTGTTGAATCAACTGCCCAGGCGTAAGTGTGGGAATCGTGTTATTGCTCGTGTAAATGACCGTTCCATTTGCATTCAACAATGTTACTTTTGCTGTCAAATTACTTAAAATTATATTAGCCGCTGTGTTTTGAACAGTACCGGAAACTGTAACCGTTTCATTCGCTTTATAGGACATTTTATCGGCGGATATTTTAGAAGCAACACTCTTAATGCTGGAAATTGTAAATTGCTTTTCAGCTCTGGCAACTACGACACCTGTCTCATTCAAAAGCGCTACCACTTTATAATCACCGGAATATATATTGCCCGTATTCCATGTAGTGCTAAACGTTTTATTTTCATTAGCATCTAACGTTACTTGTTGATCAGTTATTAATGAAGCAACCGCACTTCCGAATGGATCCGTGATTTTAATTTCCAAAGATTCTGTGCGGCCGGTTGCAGCAAGATTTGAAATATTTGTCGCAATCTGCATAACCTCATCAGCGGTATAATCAGTTTTGTCAGTTGATATAGTCAAATTAAGATTTGTTAATGATATGGTAGTAGAAACCGAAGCAGTATTATTCGTTTCGTTCACCTCGTCTATTTTATTGTTCGGATCTATATAAATGTAATAGACGTGATTTCCGGAAAGCCCCAGTGTATTTATTTCAAAACTTAATGCAGCTGTCCCGCCTGATTGAATGATAGGTGTATTTGTCTTTTGCATAATCAAAGTACCGCCGGCTGCCGGATCACCATCGTAGAGAGATACTTCAACATTACTAACAACAGTACCTAAATTATGAATTGTCGCATCTACTAAAAGAATTTCACCGGCTTTCGGATTGGCATTGGAAACATTTATGTCGGAGATCGTAATAGCCAAATCCGGTTTTGTTGGAACAGCAACATCTATTGCTACCAGAGAAGCATTATTATTCTTATTTAATTCAACAATAAGATTTTGTGGATCGATCACGACATGTATATAATTTCTGCCAGACTGACCGTATGTATTCCATACCACAGAAGCCATTGCTGTTGCACCGGCACCGACACCAGGTACTGTAGTAGCACCAATGAGAGTACCTCCGTTAGCCGGATCGCCGTCATAAAATGCAACATCTACATTAGTCGAACCAAGAGTTCCGATATTATGAATAGTTGCGTTAATTATTGCCGACTGTCCATCGACCAGGTTTGGTGAAATAATCACGATATCGGAAGGTGTTAACGTTAAATCCGGTAAATTTATTATTGAGGAATCAATAAAAGTAAAGCTGGCGTTGGCGATATTGTTATTCCTGGAGCACTCCGTAATTTTATTACTGCCGTCAGCAACGGCAAAAACATTATGGACTCCTGTAGTAGTATTATTCCAAGTCACAGAAACATTTTCATATTCGCCGGGCTGAATATCCTTTGTTGTTTTGGTCGCACCGATAAATATGCCGCCACTGGCAGGATCGCCATCATAGAAATTTACATCAACATTTAATGGCAACACAAAAGCGCCACCATTCCCCAGGCGTGCCGAAATTTTGACAGAAGAAGGAAAATTTGTGCTGTCTGCTGTGATATAAGATAAAGTCGCATCAGATATGCCCATGATGGGTACATTACAGCGGTAATTGTTATAAATATCCCAATTGTT
>LNQE01000970.1_pt1 | contig 33295 bp, 31 predicted proteins | sample 603111 | NCBI WGS metagenome assembly LNQE01 (sample SAMN04260313, study PRJNA301899) | hydrocarbon metagenome | isolation source: hydrocarbon-contaminated ditch | place: Germany: Bremen | collected 1998
ATTACTAATAATATCATTTATATATAAAATAATTCCACCCCCTGCCCCCGCCAGCGGGGGACATTACTCCCTACGCACAATCAATACATGCAATTGCGACACAGCCTCGTATGCTTGGATATGCTCGGGGAGAAATCTTTAGTAAACTAGAATGATAAAGATTTCTCGTCATCCCGACTCGTCGGGATTCCTCGAAATGACAGTGTTGCTTTTTTAAAATGTCTATTGTTTAATCTGGGTTAAACTTATTCGAACATTATTTCTCGTTGATGGATTCTTTAATTTTGAAACCGAAATGTCTTCCGCCTTCTTCAGTATAACCTAAAACTCTATCTCCCTTGGCCAGTTTTACAACCGACACCGGTTCGCCGGAAGGTTTTGTCAATCTGATTGTCTCCGCGTTTTGAAGAATAATGGAGACTTCTTTGTTGCCTGCTTTGGCCACAATATTAAGCATTGGTCTTTTTTCAATTTTGAGTCTACCTACCGTGGAAACGATGCTTTCCCCTTTTTGATTTACAATAAGAACTTCATCTCCGGTTTTCAGTTCATCGAGATATTTAGTTTTACCGTTGGGCATCATAATGTAGGCATGAACAGCACCGGCATTAACCCGAAAAGGTCTCGGCTCCACATAGGGATTTTCAACGCTTTCTGAATGTACGAGAAAAAAAGCATTGCTGTAATTACCAATCAGCATTCCCTCTCCCAACTTCATATCCGTAATTGTATCGATACAAACTCTGTCGCCCATGGAAACCTTCTGCACGTCCTTGATGACAAATTCCTGCAAAACAAGCTGTGAACCAATGCCTTTGGCGAAAGCGACAATCTCTTTAATTACAGCCGGATTGTCCGTACGAACAAGAACACCCCAAACACCTTTTTCGAGGATGGTCAAGGCAACCTTGGCATCAGCCAAGGATGTGACAGGGAAAATGACTTTAGCGCCCTGGGCAATGATATTTTCCAGCGGAATAATGGTCCAGTCCTGACTCTCTACGATAGCAGTCTGATCTTTCAAAGAAGCTATCCGCTCTTCGTCCTTTTTATTCTTGATGGTAATTTCCAGAACATCTTTTCCTAATCGCAAATCTCCTTTTTGATCGTCGGCAATAACACTTATTAATCCCAGTGCTTTTACTTTCTCAATATCCTCGTTATTCACCAAAACGGCATCGACTCCGCTTTCAATGGCTGTGGTCACGAGATTTTTTTCCCACTTGCGGCAATCAAGCCATACCTTTTTCATTACTTACCTTCCTTCAAGAATTGCCGTTGCGGCTTTCACAGTGGCATCCTCGTGAATAATTGCCTTGATGGCCTTGATCATCCGGGAGGGATATTCATGCTGAAAAACATTCCGGCCAATGGAAACGCCGCCACCACCGGCAAGTATGGCATTTTTGATATTTTTCAAAACATCAATGTCACTTTTTGCCTTTTCGCCGCCTGCTATCAAAACGGGAACACCGCAGCCTTCCACAACAGAGCGAAAACTATTGACATCACCAGTATAATTCACCTTGACCAGATCAGCGCCAAGCTCCGCAGCAACCCGTGCGGCATGTTTTACAACGGCAACATCGCTTTCCGTTTTTATCTTCTTTCCCCGGGTATACATCATAGCCAGAAGCGGCATTCCCCATGCCTGGCATTGTTTGGAAGTTTCGCCGAAATCTTTCAGCATTTCTTTTTCATCATCGGCACCGATATTAACGTGAATGGAAACGCCGTCCGCGCCCAATTTGATGGCTTCTTCCACCGTGCAAACCAGAACTTTTGAATTCGGATCGGGACTAAGCGAAGTGCTGGCGGAAAGATGAACTATCAGTCCGACATCGTGTCCGCGACCACGATGGCCTGCCCTGACAATACCTTTATGAATCACAATTGCATTGGCCCCTCCGTCCACCACCCTGCCAATAGTGTCCTTCATATCTACAAGACCGGAAATGGGACCTGCCGTCACGCCGTGATCCAGAGGAACAATCAGTGTCCGGCCGTTCTCGCGATTCATAATACGCTCCATTCTAATCTGCTTGCCAATCATATGTTGCCTCCAGTGATTTTTGTAATTAAGAAAATAATTTGATAATGCGTTTATTGTCAAACACAAAACACAATGTCAAGATTATTTTATAGTCGTTGAATAATTAACTTAGAATATGCAATAAAAGAAATTGAAACGTTCTGAAATTGTTTTTGTCATTTCAACCGAAGGCAAAAGCCCGGCAGGGAACCCCAGCGTGCGAGGATGTGTCGTAACAATAAATATATCAACTTAATGTCCTCCGCTGGCGCGTCTAGTCCGGCGTATGCCTGGAGAGGTGCCCCGATACAATCGGGACGGAGGTGGATAAAATTCACTGAAATAATAAATTACTAATAATATCATTTATATATAAAATAATTCCACCCCCTGCCCCCGCCAACGGGGGACATTACTCCTTACGCACAATCAATACATGCAATTGCGACACAGCCTCGTATGCCTGGATATGCGCGGGGAGAAATCTTTAGTAAACGAAAATGATAAAGATTTCTCGTCGTCCCGATGCAGCGGAACTCCTCGAAATGGCAGCTTTGCTTTTTTAAAACGTCTATTGCGTAATTCTGTCCGAACAATTTTTTATTCCTGCAGGAGGGTCATATGCCCTCCTGCTTGTTAAAGATTATTCTTTGTATAAACTTTCGAGTTTATCCCCGTATTTGTCCATGACGACGCGGCGTTTGAGTTTCATGGTTTGGGTGAGCATACCGTTATCCAGAGTAAAATCTTCCATAACAAACTCAAATTTACGGGGAATTTCATAAGATCCGACTATTTTTTTGAGATGATTTTGGATTTCAGCGGTCAGCAGTTCCTTAAATTTCCGACCCTCGGAATTCGACGGATCAAAAAGAGCTTTGGGGTCAATCGACAGATTCATTTCTTCCGCCACTCGTTTCAGCACAGTCATATCCGGCACGATTAATCCAACATTGTATTCATGCCCTGCACCGGTGACGACCGCATTGAGAACCCAGGGCAATATCTTCATTTCCCGCTCTATTGTATCCGGATGAATATACTTCCCGTTGGACAGTTTATATTCTTCTTTGAATCGGCCTGTGATAAATAGAAATCCGTCATCATCCAGACGTCCCCGGTCACCCGTGCGCACTCCCCGCATACCGTTTCGCTCTACAATAACTTCTTTCGTCTGCTCCGGTTTGTTGTGATATCCGATCATGCATTGTGGCCCGAAACAAATGATCTCGCCGTCGTCGCCGTCATCACCAGTTCGTGAACGATCAATAACTACTTTGGTTTTATTGATTGGTTTCCCGACCGAACCTAAACGATTACCCATTAAAGGTGAGTTAATCGTAATGGCCGGAGAAGTTTCACTCAAACCATAAGCGTCATAGGTAGGAATTCCGACATCAATAAAAAATTTGGCTATTTCAACATTCATTGGAGCACTACCGGTAACTGCGTTTTCCAGGCGTCCTCCAAAACGGGCGCGAATCTTTTTCAAAACAATTTTATCAAGGATTTTATATTTCAAACTTGCCTTGCCTGTTTCCCGTTTGAGTTTTGCCGCAGCCAGCGCTGCTTCAAATAGTTTCAATTTTAGGCCGCCTTCCTCTCTCATTTTGGCCCATACCCCGTTATATACCCGGTTAAAAATACGTGGCACGGTGATCATGAAGGATGGCTGGATTTTGGGCAGATCATCAATTAGAGTTTCCACCGACCCCATAATCCCGATGGACGCGCCCTGAAGAATAAAGGCATGCAAATCGGCCGTGATTCCAAAAGAATGAGCCCAGGGCAGCATAGAGATACACCGGCTCTTTTCAGTCAGGTTGGGGAACCAGGCCAGGCCGGCTTTGACGTTTTCTGCCAGATTACCGTGAGAGAGCAAGACGCCCTTCGGTTCGCCTGTAGTGCCTGAGGTATAAATCAGCACCGCAACTTCAGAGTATTTGGGTTTGCGGGAAGAAACCGGTTTCGCCGCACCTTTTTTTTCCAAAGCTGCCATCGTGTTCTCTCCTGTTCCTTCAATCAGATAGATGTGCTTAAGCGTGGGAATTTCGGCAGGAAAATCTTTTATCTTTTCCAGAATTTCAGATCTGGACACGAGCAGTACCTTGACCGCGGCATCTTTTACGATATATTTCCACATCGAGACTAATTCTTTTTCATACATAGGCACATAAGCAGCGCCGAGGCCCTGCGTGGCGATCTCCCCTATTAACCATTCCTTCCGGTTATTCGCTATAATGCCCACGGTATCTCCCGCTCCGACGCCGATGGAAGCCAATCCCGCCCGCAAATTATTCGCCCGTTCCGCTATTTGAGCGTAAGTAACCCATTGATAGACACCAGCGGCATCTTTCTCGCCAATCAAAGGATTATTCGCGTATTTCGACGCGCTGGACTCGAAAAAATCCACCAGATTATCCGGCGGTTCATACACATTACTATATTCGCCATATTCAAAAATCGCCATAAACCTTACCCTCCCTTTCGATTTTTTTATTTAAAATCAATGAAATCTTAATCAATAAAATTTATTAAGTTGTTTGTTGTTGCTAGTGTAGTGTCTCATAACTGTCTTTACCGTATGTCATTTCGTAGTCCCGCAACTTGCCTGGAGCTTTTCGGGTACACGGGATCATACTCCGCGAGAAATCTTAATGATCATAAGAACATACAAGATATCTCCCGCTGGTCGATATGACAAGGTTTCATTGAAACACCACGTTAGTTGGTAAACGCGTTAAGAAGGAAATTTCTCTATACAACGACTGTTTTGAATACTTTGTTTCACTCAAAGAATAACGTTCAAAGGGTAGTTAACTCTTTCCTGATAAGTACCTGTTTTATAGTAGAAGCATAAAGATAATGAATCTACAAGTCAAGTGATTTTGGGGCACACCCGTTTTTCTCATCACTTAATTACGGCGTGTTTCAGCATCCAATGGCCATCTTTAGGGTATCCATATTCAGGTTACCGCCGGACATGATCATAGCCACTTTTTTACCTGCAAGGCGATCACTGATTTTATAAGCTGCCATCAAGGAAACTGCGCCTGCGGCTTCAGCCAGATTGTGTGTAGTTGTCAGCGCCATTTTTATTCCTTCCAGTATTTCATCTTCGGTTAAAAGCACGACATCACTGATAGTATCTTTGAGGATGGCATAAGGCAGATGAAAGACAGCTCTTGCGGCAAGTCCATCAGCAATCGTATGAGCATCATCAAGAGTTATAATTTCGCCTTTTTTCCATGAATCATAAAATGACGCAGCATTTTGAGCTTCTACACCGATTATTTCTATTGCCGGCTTAAGTTCACGCATTGTTTTTAAAAGTGACGCGCAACCGGCACCGCCACCGATAGGACAAATGATAGTATCTACTTCCGGCAGATCTTCCATTATTTCCAGTCCGATAGTAGCAAGGCCGTTCAAAATTTCCGGTTCGTTGCCCTGCTGGACATAATAGTAACCTGCGCTGTCTACAAGTTCTTCACAGTATGACTGCGCATCATAAAAATCTTCTCCATGTACAATAAGTTCCGCGCCATAGCTTTCTATTGTTCTGTTAATTTCAGGATTGTTATGCTCAGGTACGACAACCGTGCACGGCACATTAAACCATTGACCGGCCCAAGCCATGGCCAGTCCGTGATTTCCTCTGGTCGCAACAAGTATTCCCGCCTCCAGTTCCTCCCTGGACATATGATGATAAAAATTAAGAGCCCCTCTTATTTTGAATGATCCGGTCGGATTGTGGTTTTCATGCTTGACGAATGCTTCACAACCGATAAGTCTGGAAAGTTCCGGATAGTGTGTCAAGTTCGTTCTATTGAGGTATCTGTAAATAACGGATCTTGCCATGAAAGCCCGCGGCAGATTGATCTGCTTGCTTAACAGTTCATATTTTTTCAGCATAATAAGCCTCCTTGATAATTACAGTCTCTGTGACTGTTTTAAAACGCTCATCTGCTGTGTTGCGCTGCAAACCGCACCACTCAACGTATATCCATATACGCCTCGCGGTTCGGTGTTTTGCGCGCCTTGCATCTGAACATTTTTAAACAGCCCCACTTGTACTCTTTTTATTCAAGCTCTCATCTTAAAAAATTAAACACAATAAAAAATGTTGTTTAAATATATTTACCGATCAGATCGGCGTATCTGGCAGAGGCACCGATATTGGCCAGTACAACTTCTCTTCCTTTCTCGCCACGGTTGATGATTTCATCAGGACAGCTCAACAGAGTGATGATTCCCCGCGACAATTCTTCCTCACTTCTGATTGTGATGCCACAGCCTACGTCTTCCAGCAAAGTCCTTTCCTGACTGAAATCTTCCATTGAAGGACCGTAAAAAATTACCTTTCCCCAGGCTGCAGCCTCTAAAATATTTTGTCCACCTTTGGGAACAAGGCTTCCACCGCAATAAACAATAGTCGCCAGCGAATAAACTTTAAACAGTTCTCCGATAACATCAACGATAATGATTCGTTCATCGGTTCTGAGACGGCCGTTATTAATATCCGAAAGCTTTATGAAATCGTTAAAAGTTGCCTGCTGCAAAAGATTTACAACGTCGTTGGTTCTCTCAATGTGACGCGGCACAATAATGAGTTTAAAATCAGGATATCGTTTTAAAATATCCTGATAAACACTAATGACAATTTTTTCTTCACCTTCATGCGTGCTGCCCGCTACAAAAAATTTTTCGTCTTCCCGAACGTTGAACCGCAAACTTATCTCCTTTTGCATAGCCGGTGAAACCATTGCCGCAAGTCCGTCGTACTTGGCATTTCCCAACACCTTCACTTTTGCGGAATCCAAACCGATAGCTTTGATTCTTTCCGCGTCGACCACGGAAATCATTCCCGCTTCATCCAGATTATCCAGAATTCTCCTCCAGAAAAACGCTGTCTTCAGGTAACGCTTATAAGAGCGTGAAGAAATCCTTCCGTTGACCATCAAGGTTTTCATTCGACACTCTTTGCAGACACGAAGAAAATTAGGCCAAAGCTCCGTTTCCACAAGAACAAAAACATCCGCATTAGCTGATTTTATAATTTTACGCACAACAAAAGGAATATCCAGAGGAAAATAAATAAATGCGTCAGCACCTTTGATAAACCTGTGCGCCATTTCCTGACCGGTTTCCGTAGAAGTCGAAAAAATAATCTTTACTCCCGGCTTTTTCATTCTTAGAGAAGCAACTATCGGTGCGGCGGCGGTAACCTCGCCAACTGAAACAGCATGAATCCAGACTCTCGGTCCACTCTTTAAATTGGTCAGTATTTTTGTCTGTCTTCCGCCCAGTTTTGGGATTATGCTTTTGCGGTATTTGCCGGCAAAAATCATTTTCAATAAAAAATAGGGAGCAATAAATACCGCGGCAACAAATAAAATAATATTGTAAAGAATATACATGGCTATATATTTAGATTTTTCTGCTATAGTGTCAAGTCAATTTAGTGAGTCCCAAGTAATGTCCTCCGCTGGCGGAGGTGTCCCGATGAATCATCGGGACGGAGGTGGATAAAATTCATGTAATTCTTAACTGGCCAATACTACGTATGTTTCAAAAACTTCCACCCCCTTGCCCCCGCCAGCGGGGGACATTACTCACTACACACAATCAATATTTGCAATTGCGATACAGTCTTTTCGCAAAAGAATGACAAAAATGGCCAAAATTGATTTTTTACTAGATCATCAAAGATAACAACCCGTGGTTGACAATTACAGCTCTTTCATATAATTTACTCCTACAAAAGAAACAGGAAAATAAAAATAAATGAAAAAAATAATAGCACCTTCAATCCTTTCCGCCGACAGCAGCAAACTAAGCGAGGAAATCGCTGCGGTAGAAAAAGCCGGCGCCGACTGGATTCATATTGATGTAATGGACGGCCACTTTGTTCCCAACATTACTTTGGGACCGGCCATAATATCAACCTTGAGAAAAACAACAAAACTCCCTTTCGATGTACACCTGATGATTGAAAATCCCGAAAGGTATATCGAATCCTTTTCTCAAGCTGGTGCCGATATTATTACCGTTCATGTGGAGGCAGCCAATCATCTTCACCGGACAATCGATATCATTAAAAAGGCCGGGAAAAAAGCCGGTGTTTCCTTAAATCCTGCAACATCATTAACGCAGGTTGAAGAAATTCTGCCCGATATCGATCTGCTATTGATTATGAGCGTTAATCCAGGCTTCGGTGGTCAACAATTTATTAAAACTTCTTTACCAAAAATTGCCAGAGCAAAGAAAATGCTGGATGCCCTGCCATATAAAGTGCTTCTGGAAGTTGATGGAGGAGTAAATTTAAAAAACATTGGTGATATAGCTCAGGCCGGAGCCGATGTTATCGTCGCCGGAGCTGCAGTTTTCGGCAGCGACGACTATAAGAAAACTATTGCTTCATTAAAAACTGCCGCTAATAGTCAGACAACTTGACCTTTCAAGAACAAAATATAAATTTTCATTTTCATTCGTCCTCGCTTTAAGAAGCGGGACTTTCTCGGTCTAACGGGGTAAAAATTTTTTTAGTTTTGGTACAAACAAAAAACCCGCTACCAAAAGGTAACGGGCTTATTTGTTGAAGATTATGCGTTTTTAATTTGCTATTTTTACTACTATGCTTACTTACATTTGCATTTAGTCTATCAAACCATCTGTAAAAATCAAGCAATATTTTTTAAAATATTAAATGTGTCCATAAATCTACAAAGATAACAATTACTTATAATGTAAAAACGCGCATTTTAGTCAGAAACATAAAATGCAACCGGAAATTATAAATTTTGTGCTTGACAATGCCCCAAAAAAGCGTATTTATGCAAACAATATAAGGACTTGTTATATTAATACAACCTTAATTAAATCTTTGAAAGGAGGTTTGCGGATAATGAAAAAAATATTTGCTATTTTTGTTGCTATGCTGTTCGTTGCATCTTTATCTCTGTCAGTTGTAGGATGCAAAAAAGCTGAAGAACCTGCACCGGCTCCCACAGTTGAAGCACCGGCACCGGCTCCTGATGCTGCAAATGCACCAGTAGCACCGGCTCCTGAAGCTGCCCCTGCACCTGCAAAATAATTATTTTATAAATCTGTAAAAAAACAAATCGGGCATTCACTTGAAAAAGCGAATGCCCGATTTTTTGTGCATTTATTCCCGGACGGGGAAAAGGGTGCTTTTAGTTAGTTTCATTTTCGCCAGGCGAAAAACAAGCGCCGTCTTCAGACAACCGAACCCATATGTCATGCTCCGTTGAAAATTTATGGATGACGCTTCGGCAAAATAACTTGTCGGACAACTCACCTCCGCTATCGTGTAACCAAACCAGACAATCTGGGCAAGCATCTGATTATCGAAAACGAAATCATCTGAATTATTTTTCAGGGGTAGCTTGAGCAAAAGCTCGCGGGAAAAGGCACGATAGCCGGTATGATATTCGGAAAGTTTTGCGCCGATTAAAATATTTTCCGTAAGGGTCAGGAACCGATTGGCAATGTATTTCCAAAGCGGCATGCCTCCTTTTAAAGCGTGACCGCCCAGGATACGAGAGCCGAGCACACAGTGATAAAGACCGTTGGCAATTAATGAAGTCATCGCCGGAATCAGTTTGGGAGTGTATTGATAATCGGGATGCACCATAATGACAATATCCGCGCCTTCTTCCAGTGCCAGTTGATAACAGGTTTTTTGATTGCCCCCGTAACCCACGTTTAGTTCATGTACGAAAACTTTCGTCATGGGAAGATTTCCGGCTATTTTCACGGTATCGTCCGGGCTGGCATCGTCAACAAGGATAACCTTGTCCACGACGCCCTGCGCCATGACTTCATTGTATGTTTTCATGATGGTTTTTTCGGCGTTGTAAGCCGGCATGACCACCACTACTTTTTTATTCTGAAACATGCTCTTCCCGCGGCGCTCGTTATGAACGCATACCTTGAATTTGTGTCATTTCGGCGAGTCCCGACTAGTCGGGACGAAGAGAAATCTAAGATTCCTCACACGCCTTTGGCGGTTCGGAATGACATCTGAAAAAAAGCGGCGCGTTCGGGGAACGCGCCCTACACATATACTTCGTTCGAAGTGACAAAATGATTATTATGCAAAGTGAGCGTCAAGTTTCTGCTGCTGCTGCTTTGCCTCCGCCGCCATTCTTTCCATCAGTTCGGCCACTGTCGGTTCATCGTGAAGCAGGCCCATCACCTGCCCTACGGGAAGCACACCTTCCTTTGTATCGCCGTCTTCCGTGGCAACTCTTATCGCATGGAAACCGTTCGCCATGAAAGCCAGTTGTTTGGCTGTTTTCCAGCCTGCCATCATAACACCCACAAACAGTTTGAAGAAAGGCAATTTTAACTGTTTGGCGATCTCCTGCGCATTTATGAAAGCCGCCGGCAGATTTAAGCCTTTCTTGACGGCTCTTTCGGCGGCATCGGTCTTCATGATACGGCAGAGCAGTCCGTCGAATCGATCCGAATACAAAGTGTCCTCGACTCCTTTTTCCATGGACAGCTTTTTATAAACATCATGAAGAGGACTTTCTTTAGTTGTCATAAAACGGGTGCCCATAGCGATTCCTTCCGCGCCCAGAGCCAGCGCCGCCGCCAGACCGCGTCCGTCACCGAAACCGCCGGTGGCGATGACGGGTATTTTTACAGCATCAACCAAAGAAGGAACAAGAACCAGAGAAGTTACATGCTCGCCATGTGCCGCCGCCTCGTGACCGGTGGAGATAACTCCATCGCAGCCGTAATCTTCCGCACGCTTGGCATGTCGTGCGTTAACCACGGTCGCAATAACTTTGCCTCCGTAAGTATGCGCTTCCTTTACTATCCAGTCACCTTTACCCAGCGAAAAATTAATAACCGGCACTTTTTCTTCCAGCAGCACTTTGGCGTTTTCAGCAGCACCCGGAAATAAAAGAGTGGCATTGGCGCCGAAAGGTTTATCCGTGAGAGAACGGATTTCTTTTACTGCCTCTCGCGTCTGCTCGGCATTTAAAGGACCTGTCGCCAGAATTCCCAAACCTCCGGCGTTGGAGACAGCCGCAACCATTTTTGGCACACTAATCCAGCTCATTCCAGACAAAATTATGGGATACTTGATACCAAAAAGCTCTGTAATCCTGGTTTTCATAAAAATATTCTCCTCTATTATTAATAAAACAAATTTTTTTACTTCTTGCTGTAATCGTATACACCACGGCCTGTCTTGCGTCCGAAACGGCCGGCGCGGACAAGCTTTCTTAACATCAGCGCAGGGCGGTATTTGTCGCCCAGCTCTCTGTATAAATCTTCCATAATGTGCAGCAGCGTATCAAGACCGACCAGATCAGCCAAGGCCAACGGCCCGATGGGGTGATTGCATCCCAGCATCATACCCTTATCGATATCCTCGGCAGAAGCGAGTCCTTCATCCAGAACATAGAAAGCTTCATTGAGCATAAGGCAGAGTATCCTGTTCACGACAAACGCCGGAGCTTCTTTTACTACAATAACTTCTTTGCCGATTTTTTTACCCCATGCTTTGGCGACTTCCAGCGTTTCAGGTGACGTCTGATAACAGCAGATTATTTCCAGAAGTTTCATAACGGGAACCGGATTGAAAAAATGAGTGCCGATTACCTTATCCGGCCGTTTGGTCACGGAAGCCATTTCCGTGATACTTAGTCCTGAAGTGTTCGTGAAAAACAGACAATGCGGAGGAACTACCCCTTCGAGCTCTTCATAAACTTTTTTCTTAACAGCCATAACTTCTATGACAACTTCCACCACTACGTCCGCGCCGGTTGCCGCCTCTTTGATATCCAAAGTAGGCTTGATACGGCCAAGAATCGCGTCCATCTGCTCTTTGGTAATTTTGCCTTTTTCCGTATCGCGGCTGAGGTTTTTTTTAATCGTGTTCATCCCGCCGTCAATAAAGCGCTGTTCAATATCGCGCATGGTTACTTCATAACCCGCCTGCGCGCATATCTGCGCGATTCCGCTGCCCATCAATCCGGCGCCCAACACACAAACTTTTTTAATTTCCATTTTGGTTTCCTTTCTATTCTATGTTTTATTAATGAGACCCAATTTTCAGAAGCGAATAACCTAAAGGTCACTATAGGCGCACTGAAACTTGATGGTCGAATTATCCCGCAAAGCGGAGGGTATGCTTTTCTTCATACCCGTGGCAGGAATAAGATCATCTTATTCCATTTTTTTAAAAGATTTCGAAAGCTAACAAACTATACAAGTCAAAGTCAAGGAAAAACCCCCAATAGAGAAAACATCAGAATTTCATTGAACAAAAAACCCGTATATGTAATCATACAACCTCGATTTTATATATAATGGATTTGTCATATCGGCGCAGGCTGGCGAAGTGCCACTCATGGTATATCCATTTTGTTTTCCATGGATTCCCGCCTTCGAGACTGTGTTGCAATTCGAAAAATGTCGTTCCATATCCTCCGCTGGCGGAGGTGTCACGCAGTGACGGAGGTGGATAAAGAACTTATTTGTGAATTGAATGAAAATTATGGCTATATTAACACATCCACCCCCTTAATCCCCCGCCAGCGGGGGACAGGCAAGTACATAATGACGAATAAAGTTAATTGCGAAACAGTTTCGAAGGAATGATATAAGGTACTAAAGCTATGCTTATATTAATTGACGGTTACAATCTAATCAGACAATCGGATAATCTACGACGCTATGAAAGAAAAACTCTGGAAGCGGGACGAAACGCTTTAATCGCCAGACTAGTCGAATACGGCAACAGAAGAGCACATCAGATCATCGTTGTTTTTGACGGCATTCAAAACGGATGGGCGGAAGAAGGAAGAGACAGAGAAGGGAAAATCAATATCATCTACTCCCGCCACGGCGAAAGAGCAGATGACGTCATCAAAAGAATAGCAGCACAAACCGCAGGGGAAGTTATCGTGGTTTCTTCCGATAGGGAAATATCATCTTACGCAACTCTGTTAGGCAAAACTCCTTTGCCTTCTTTGGAATTTGAAGCCATTATGAACAAGGTTATCTACGCGCCGTGCGAAACAAAATCTTCAGTGAAGAAAAAGGAAATTAACGAACGTCAATCAAAAAAGAAAGGGCCCGCAAAAAGACTCCCGCGCGCGAAAAGACAGGCACAAACAAAAATCAACAAACTCTGATGTCCTCTGTGGTGAAGGCAGGGAGGACACATGATTAATAACGTTGAAATATTTTTCAGATATCCCCCGCTGGCGGGGGCAGGCGGTGGACGTGCTGTAGCAGATATTATTTATCGTGCGGCGCGTTTCCTAAACGCGCCGCACTTCGGACCGCGATAGAATCGGGGTCCCTACAATTGCCACCTCCGTCTCGATGCAACATCGGGATTTCCGGCAATTCATCATCAGATAATTACAATAACAACAGTGGATAGAGTAAAAAAACATTGAAAACTAATAATATTTCTGGTAAAAATTCAAGACATAACAGCATTATATATTCCCGATTTAAAAGGAGAGTAATAATGATCGAAGCAAGTAAGTCAAAATTCTTCCAGCCACTATGGCTGCTTCTTTCTCTATTTTTAATTTGTTGTCTTATCGCCTGCGGCGGCAGTCCGGATACAGCAGATACGGGAGGCGGCAACGGAGGAGATACAACAACAGGCACACCTACACTTACTTTAACACTTTCCTCAACAACAGTAACATTTGGCATACCTATCACGGCTAGTGCAACACTAAGAGACGCAAGCGGCACACTGGTGAGCGGCGCGGTTGTTACTTTTGCATCAACCAGTTCACTGGTTGCATTCACTCCTTCTTCTGCCACGAGACTGACTAATGCTTTTGGAGTTGCTACCATCACATTGGATGCCGCCAGCACTGATTCCGAAGGTGCTACATACATAACGGCATCAGCAGAATTTACTTCGGGAAGTGATACTGTGACCGTAACCAGTGCACCCGTCGGTTTATCTATAGGCAGTGTACCCGTTACTCTTGGTCCTATTACATTAGGACAGTCTTCAATTTCAGCCTATGGCACCAGTTCTGTAAGTGTTCCTGTTTTAATAGGTGGCTCACCGGCAACTGTACCCATTTCAGTAACGTTTACCTCTAACTGTGTTTCCAGCGGCAAGGCTACCCTAACAAGCCCGGTAAACAGCAACACAAGCAACGGCATAGCAATTTCCACATATAAAGATAACAACTGCAGCACTGGTTCAGACACGATACTTGCATCTGTAACAGGTGCAAGTATTAGCACTTCAATTACTGTAATCCCACCAGCTACCAGTAATATACAATTTGTATCGGCAACACCTGCAATTATCGGAACTCAAACTGCAAGCGCTCCTACGCTTTCAAAAAGTTCTTTGGTTAAATTCAAGGTTGTGGACAGCTATGGCAACGGAAAAACTGGCGTACGAGTTGATTTCAGCCTCTTACCTGACAATCCTGATCTAGGAATAACTTTATCCTCGGAATATGAAACATCCGATGCCAACGGAGAAGTCACAACATCTGTTATTTCCGGTACTGTGCCGACTCCCGTTTGGGTAGTGGCAAGAGTGCATGACAATCCGACAATCGTCAGCCAGTCCAACACTTTGGCTATAACAACCGGTCTGCCGTCACAAAACTTCTTCTCGCTTAGCTTCCAGTCATTCAATATCGAAGGCTGGAATTATGATGGAGTGACTTCCACAATAACAATTATCGCTTCGGATCGTCTGGGCAATCCGGTGCCAGACGGAACGGTTATTACTTTTATTACCGAAGGAAGTCAAATTACTCCGGCTTCTTGCTCAACGACCGGTGGAAGCTGCACAGTAACATTTAAAAGTTCCGAATACAAACCAATCGATGAAACTACTACGACACAACCGTTGGGAGCCGTAGCTGCACTAACGTGTGACGGTTCACCTATTGAAATTACATACGGGGATGGATCTACAAGCGGTCCTCTATATGTTCAGAGGGGAAGGGTCACAATGCTTGCTTATGCTCTGGGCGAAAAAAGTTTTGTTGATTCCAACGGCAATAATAAATACGATTCTGGAGAAACTTTTTATGATCTTGGCGATTTATACATTGACTTCAATGAAAATGGGACATGGGATTCGAACCCCACACAACCCAATCTTTACGAGCAATTTATTTCTTACCCCTACACAACTGGTACTCAAGCTTGCTTGACACAGCCTATGGGAACACCCTTACCAGATAATTATGGAAGTGCTCCCAGCAAAGAGAATACATGCAATGGCGAGTGGGGAGAGCACTACGTGCGGCGGAGTGCTGTAATTGTTCTATCTGGTTCGCAAGCTCAAATTTCGCAAACAAAATTTGAAATAGATAGTTGCAAGCAAACATTTTCCTTTTGGCTGATGGACCAAAATTACAATCCCATGCCGGCAGGAACAACAGTAGCTGTTGAAAATGCTTCTGTTTTTTACCAGAAATCTGTTGATGACGCCCCTGTCGCTGCTACAACAAGAGTTGGAGGTTCTCCTGTTTTATCAACTGCTCACGCTGGAGGAACAGTTGCCACTTTTACTGTGGATGGTGGAGCTGGATGCTCAGGCACTGGACCTACCCCCTATCCCGTAGGCGTCGCTGATATAGTAGTTACAACACCTAGAGGCGTTCGAACTTCAATAGGTGTTCAAGTTGTTGACGAAGATTAGCTTACTATTAATTAATATTTAAAAAGCCGACAACTAGTCGGCTTTTTAAATAAAACTTTCGAAAACAAATACCGATATATGGGGACTCTTCAAAACGATATATCTATGCGCAGGCTTTAATCAGGAACATTTCCAGCAGCATTTGCGGGCTGGAAGCGGAAGTTTTAAAGGCGCGGTCAAGCTCCAGTAAATCATCAAGAAATTTTACCAGGCGGGTATTGTTAAAGCGGATGCAGTTGCGTAATGCATTATATACAACAAAAGGATGCTGGCTGAAAATAAGGCCTTCCCGTTTTGCAGCAAGGGAGTTCAATTCACCCACAACAGGATAGAGAACTTTTTGAAACCAGCCGTATTCCATGGATGAAGTGAATTTCGGCAGTTTTCCCGAATCAACCAGAATTCTAGCCTGCAGTAAAAGCCGGATTTCCCGCACGAGCATGGTCAGAATCATCAGATGGTGTGTTCCCTGATCCAGAAGGTTTTTCAGAGCATCCAGCGCTGCCAGTTGATTTTTTTCGCTAAGAGCGGTTGTTAAAGCGAAAATTTCTTCTTCTTTTGTTCTGCCGACGGCTTCTTCAACATCGTCTTTATCGATGAGCGTTTTGTCTCCGACGTAAGAAATAAGCTTTTCCAGTTCCGACATGGAACGTCTCAAATCGAAGCCGGTCTTCCGGCCCAGGGCAATCCAGGCGGCAGGCGATAACTTTTTGCCGTTACTCTCCAGTAGCCGCTGTGCCTGTCTCTGCAACGTTTCTTTTCTGGCGGTTTCACTTTTGACTTCACCGAAGTAATGAACAACACCTGCTTCGGCAATAATTTTGTAGAGTTTTTTTCGTTTATCCACATCTTCAGCCGTAAGAATCAGACAGTTTCCCGGGGGCAATCCATCTTCGAAAATTTCTTCCAGGCGTTCGGCTTTGCCGGCACTGGAAGCTTCGGTAAGTCCCGAACCGGAGCAGATTTCCAGAATGCGGGGCAGCCATTTTTCGCGTTCTTCTCCCGCATCTCCTTTTACAATCCTATTCCACTCATCATCGGTAATTTTTTGCCAACCGGCATTTTGCAAGTCCTCCAATGAGAAACCGGCTATTTCCAAAAAAGTCAGAAAATATTTTGCCGCCTTCGCCGGCTGATCATCAATGCTGCCGCGTATTTTTTGAATGAGTTTGGCGAGATTTTCGCGCGACTGAAAAATAGTTGTGTTCTGAACAACAACCACTTTTTTGTCACCCAAAAGGGAAGGCGTCAGAATATTTTCAATCAGGCTGTCAATATCGGTATTTTCGCCGTCAAGATAAAACAGGCTGAAATCACGGGAACCATCCGGTAATATTATATCTAAAATTTTATTGAGAGTTTCAGTGATTAGATACTCTTCTTCTCCGTAAAGCAGGTAACAAGGCGCAATAATACCTTTTTTTAAATTGGCAAAGATTTTTTCCATGACTCACAAGCGCCAAATCAGATGATTAAATTATAACGTATTTTTTTATGAGTTTTACAACGTCTTCCGGCTCATCAACCACTTGAATCAAATCCATGTCGGCGGGAAGGATTTTCTTATCTTTTACCATGGTATTCTTCATCCAGTCTATCAAGCCCTGCCAGTATTCGCTACCCATTAAAATCAGGGGAAATGCTTTTATTTTCTTGGTTTGAATCAGAGTGAGCGCTTCAAAAAGTTCATCCATGGTACCGAAGCCGCCCGGCATGATAACATACGCAACGGCATATTTGACAAACATTACCTTGCGAACAAAGAAATATTTGTAATCAAGATGAATATTGGCGTAAGGATTGGGTTTTTGTTCATAGGGCAGTTTTATGTTCAAACCTACTGATTTTCCGCCGGCTTCAGCTGCGCCCTTATTGGCCGCCTCCATAATCCCGGAACCGCCGCCCGTGATTACACTAAACTTTTCCTGAACCAGAAGTCTCGCCAGTTTTTCGGTTTTTTGATAATAGATATTATCGGGCTGGATTCTTGCGGAGCCGAAAATGGTAACGGCATTATGAACATTAGAGAGAGTCTCAATGCCCTCAACAATTTCCGCCATAATACGAAACACCCGCCATGATTCATTGATTGACATTGCATCAATTACGTATTGTTTTTCATCCATAAGGCATTACTCCCCCCGGCTCGCAGTTAAAGCCCTAATTGAAAATTGCTGTATCAGCAGACTATGGCCTGCGCCGCCTTTGAACCTTGGCCAGTCTTCGCTGTGCTTCAATTTTCTTTCTCTTTTGCTTTACCGAAGGCTTTTCATAAGCACGGCGGACTTTCAATTCTTTAAATAAGCCGCTTTTCGAAAGCTTGTTTTTCAACAATTTCAGAGCCTTTTCTACATCATTGTCAATTACTCTTACTTCCAAGTTCATTCCTCCTGATTTTGTTATTTTACTGAAAATATTTAACAAATAACTTTATGGGTCTCATTTCCAATCCCGATACATCGGGATTAATTCCACTTACGCTTCGAACTTCGTCCCGACTTGTCGGGACTCGCTCTTAGCGAGTGTCATTAATAAAAAAAGGGCAGTACGGCAAAAGCAAAGATTGTCTTCACCGTAAACTACCCGACAATTTCCAATTAGTTTAAATCACGCTCCTTATCAGGGGACAACACTTTTTTAAATGCCCTTAGTAAGCTATCGTTTTCTTTGCGATTTCCTACAGTAACCCTCATGCAATTGGGCATGTGCGGCGGTATGTTTAAATTTTTCACAACGATACCTTCCACAACCAGTTTTTTGTATATGCGATCTGAATCAAAAGCGCAACTAAAAAATATAAAATTTGCCTGAGAGGGAAAAGGCCTGATTCCTGCAATTTTCTGCAAACCCAGATAAAGTTCTTCACGTCTTTTGATTATTTCTTTTACTTGCAGGGAAAACTCATCCTGGTAGTCAAGGAAAAAATTGGCAGCTATTTGTGACAACGAATTAACATTATAAGGTAATCTGACTTTATCCAGTTGGGCAACGATCTCTTTGTTACCGATTAGAAATCCCAGGCGCATCGAAGCGAATCCCAGTTTGGAAAGAGTATTCAGGAAAATTAAATTGTCGTATTTTTTTAGCAGCGGAAGCAGGGTCTGACCGGAGAAGTTAGCATAAGCTTCATCGATAACTACTACGCCAGGTGTCTTCCTGATGATGGTTTCTATTTTAGTCCGGCTGAAAAGATTGCCGGTAGGACTGTTCGGATAACTTAAGAATATCAAAGCAGGAAAATTTCCTTTTATACGATCAAGAATAGCGTCACAATCAAGATCAAATTTCTTATTCAGAGGTACTTCCACCACTTTATTGCCGGTATTAATCGCGATAATTTTATACATGGAAAAAGTAGGAACAGGAACCAGTACTCCTTTTATTTTTCCTTGCAGTGCAAGACAAAGAATTTGAATAAGTTCGTCGGAACCGTTGCCCAACATAATCATATCTTTATCCACGCCGTAATATTGCGCGTATCTTTCGCGTAATTCAGGAGCGCCGGCCACAGGATAACGGTTGAAATCAATCCTGCTCATTTTTTCGAGAAGTTTTTTCTTTAAAGGCTCCTGAATGGTGAAAGGATTTTCATTAGCATCCATCTTTATCGCACCCGTAACTTCCGGTGCGAAGTAGCCGCTTTGCCTGAATATTTCTTTATTTATAATATTTTTCCAAATCATCAATCTAACCTAATCAAAAATGTTTTTATCCTGCATAGTCCAACGGGTATCGGTGTATTTCTTCATTAATTCATTTTTTAGCTTTTCTTCCGCAGATGTTAAATTTTCTTCTGCCAGATCCATACCCAATTCATCAACGAAACCTTTTTTTAACTGAAAACAAATTTCCTGCACATCAACGGCTGAGACAATTTCATCATTTACCGATGTCACTGTTTTCCGAAGTTGTTCTATTTGTTCAGGAGTGCGCAATGGTAATAAAAAATCTGCTGTTTTCACCGGATCAAAAGCTAAAAGCAATGATCCGTGCTGCAAAAATCCTCCTCTTTTTCTCACCTGGGCACTGCCGCAAATCTTACGTCCCTTAACTATAAGTTCATTTTTAGAAGGGACCGAAAAGCAGTATGTTTCTGATTTTTGTTCCGGTAAAACCCGTCCGCCTTCCAGCAAGTCCGCTTTTATTCCCAAATAAGCCAGGCTTTGAGCAATACACCTGCTTATTACTTTGTATGTTCCCAAAATATCAGGCGGGAATGATTTTTCGTGATCCGGGGCTACAACAGAATAAGTAATTTCATTAAAATGGAAAACTGCTTTCCCCCCCGTTATCCTTCTGGCGATATCAATTCCGGCACTGTGACATTTTTCGATATTTACTTCCTTTTTTGCGTCCTGAAAATAACCAATAGAAATCGCCACCGGTTTTGAATTATAAAATCTAATAGTGGGGGCTTTTTTGTTTTTTATGGTTTCATGAAAAATCGCCTCATCTATGGCCATGTTCTCGAATATATTATGATATTGAAAATTTAATAGTCTCCATGACATAGAAGAGAATCAGTCTATTTCTTTTTGTGTTATAAAATCATGATAACTGGAAGCAACCATAAGGTCATCTATTTGTTCTAAATTATCCATTTCAATAATAATCAACCATCCGGTATCGTACGGATCTCTGTTTATTATATCGCTGTCGTCAATAATATCTTCATTAACAACAACGATAGTGCCACTAACGGGAGCAATCAAATCCACTACTTCTTTGACGGATTCGATAGAGCCAAACGTTTCATCGCGCTCCACATAAGTATCAGCTTCCAGGAATTCCACGGAGAGAATGTCTCCCAGTCTTTCCTGAACATAATCGGTAATTCCTATTGTAGCCATAGATCCATCAACCCGGATCCAAACGTGTTCGGAACTATAAAGCACATCTTCCGGCAATACTTTCATGACAGCACAACCTCTGCTTTTATTATGTTTTACTCAATAATGATAAGTTCTTTATCCATTTTTGTAAGCTTTTCGCAACTATTTTTTTTCACCACCACAGTATCTTCTATTCGGATACCCCAATGTCCCGGAATATACAAACCAGGTTCAACAGTTACAACCATATTCGTTTTTAAAATATCGGTGGAATTGGAGAACAAACGCGGCGCTTCATGAACTTCCAAACCCACACCGTGTCCTGTACTGTGAACAAAAAACCGCTTGTATTTTTTACCAAAAACGCTCCGGACACATTGATCAATGCGGGCAGCTGGAACATTTGCCTTAATACCGGCTAAAGCCCGATCATGAGCGCTTTTCACCATTTGATAAGCATTTTTTTGCCTGACTGTCAATTTTCCAAAAGCAATTGTGCAGGTTTCATCCGAGCAATAACCCTTATACTTGACACCAAAATCAATAACAACAAGATCGCCTCTTTTTATCTTTCTATCCGTTGGTTTAGCATGGGGAAACGCTGCATTTTCTCCCGCGGCAACAATTGTACTAAACGCAAGCTCATCAGCTCCCACTCTTCGCGCTTCTACCTCCAACTCCAGTGCCACTTCTTTTTCCGTGCAACCGGGTTTTATCCTGTCAATAAGAGAGCGAATGGAGGAAGAGGAAATTTCCGCGGCCTTGGCCATCAAAGCTATTTCCGTTTTATCTTTGTATGCCCGAAGGAATTTCAATTCACCATTTAAAGCTACTAAATTTTCTTCAGGAATACTGTTCTTTAATTGATTATACATTCCCAAGGTTATCAGGTTTGCTTCAAAACCAATGCGTTTTAGTCTGTTTTTTTTTATCGTCTGGGAAATTCCTTCAATCTTATCCCTATATTCCATGATACGCAGACCTTTTGTTTCCACGCTGGCTTGAGCAATATAGCGGCCGTCAACAAGCAAATTTGTTTTATCGGAATTAATTAAAAGGGCACCGTCACTGCCCGTAAAACCGGTGAGATAACGGATATTATTCATATCGAAAAAAATTAAACCATCGATTTTACAGGAAGAAAACGTTCGCTGAAGGCTGGATATTCTGTTTAGTAAAATTTTATTCCCCTGTCGCATGCATTTTTAACCTATCGATATTTTGAAGCCAGGATGACAACACTTTAATCAGTTTATCAGAATCAAATTTTTCGCCGACAGTTGACGCGGGCTCGAGTGCTTTTCTGAGCATATCAAGTTTTTTCGCAGCTTGAACATTTTGTGGTTCTTTTTTTACTATTTCTTCGAGAATCCTGCGCGCTTCCGGAAAATGACCTTGCCTGATATACAGATCTGCCAGAGTCACTGTAAATAATTCCGGTTCTGGAATATTTTCATCTATTACATCAATTTCATTAACAGGGTGATCCTCCTGATCGAGAAGGGTCATTTTTTCAATAACCATTCTCGCGTCGTCGGCCCCCGGATGTAAAGAAAGAAATTGCTCGTAACAAAATGCTGCGTCCTGATGGAAACCACTCTTCCGATAAGCATCACCTACCCGGTCATAAACAAAAGAAAAGTCAGAAATAATCATACCAACGTCTTTCAAAATATCACGCGCCTCATTACTTCTTCCCATGCCAATTAGAGCGCTTGCGGCAATTACATAAGCATCGGCATCGGCAGGCATTAATCTAAGACGTTCCTGTGCAAGATTTAACGCATCAGGAAATTTATTCTGCTCAAGCAGCATTTCCGCTTCATTAAGAAAATTTCTATGATCTTTCTCGGAAGTATTTTTTTTCATAATTTTCTGCTAGTCGATTAGCTAAAAAGGGATTTTGCGCGCTAAGTAACACAGCCGGTATGTCGTGTCAAGGCTGGAAAGAACCAGTGCTATGTTTAGATTATTTCAAGGACTTTAAATAATTTTTAGCAAGCCGACCGAAAGAAGAGTCCGGCGATAATTTAACAACTGCTTGAAACGCTTTTTTAGCATTTTTATTATCTTCACTCCTGAAATAACACTGACCCAACAAAAATTGAGCATCCACAAGAGAGGGATCTAATTCCACGGATTTCTTAAAATGCCGAATAGCTTTCAGGCAGTTATCTTGATCAAAATAAATAAGTCCCGTATTTTTTTCAATTTGCGGTCGTAATGCTGTTCTGGGATCGGTATTAAGCGCTTCCTGATATTTCGCTAAAGCCTTATTATAATCTTTTTTGGAATAGTAAGCCCAAGCCATATTAAAAAGGGCCATTGCCGGCGTATCGTATAAGTGATTATCAAGAGCTTTTTCAAATTCTTCGATTGCCTGATCCCAAAGCCCGCTATCCAAATATAATGTGCCCAGATAATTATGTGCCTCGGAATAATTTTCATCCAGAGACACTGCTTTTTTAAACTCCTCTATGGCTTTATCCTTCATACCTTTTCCATGGTAAGCTATGCCCAGGTAATAATGAACTTGGGGATTGCCGGAATAGTATTTTTCAGATTCCAGCAATTCTTTCAGGGCGCTGTTATACTGACCGGCGCTAATATAAGAAATTCCTTTGTTCAAGAATAGTTCAGATTGTTCCCGGTGCCACGGTGTATAAGTACAGGAGGAACAAAGGAATATGGTCAGACAAACAAAAAATACTGACATTTTTCTTGTAATGAGATTATTTTTACGAACAACCATTTTAAACCTAAATAAATATAACGACGTCCAGCTTAAAACTGATATGGAATGATTAATTGATAATTGTGACTGCACTTTCTTTATTATCACTCTTTAATATCCTGGGTGTCACAAAAATTAAAAGCTGTTTTTTCTTTTTTGTTACACTTTCAGTTTTAAATAACCACCCCAGAACCGGAACTTTTTGCAGCCACGGCAAACCTGAATCCGATACACTATCTTCCGTCTTCATAACTCCACCAACAACGACTGTGTCCCCGTCAGTAATAACAACTTTTGATTCAATTTCACTTTTATTGATGGGAGGATTGCCCTGGACTTCATTTGCCCAATCGGGACTATCATTGCTAGCCTTGATATCCATGGAAATCTTTCCTTCATCAGTTATTTTTGGTGTTACTTCCAATTTTAATAAGGCTTCTTTGAAAGAAACGGATGCCGGTGAAGTACCGGATGCCGGTGTTGTATAAGGAACCTCCGCGCCCTGTTTAATAATAGCCTTAATGCCCTCCATGGTCACTACCTTGGGTGCAGAAATTATTTTTCCTGTGCCGTTTTTTTCTAAAGCAGACAATTGAGTTTCCAGAAATCCGGTTGCTCCGCCAAATACCAGACCGATTACCGGCCCGGTCAAAGCAGCGGGGAAATTTACCGCAGCCATGGCTAAACTTTTACCTGTAGTGCTATCAACAATGCCAATTTGAGAAGGATAAGTCTGTTTATATTGAGCCGATGTTAAAGATGTACTGCTGCCACCTGCAACACCCAAACCGTAAGTGCTGCCGCTAACTTTCTGTTGATTTCCAAAACCCCACTCCACACCGATCGTTCTGACAAAATCTTCGGTCGCTTCAACAATTTTCGCTTCAATTAATACCTGCTTCAACAAACCCTTTTCCGCCATCATTTTTTGTTCTCTGGCTCTTCGTTCGTCTTCAGCTTTATTCTGATCATCCAAGGCCTTTGCTTTGTCAGCCTCATCTTTCTTCTTTCTGTCCAAAGTTGTTACAGTGATGATATTACCCGTTTGCCTTTTAGTTAAACTATTCACGTCCAGTATCGTATCCAAAGCCTGCCTCCATGGAACATTTTTCATGGACAAGGTTATTGTGCCTTTCACATCTTCGCTGGAAACAATACTGACATTACCGGATTCAGCCATCAGACGTAAGACACTCTTTATATCCGCATCCTGAAAATCAAGGTCTATTATTCGATCCGTACCCTTGACTGCTTCCTTCTTGACAGGTTTTACTTCTGTTTCTTCATTTTTTGCAACATCACTGCTTGTTACAGTTTCCGCACTGACTTTTACTGTGGATTTTTTGCCGGTAGTTACCGGTGTTTTCCCCTTAATCTTCTGTGATTCATTGTCCTTTTTGTCCAATAAACTGGCAACATTAAAATCAATAAACAAATTCTGTCCATCTTGTCTTATTACAAAAGGAACAATCTTTTTAATATCAACGGTTAAATAAACCCATCGTTTACCCTTTATTAATTGTTGAGAAGGCGTAACGCTTATAATATTGTTCAATTCGCCTTCTCCCAATGGCCGGCACAGGTTGTCAGGTACAGTCATGTTTTCCAACTTAACCAGATAACTGCCGCTATTTTTGCTTCTCATATCAACAACCGGTTGTTGGGATACAACCAGATGAATTCTCTCCTTCCCGTGTAATTTCTCCAATAAAACATTTTCCAGATTTCCCACATTCGCAACTACAGCCGCTGCCTGGTCTTCAGCTTTGTTTTTATCTGTTGTGTCAGCAGCAAAAGACGCGCCTGTAATATATGTTAAAATCCAAATAGTTATTATAAAAACAAGAAATGTTTTGGATAAATATTTTTTCATGATTTTACCTCATTTTAATTTTTACGCAGTTTTAAAATTATCCTTCTTGGTTTTTTTGTTTCATATTCCTCTATGATGACACGGTCAGCCAGAATTTCGATTACCTTCCCATTATATAAGCCTATATGAGTTCCTACATACAGAGGGTAAAACTTTTTCGCTGTATCTTCACAAATAGCCACCCGGTGATTTTTATCACCGGCAATTCCTACTACACGATACTTTTCAGCTTCGGCCCTTTGCAAGGGGAACATAGAAACCTCCGCCTTCTTCGCCAGTTGCTGTTTTGCAACAGCAGTATCTACTGTGACGAAAGGACGGAATGGGTCAGGTTTGCCTGATGGATTATATGTATAATTATCTGTCGGAGCTAGTGAAAGCGGCGGTTGAATTTGCGTTGATGGTGCAGCAGTTGTTGCATTTTCAGCAGAACCGGTCAATGATGGTGGTTTTGCTTGTACCGTCGCTGCAGCAGGTGTTAGAGTAACAGGAGTACGCGAAGTAGAAGTAGATGTATTTTTTACTTCAGCAGCAAAAGCAAAGGTTGCTGCGATGTAAATAATTATAAAAGTGCCTGCAATTGCAAATTTTACTTTTTTCATTTTGTCGTCTTTTCAATTACTTTTTCTTTTTTATCGATAAACATATATGTCTTGATAATACAGTTTGTAGTGACAACGTGTCCTTTTCCTCTTACTTCTTTCCTGTCACCAATGGTGATATCGGAAACATTAATAATTCGCGGCAATTGGGCTACTTTCGAAAAAAAGTAAAGAATATTTTGAAAAGAACCGATTACTGAAACTCCCACCGGTATTTCTTCGTAAAACGGTTCAGGTGCCGCTCCCTTTTTATCCCCGGCGGCACCTGCTGGTTGTTGTTCACCTTGCCGCTGGTCCGATGGTTTCATTAATTCTGCAGTTTTTTGTATTCCGGTTGGTTGTTTTTCAAGCGTTTTGGGTACCGCCGGTTTAGGCTCAAACAAGAGAAAATCAACACCAGCATCCTTGCCGGCCAATGCAACTGAATGGAAAAGGGCGGGAATTTCTTTTTGATTGGGAAGTTTCTGCAGGGCTACTTTATAATCCTCTGTTAATTTCGCAACATCGGCCATATATTGATTAATCTGGGTGGCAACTTTTTCTTTCTCTTTAATTTTCGACTGCATTTCGGCATATTTTTCATTAAGAGCACTTTTCTTTTCTATTGCTGAAGATAAAAAATAGAACCAATACAGATAACCGACAATGAAAACAATTAAACATACAACCAGCACCTTGGCTTTTGTAGACATTTTCTTTATATCATTCAATGTGATGGCCATATTAAAACCCTTTTTTCAAGATACAGGAAAAATTAAATTGCTGTAATGTAACTCCGGCAATTTCCGTCTTTTTTGAAGAAATCAGATCCACTGATTTTATCGGTTCAAATCTCTCAACTTCTTTCATAAAATCGGCAACAATGATATTGTCCCTACCGATACCTTCTATATTAAAACGGTCCTCTTTATGAGTTATTTTAACCAACCAGATATCTTTAGGAACGATTAATGACAAATTGTCTAAAGTTTTTACCGGTGCTAAACGGTTTTCTTCTAATGTTGCGATTACTCCGAGTTTTTGTTCCAACTCTTTTTTATAGCTTTTAAACTTTTCCAGATCACCTATTTTCTTATCCAACTCAACCAGTGTATTTTCGGCGTCTTTTACCTTGCCTTCCAAATTACTGATTGAAGAATTCATCCAAACCTGAATCCAGACAAGCAAAAGAATCAATACGACGAATGAGCCCACAGCAATAAATATTTGCTGAGTAAGATTTTCTTTCTTTTCTTTTTCTCGATAGGGTAAAAGGTTAATTTTTATCATTTGTCGCCTATCTTCCTTAAACCTAAACCTATAACTGATGCAGCAATCGGTTTAATGTTTTCTATATTCTTTGCGTCAATGTTCCTTTTATTATAGCCAATTTTTAAAAACGGATTGATTAATTCAGTCCTCACATTGAGTTTTTCTGATAAACTTGTAACCAAATTGGCAATTTTAGCCGATCCACCGGAGAGCAATATACGCTTCACGTATTCACCACCAAAAGTTGAATGGAAATAATCAATGGATCTCTCAATTTCCAGGCAAATCGGTTTGGAAAACTCCAAAATACTGTTCTTTAAATCCAGGTTATCCTCTTCACTACCGTTGGGCAGACCTTCTGTTTTGATTTTTTCTGCTTCTTCGAAAGTTGATTTATATTTTTCCTGCAAACTTTCAGTAATAGCGTTTCCTGCCAAAGCAAAATCTCTCGTAAAAATAGACATGCCGCCCTTAATAACATTGATACCTGTAGTGCTTGCTCCAATATTAATAATTACAACCGTTTCATCGTTATCAAACTCATAATTAGTCTCATACACCGTTTCCAAAACAAAAGGAGCTACATCCATAATCATAACATTCAGGCCGGCGGCTGTGATTGCTTCAAGATAACTATTGACCACATCTTTTTTGGCAGCCACAATCATAATATCCATTTGATTAGGGTTATAGTTATTATCGCCCATAATCTGGAAGTCATAATTAACTTCTTCCATATCGTCGAAAGGTAAATATTTGCCTGCTTCATCGTGGATCAAATCGCGTAACTCTTCTTCATTCATTTGATCCAATGTTACTTTCTTTATAATGACCGAACTTCCCGCAAGAGATGTTACTATACCTTTATGTTTGCATCCGGAATTCCGAAAGAGTTCCTTGATTTTTAAAGATAATGCACCGGAATCAGTTAAAACACCGTCAATGATTATGCCTTTAGGCAAGGGAACCTGCAAGAAACGGTTAAGAATATGACCACGAGAACTGCTGACAATTTCACCCAATTTTAAAGAACTTGAACCGATATCCAACCCAACAAGACTTTTTCTACGCGAAAAAATTTCTTTTAAATTTAACATCAAAGCACCGTCATATAATTTTAACTAAACACATTTTCATAGTCACTTTGCCCAACGATAAACAACATCTCCTTTTTTAACCATGCCTAATTCATTTCGGGCTATTGCTTCTATATAATTATAATCGCTACGCAATAAAAGTATCTTTTTCTTTAATTCACCATTCTCGACAGTTATTTCATTGTTCTGTAACTTCAAGTGAGTCAATCGTTTACTCATCAAATAATTATCTACAAATCCTCTGTTGCCAAAAGTTATTAAAAGCGCCATTAATATTAAGAAGCCAACAAGATATCTTCCTATCTTCATTTGAAATCAATTCCTTCCAGTTCAATGCGATGAAACATGATGCGCCCGTTTACTTTCTCAAGGGAACACTTCTTCATGCGGTTTCTGCAAGGCTTTAGCTACTTTCAATTCGGAATTTTTTCTCGTAGATAAGCCTTTTTCCATTTTAGCGATTGTTTGCGGAGTCAATCCTGACCTCCTCGCTAACTCAGATATACTCAAAGGAATTGTTTCTCGAAATTTTTTTACGTGATTTTTCTTTGTATTATCTACCATAAATTAAAGCTCTTTCTATTTATGTTTAATAAAAAACAATAATTTCAGCAAAAAGTCAAGTAAATTGATTAATATTAATTAATATTAATCAATATTAATTAATATTGACACTTATTCTCGTGAAGAAACTACCTGCTTCATCAGACAAAAATAAACGCAATTCCTTTCCCATGAAGAAAAATGTTTTTAATAAATATTTTAAAATCAGGATTATAGATTTACACGGAAGGCAAAACCTGCTGCGGTTCCCCGAGAATGAATTTACCTCTTTCAATCCAATCTTTTAATATATTGGAAATCTGTCTGGCTTTGTAATAACTGGACAGAGGTGCTGTAATCACTTTTTTCCCGTCAATAATAATGGTTCCGCTGCGCAAATCTTTATAACTAACCTCTGCCAAAGGCTTGGGGTTGCCTTTAGGATAATCCATACTGTAATCATAAACTTGAGTATAGATATCTTCATCTTTCACTGCGGTGAATAGAGCCATGTCTTCATCCAAAACAGGAACAGGAATACCTATGCCTACGAACAAGGAAACCCCATATCCCAAAATACTGGCTCCTGCCAGCCATTCCGGATCCATTTCTTTCAAATTACCAACAACGGCAATTGTGCCGGCTCCCTGTTTGGGAACACCGTTTGCTCCACGGGGCACATTAGGATTATGCTGCGTGCCCGGCCAGGCTACGAATCCCTGCGCTCCGCCTAAAAATATTCGGGTACCTATTCCTATTGTCCTGTAATAAGGATCATTAAACAATGGACTTATTTGCCCCGATGTCGCATAGGCCGCATTGGCCATTTGCGGACGGAGCATCCCCATGTATGTATATATTGTTCTATCGGATAAATTAACGGCGCAATTATAATTTTGATAAGCATTGCGCGGATTAAACAAAATCGCGTTTTGCAGATCATTTATCGTAATGTTTCTTTCATACTTCCTTGCAGGATAACAATCAGTCCCGTACCCTTCGGCCCGAAGTTTAACAACATTTCCGGCAACAAGATCTTCTATTACATGACCGCCGCCATAGTTGAATTCACCCGGATAAACGCTATTGAGCGGATCATTTTCCACCACTTCCGTCGCACCAATATAGCAATCCACTGCGGCTATTCCACCATAGGCGGGTACATCATTTAACCAGACTTTAGATGCTCGAATCCGTGGAGATGTATGGCCGAAATTAAGAAACGCGCCTGAAGAGCACATGGCTCCAAACGTTCCGGTAGTAACAACATCAATTTTGCGGGCGGCTTCAACAGCACCATTCTTTTCCACAATATCAATCATCTCTTCGGCCGTAACAACAACAGCCCGCCCTTCTTTAATCTTTTCATTTATTTCTTTAAATGTTTTTTTAACTTTGAATTTTTTCATATCTAATTTTCCGATCCCGGAATAATTGCGTATATTTCATACCACTGTTTGGTGCCAATTGCAAAAGCTAAGAAGTCTCTTTTGCGCCATACCACTTCTAAATCAAAGATGATATCGAGGCGGCTAGGAGGAGGCGACGAGGCGTATTTTACATACGTTGAGGAAGCCGACGACGAAGCCAACAAAGATAGCGCTTTGATTTATTACTTCGGCAATTAAATATATACAATGTTTCCTTCCCTATCCTCCGCTGGCGTAGGTGTCACGTAGTGACGGAGGTGGACAAAGAGTGTTGATGTAACTTATGAATATTATAACTGCCTTAAAAGCATCCACCCCCTTAATCCCCCGCCAGCGGGGGACACGCATAATGGGTACAATTATTAACATGTCTAATTGCCGGAGTAATAGAAGCGGTCTCAGGTGTGACCGAATCCTCCGTCTCCCCGTTTAGTATTCTTAAGCTCCGGAGTTTCTTCCCATTCCACATGAAGAACTTTCTGCACAACCATTTGCGCTAAACGTATTCCTCTTTTAATAATGAATGGTTCTTCCCCATGATTAATAACAATTAACGCAATTTCTCCTCGATAATCTGCATCAATGGTACCAGGTGAGTTAAGCAGCGTTACCCCATTTTTCAGAGCTAGTCCGCTGCGTGGCCTTATCTGAGCTTCATAACCTTCGGGTAAAGCGATGGCAATCCCTGTTGGAATCTTTTTTCTTTGACCGGGTAGGATTATTTCATCTTCAGACACAGCTGCAAATATATCCATTCCGGCAGCCTGATCAGTCATGTATTGAGGTAAGGAAATATCTTCGTTGCCCGATACTTTTTGAATATTAACTCTTATCTTTTCCATTTTATCCAACCGGAAAATATATTTCCGCCTATTTTAATCGGCAAAAAGAAATCTTTGCATAATTATCAATTTGTCAAATGACACAAAAATCTGTTTCGAAAAGGTTTCGAAAAACAAAAAGGCCAGTTCTGTATTCGTCCAACAACGAATACAGAACGAATAGTTTTGGATAATTATGAAGCGAGCCACGGGTTTAAGCCCCCCGCTTCTCGGGATAATTCGATCTGCAAGCTTCAGTGCACTCTGTTTCTGAAGCTTGCAGATCGTTAAGCTACTTTACTTCAGCACCCACTGCTTCCTTTCGGCTAAGGCGAATCTTGCCGGACTTGTCGATTTCCAGCACTTTCACCATAACTTCATCGCCTTCCTGCAATACGTCCGTCACCTTGGCAATTCTTTCCTTGGCAATCTGCGAAATATGCAGAAGGCCTTCGGTTCCGGGAAGAATTTCGACAAACGCGCCGAAATCGACGATCTTCTTGACAGTGCCGCGATAAATTTTGCCGACTTCCGCTTCTTCAGTCAGCCATTTCACCATCGCCACGGCACGGGCAGCCGCTTCAGCATCGGCGGAAGCAATCGTTACGGTGCCGTCATCTTCCACGTCGATGGTAACTCCTGTTTCGCTTATGATCTGACGGATGTTCTTACCACCGGAACCGATAACGTTTCTGACCTGATCTTCTTTTACTTTAACCGTTGTAATGCGGGGAGCGTATTTTGATGTATCCGCTCTAGGCGCGGTCAGGGTCTCACGGATTTTGCCGATGATATGAATCCGGCCTTCTCTGGCCTGAGCCAGCGCCTTGCGCAGAATATCTTCCGTCAGCCCGTCAATTTTAATATCCATCTGCATGGCGGTCACACCTTTTTCCGTACCGCACACTTTGAAATCCATATCTCCGGCATGATCTTCGTCACCTAAAATGTCCGATAAAATCACGATTTCGTCGCCTTCTTTAAGAAGCCCCATGGCAATGCCGGCCACAATATCCTTTACCGGAACCCCGCCGTCCATCAGACACAAAATACCGCCGCATACGGTAGCCATCGAAGATGATCCGTTGGAAGATAAAATTTCCGACACAATTCTGATTGTGTAGGGAAATGTTTCAGGAGGCGGCAATACCGGCACTAAAGCCTTACGGGCTAAAGCACCGTGGCCTATTTCTCTTCTGCCGGGACTGCGCTGACCTTTTGCCTCACCCACACTGAATGGAGGGAAGTTGTAGTGCAATATAAATGATCTTGTTTCCTCTCCACCCACATAATCCATGCGTTGTTCATCAGCCGACGTGCCCAGCGTGAGCGCTGCCAGAGCCTGTGTCTCGCCACGGTTGAACAATGCCGAACCATGTGCCCGTGGCAAAACACCGATTTCCGAACTAATCGGACGTATATCAGTTGAAGAACGGCCGTCGATTCTCTTCTTATCCTGAAGAATCATATCGCGCAAAATACGGGATTCAATATGCTCAATGATCGCCGCGACTTTTTTGCACAGCACGCCATCATCTCCGCCGATATTTTTAATAACCGTTTCCCGAACATCGCCCAGCTTGCTGTAACGCTCCAGTTTTCGCGGCAGACTGTAACCTTCTTTTAAACCCGCCAGGGCTTCAGCGCGCACTCGAGCGATAAGCTCTTCATCCGGCGCGACTTCCGCCACCGGTCTTTTGGTTTTCCCGATCTCCGCCTGTATCTTGTCCTGTAAATCAATGACCGGACGAACAGCTTCCAGTCCGAACTTAATGGCGTCAACAATGATATCTTCCGGAATCTCTTTGGCTTCGCCTTCCATCATGACCAGTTCTACGTCATAGGGACGGCCTGACTTTCCGGGCGCGACTTTACGCCCCACCAGAAAAAGATTCATTTCGCTTTCCTTCATTTGCTCCGAAGAAGCGTTGGCAACTAATTCGCCGTTGATCCGGCCGACACGCACACCGGCAATAGGTCCTTTAAACGGAATATCCGATATTCCCAGCGCAGCAGAAGCCGCGACCATTGACGCTACATCCGGATCGTTTTCCCTGTCCACGGACAAAAGCGTCGCCACTATTTGCGTTTCCGAATAGTATCCGTTGGGAAACAAAGGACGAATCGAGCGGTCAATAATGCGGGATGTCAAAATTTCTCTCTCGTTTGGACGTCCTTCACGCTTGAAGAATCCGCCGGGAATTTTACCGGCAGCAAAAGTCATTTCCTGGTAATCCACGGTTAACGGCAGGAAGTCCACACCATCACGTACGCTTTTTAATGAAACCGCCGTAACCAAAACAACTGTATCGCCGTAATAAACCAGGATCGCCCCATCGGCCTGCGCGGCAACATAATTCGCCTTCAGAGAAATATTTCTCCCCGCG
>LNQE01000149.1_pt1 | contig 33212 bp, 32 predicted proteins | sample 603111 | NCBI WGS metagenome assembly LNQE01 (sample SAMN04260313, study PRJNA301899) | hydrocarbon metagenome | isolation source: hydrocarbon-contaminated ditch | place: Germany: Bremen | collected 1998
GAGGGGGACGGCGGCTGGGCCGAGGTGCTGGCCGTGGCCCACGGCGGGGTCAACCGCGCACTTTTGTGCGGCCTTCTGGGCATGCCCCTGGGAAATCTTTTTCGCCTGGGCCAGGATTACGGCTGCCTGAACCTGCTGGAATTTTCCGACGCCGGGCCGGTCGTGGCAGCCGTGAACATCCGGCCCGGATCGCCCGTAGCCCCGGCCTGAGTCCGCCCTGAGCCGGGCCTTAGCCGGTCCTGAGTCCGCCCTGAGCCGGGCCTGAGCCGAGCCTGGGCCAGGCCTTGGCCGGGCGCGTCACAGGGCAAGCTCCATGCGCAGGTTGTCCCGGGGCAGGGTGTAGCGGTCGTCGGGGCAGCATTCCACCACCCGGAACCCGGCCTTCTCATACATGCTGCGCGATTCCGGGAGGTTGTCCACGGTCCACAAGAACACCCCGGAAAAGCCCCGCTTCCGGCACCAGGCCAGTCCCCGGCGCAGCATGGCCTTGCCCGCGCCCCGGCGATGGCAGGCCGGGTCCACGATGACGAAGCGCAACTGGGCCCAGCCCGGGCGCGGGGTGCGGCCCACGATGGCAAGGGAGCCGGCCATGGTTCCGTTTAGGTGGGCGGTGATCAGGAGATCGTGGGCGGCATCGTAGCCCTCGAGGAATGCGCCCACCTCCCGGGCGATCAGGAGCTCGAAGGGCGCGCCCGCCCCCCAGGCCCCGGCGTAGTAGCGGCCGTGCAGTTCCACGATGCGGCCCACGGCCCCGGGCTCGTATCCTTCGCGCAAGACCACGTTTCCCGCCTGCGAGTTCATATCCCGCTGTCCTTTCCCCGCGTTGGGGTTCATCCGGCATAGGGCCGGGCCGATTCCCAGAGATGCTCGAAGGCCAGGTTCATCATGGCCACCATGCCCCGGTTGCGGATGACCACGGCCGTGAAGCTCGGGTCGCCCGCCGTGGGATCCTGCATGGACACCAGCACCACCTCGTCGTCGAAGGCCTGCATCTTGAGCGGCAGCTCGCGGATGAGCCGCACGGCCATGCCCCGGCCCGAGAGATCGTCGATCCACCCCCGAAGCAGGGGGTCGTCCAGGGCGGCCTCCTCGTAAAGCGCCCGGTAGCAAAGCCCCCGGGCCAGGGGGACGTCCATGAAGGCCGCGTTTTGTTCGGCGTCGAGGATCAGCGGCCGCCGCACGCAGGAATTCACCCGCTCCCGGGCCGCCCCGGCCAGAAGCAGGGCCCGGTGGCCGATACGGGCCGGCCCGGCCAGCACCTCCACATAGGCCAGGGGGTCGTTTTGGCCTTTTCCCGCCGCGAAAACCGGTCCCAGTTCTTCGGCAAGCGCGGCCACGGCGGCCCGGGTCCGGGCCCGCTCCCGCTCAAGCTCCGAGAGCCTCTCCTGGCCGAGCATCTCCAGGGCCCGCCCCGGTTCCTGGGCCGCGTAGCTTTTGGGAGAGTCCTCGCGGACCATGCACAGGCCCTTGGCCGCCAGGGATTCCAGCACGTCGTAGACCCGCTGCCGGGGAATTTTCGCCAGGGCCGCCACCTCGGCCGGGGACAGCCGGGGCCGGCCCAAAAGGGCCAGATAGGCCTGGGCCTCGTAGGATGTCAGGCCCAGGAGGGCCAGGGATGCGGTATCGGGCATGTGTCACCACCTTATTGTGGTGACATATTGTCACCACTTTGGGGTGGTGTCAAGGGGTGGGGTGACGAAAAATCCGGCGGCTGGGGAGCGCCGCGCCCTGGCCGCGCCTTGGCCGGACCCTGGCCGTGCTTGGCCGTATCTGATAGCATCCGGCCGCAGCCGGGCCGTGCCTCCACCACCGGCCAAAGGACGGACGACCCATGCCCGAGCCCTTTTTCTTCCTGCATCTGCCGCGCACCGCCGGGACGACGGTGAACGACATCCTGCGGGCCAATTTCCGGCCCGGGGAGATCCTGTCCCTGTACCGGGACAGCGATTTCAAGCGCCTGGCCGGCCTGGGCTCCGAGGCCCTGGAGGGCATCCGCCTCATCCAGGGCCATACCCTGCTGCACAGCTACGACCCGCCCCTGATGTATTCCCGCCTCGTGCGGGTGTTCACCTTCCTGCGCCATCCCGTGACCCGCCTGGTCTCCGAATACGCCTTCCTCAAGACCTGGCCGGAAACCTCCCTGTACCGCTTCCTCAACGACAATGCCGTCACCTTCCGGGACTACCTGACGAGCAAGCGCCGGGAGCTCAGGTATCGCGGCAAAAACCCCATGACCCGGCTCCTGTCGGGCTGCGATTTCGACCTGGACGGTTTCCCGCGCCAGGCCCTGGACACGGCCAAACGGCATCTGGAGTCGGTGTTCGGCTGTTTCGGCCTGCAGGAGCGTTTCGACGAGAGCCTGCTTGTGATCGGGGACTTTCTGGGGCTGCAAAACGTCTACTACGAGCGGCGCAACGTCCTGGCCAAGGGGGTCAAGGAGGACGTCGGCGAGGCCGACGTGCAACTGGCCCTGGAGAAAAACGCGGCGGACATGGAGCTCTACGCCTTCGCCTGCGAACTTTTCGCGGCCCGGGTGGCCGCAAAGGGGCCGGGGTTTGCGGCCCGGGTGCGGCGGTTTCGGGCCGTCAACGCCCGCTACGCCAAGGTCTGCGCACTCATCGCCCAAAAGACCGGAACGGGCGGCGTGGGGGACATCGAAAATCCCAAGGACGCCTTCCTGTTTCCCGACCAGTTCCCCCCGTCGCCCGGGAAGCCCTCCCGGTAAGCCCCGGCCCGGGGATTCGCCCGGCGCCCGGCCTGTCCGCGGGCTTCAAAGGGGCCACGCCGCCCGGGTCCGGGCCGAAATCGCGTCCATCCCAAGGTTTCAGGCCGTCCGTGGGATGCGGCCCGCGATCCGGTTTTTGCAAAAGAGGAAAAAGCCGCCGGCCGCGTACCTTGCCGTTTTGCGGGAAACGGGCTAGACAATGGGACGGACCCACTTTTTTCGGCAAGGAGGACAGTCATGGAGTTTCGGGGAGCCTTTACCGCCTTGGTGACGCCTTTTTCCGGCGGCGAAGTCGACGAGGACCGTTACCGGGCCCTCATCGAATGGCAGATTGAGCAAGGAATTCACGGGCTTGTGCCCTGCGGCACCACCGGCGAGTCCGCCACCCTGTCCCATGCCGAACATAAACGGGTCATCCGCATCTGCGTCGAACAGGTCAAAGGCCGCGTGCCGGTCCTGGCCGGAGCCGGTTCCAACAACACCCGGGAGGCCGTGGACCTGACCCGGGAGGCCAAGGAGGCCGGGGCTGACGGCGCGCTGCTCATCACCCCCTATTACAACAAGCCCACCCAGCACGGGCTGGTGGAGCATTTCGCGGCCATCGCGGCCGAGGTGGCCCTGCCCTTCGTGGTCTACAATGTGCCTGGCCGGACCTCGGTCAACGTCCTGCCCGAGACCCTGGCGAAGATCAAAAAGCGCGTGCCCCAGGTGGCCGGCGTCAAGGAGGCCACGGGCAACCTGACCCAGATCTCGGACATTATCGAATACTGCGGCCCGGACTTCGCCGTGCTTTCGGGCGACGACTTCACCGTCCTGCCCACCCTGGCCGTGGGCGGCGTGGGGGTCATCTCCGTGGTCTCCAACATCGTGCCCGCCATGATGGCCGGAATGTGCAACGCCTTTTTCGCGGGCGACCTGGCCAAGGCCAGGGAACTGCACTACGGCATGGCTCCCCTGTGCCGGGCCATGTTCCTGGAGACCAATCCGGTCCCGGCCAAGACGGCCCTGGCCTGGATGGGCAGGCTCGATTTCGAGACCCGGCTGCCCATGGTGGCGATGCTTCCGGCAAATCAGGACAAGCTGCGGACCATCCTGGCCGCCGCAGGGCTCGTCTGAGATTCTGTTCACACGCGCGGCATGCTCTGACGGGCCTCCTTGCCGGGAGGCCCGTTTTTTTTCGGGCTTCGGAGCGGCAGCGGGGCTTGCCAGGAACCGGGCCGGGGGATATGGTAGGAATTGGTCATACCGTGAAAGGGGGAGCCCATGCCCGCCGTGGAAAAAATCAGCATCGCCTTGACGCCGGACCTGGCGGCCCTGGTGCGTCAGGCCGTTGAAAACGGCGACTATGCATCGAGCAGCGAGGTCATCCGCGACGCCCTGCGCGATTGGAAGCACAAACGGGCCATGCAACGGCAGCACCTGGAAGAGTTGCGCCGTCTGTGGACGGAAGGGCTCGGCAGCGGGCCGGGGCGGTTTTCCGGCATGGATGCGATCCGTGAAGAGGCGCGGCGGCGTTTTTCCGATGCCCGGCGTGACGTGCCGTAAGGCGTGGACATGGCGGGATGTACGCTGCTTCGGGCCGCTGAAGAGGATCTGATCGGAATATGGCTGTATATTGCGGATGAGGATCAGCAGGCCGCAACGCGGGTTCTGCAATCCATCGAAGACGCGTTTCGGCTCCTCGCCAATAACGCCAGGCTTGGGCCTGCGCGGGAAGACATCGCCCCGGGCCTGCGCTATTTTGTCGTCGGGAGTTACCTTGTCCTGTATCGCGAGACACCGGACGGTGTCGAAGTTGTCCGGGTGCTGCACGCCGCGCGCGATCTGGCCGCCGCCTTGCAATGACCAGGAAGCATGCGGCTCGTGTCGTGTCCTCGAAATGCGCATATGCGGATTTCGAAAATAACGGCTTGAAACAATTATTTTTTCTTAAAAAATACGGGCGTATTTTTTAAGGGACGCGACACGAGCGCCGGTTGTTCCACCATGCCCCAATCATGTCCCCTCCCTCCGTCTTCGGTTCCCGGTCCCGGTGTCCATCCCCTGGTCGCCCTCGACCGGGCCAGCGTCAGCCTTGGCGGCCGCCGCATCCTTGATGCCGTGACCTTTCGTCTGTTTCCCGGGCAGGCCTGGGCCATCCTTGGACCAAACGGCGCGGGCAAGACCACGTTTATGCGCCTGGTGCGCGGCGACATCCCGCCGGACCAGGACGGCGCGGGGCGCCGCCGGTATGTAGCGGATAGCCGCGATCAGTCCACCCCCCTTGGCCTGCGCCAGCGCTTCGGATCGGTCAGCCGCCGGGACTGGGATTTCTGGCGCGGGCACGAGGCGCCGGTCACGGTTTTCGACGCCGTGTGCGCCGGGTTTTTCGACTCCCGCCTACTGCATCAGCCGCCCACGCCAGGGCAGCGGCGGCGGGCCGGGGTGGTGATCGAGCAGGCGGGGCTGGCCGACCTGGCCCGGGTGCCCATGTCCGCCTTGTCCGAGGGGCAGTTGCGGGCGGCGCTGGTGGCCAGGGCCCTGGCCCCGTGGCCCCTGCTGCTGCTTTTGGACGAGGTTGTGGACGGCCTGGACGCTGACAACCGCAGCCTCGCCCTTGGGGCCATGGCCGTGGCCGTCGCCTCGGGGGCGGCCTTGTTGGCCACGGCCCACCGGGCCGAGGATGTCCCGCCCGGCGTAGCCAGGGCCGTGGTTCTCGAAGGGGGGCGCATCGCGGCCTGCGGCGCGCTGGCGGATGTGGGCTTTTTCGGGACGGCGTACGGCGGCGTACAGCCGCAGGCCGTGTCGGCGGGAGCAGCCGGAGCAGCGGCAGGCGGCGACGCCGGGCCAGCCGAGCCCGTCGAGCCCGTCGCGTCGGGCACCTCGGGCGGGTCCGGGGCACAAGCCGGTTGCGCCCGGCCGGGAGGGGAGCCGGCCCTGGTCGAGATCGAAAACGCCGACGTGTTCCTGGCCGGAAAGCAGGTGCTCGCGGGCGTGTCCTGGCGGATCAGGCCCGGGGAGGGCTGGGCCGTGCTCGGCAAAAACGGTGCCGGAAAGACCACGCTTCTGCGCCTGATCCTGGGCGAGATCCATCCGGCCCTGGGGGGAAGCGTCCGCCGTCCGGGTCTGGCCGCCTCGGCCGGAACCGACCTGCGCGACATCAAAACACTGGTGGGGTTCGTGTCCGCCGACCTGGAGTCGGCCTATCCCCCCGCCACGCCGGTCTGCGACGTGGTGGCCAGCGGCTTTTTCGCCGGGGTGGGGCTTTATTTCCCGCCGTCGCCGCAGCAGGCCGAGGCCGTCCGGACCACCCTTGAGACGTTCGATCTGGCCGATCTGGCGGCGCGCCCCCTGGGATCGCTGTCCACAGGGCAGCGGCGGCTGGTGTTTCTGGCCCGGGCCGTGGTCCACGGCCCCCGGCTGCTCATTCTGGACGAGCCGTTTTCCAGCCTGGACGCCGCCGCCCGGGCCAGGGCCGCTTCCGCCGTGCAGGGGATCATGGCCCGGGGCGCGGCCGTGATCCTGGTCACCCATCGGGCGCGGGACATCCTGCCCGGCATCTCCCGCGTCCTGCGCCTGGAGCAGGGGCGAGCGCGGGAAAGCGCGGCCTGACCGGCCACCTCCAGCGGGCCAGGTTTTTTGCTTTCCGGCCGGGGCAAAGCCGGATATGCACACCTCAAAAAAGATGCGCAAGCGTCGGGGCGGCGGCTGGTTCCGGCTTTCCATGTCCCATGGCCCATTCCATGAAGATTCTCGGCATCGACTTCGGGTTGGCCCGCGTGGGACTGGCCGTCACCGACCCGGACGGGCGCATGGCCTTTCCGCGTGCAACCATCGTGCGCACCACCCGGGCGGCCCTGTTCGACGAGATACTGGCCGTCATCGCCTCGGAGGGCATCGGGCGCATCGTCATCGGCAGGCCCGAACCCATGGACGGCGTACCCGGCCGGGAGGCCGAAACCGTGCGCCAGATCGAAAATTTCGCCGCGAGCCTGGCCCGGCGCACCACGCTGCCCATCTCGTTCGTGGACGAGACCCTGTCCTCGGCCCAGGCTGCGGGCGACCTGCGCGAGGCCGGGCTTTCGGGCAGGCGGCTGCGGGAGGCCCTGGACGCCCAGGCGGCGGTCCGCATCCTCAACACGTACCTGACGGCCCAGCGGCCGAAAAACGGTGACCCATGCGTTACGTGATCCTGATCGTGCTCATGGCCGCCCTGGCGGCGGCCGGAGCGGCCGGCTACCACGCCTGGACCTTTCTGACCGTGCCGCCCGAAGACCCGGGCCGGGAGGTGGTGTTCGCCATCGAACCGGGGCAGCGCTTCGGCGACGTGGCGGACAGGCTGGCGGAGCAGGGGATCGTTGCCGACGCCCTGCTGTTTCGGCTCTACGCCAAATATACGGACCTGGACGGCAAGGTGAAGGCCGGGGAGTTCGCCCTGTCCACGGGCTGGACCCCGGGCCGCGTCCTGGAGGAACTGACCACCTCGGCGGGCATCCAGCGCAGGCTTGCCGTGGCCGAGGGACTGACCATGCGTCAGGTCGCCAAGGTGGTGGAGGACGCGGGCTTCGGCACGGCCGAGAGCTTCCTGCGGGCCGCCAAGGACAAGGAGCTCTTACAGAAATACGACATTCCGGCGAACACGGCCGAGGGGTTTTTGTTCCCCGAGACGTACCTGTTCACGCGCCGCCCGGACACGGACGCGGCCTATGTGGTGGAGGCCATGCTCAGGGAATTCCGGCGGCAGATCCAGAATGTCTGGCCGGTGAAGCCCTTGGCGGGCAAGGATCTGTACCGGGCCGTGACCCTGGCCTCCATCGTGGAGAAGGAGACGGGCGCGCCCGCCGAACGGCCCCGGGTGGCCGGGGTGTTTCTCAACCGGCTGGCCAAAAACATGCTGCTCCAGACCGATCCCACGGTGATCTACGGCCTGGGCGAGAGCTTCGACGGCAACCTGCGCCGGGTCCATCTGGACGACCCGAAAAATCCCTACAACACCTACCAGCACCCGGGCCTGCCCCCGGGCCCCATCTGTTCCCCGGGGCTGGCCTCGCTTCTGGCCGTGACCGCGCCGGAGTTCCACGATTTCTACTATTTCGTGTCCATGGGCGACGGCACCCACCAGTTCAGCAAAAACCTCAACGACCACATCAACGCCGTCAACCGCTACCAGCGCAACCGCAAGTCCACCCCATGAAAAAGGTCCGGCGGATGCTCCGTCGGACCTGGAAAGGCGGCTGGCGTGCCGTGTCCCCGGAATGTCTGGGGATGTGAGCCGGAAGGACGATGCCGGGCCTGCCGGGCCTGGGCCTCATGGCGAAGATCAGGGCGTCATGCCGGGGGGGGCGGGCCCTCTCGCCGGGATGGGCCCTTGCGCCCTGGGGCTACTGCCCGCACTTGTGCTTGTAGTTCTCGCCTTCCTTGATGAAAATGATGCTCTCGGCGATGTTGGCCGACTGGTCGCAGATGCGTTTCAGGCTGTGGGCGATGAAAGAATATTGCACGGCCCGCTCCACGGTGCGCGACTCGCGGATCATGTAGTCCGTGGTGTCCTTGAAGATGCGCACGTTCAAATTCATGGCGTCCATGTTGCGGTCGAAAATCTCCTTGGCCAGCTCGGCATCGAGCTCCATGAAGGACGTGATGGTCTTGCGCACCAGGTCGAGGGCCATGTCGGACAACTGCCGCAGGGCCGGATTGATCTCCATGCGCGGCCGTTCGTGCAGGATGAGCACCCGTTCGGCGATGTTGGCCCCCTCGTCGCCCAGGCGTTCGATGTTCACGATCATGCGCATGCAGCCCACGATGAAGCGCAGATCCTTGGCCACGGGCTGGTGCAGGGCCAGGATGCGCAGGCTTTCCGAATCGATGAGGCATTCCAGGGAGTTGATGTGGCGGTCGTCGTCGATGACCTGCCGGGCCAGCTCGGCGTTGTTGTCGAAAACGGCCTGGGTGGCCATGTGCACGGCGTCGGAGGCCAGGTGCAGCATTTTTAAGATGTTGACCCGCAGGGTCGTCAGCTCTTGTTGCAGCGCGGTTTCCACGGAATTCTCCTTGCGGTTTGGGCCTTTCGTTTACGTGACGGTGTCCCGGTCGCGCATGCCGATGAGATAGAGGATGCTGTCCAGTCCCAGGGTGGAGATGGCCTGTTTGGCCCCCTGCTTGACCACGGGCTTGGCGTGGAAGGCGATGCCCAGCCCGGCCAGGTTGAGCATGGGCAGGTCGTTGGCTCCGTCGCCCACGGCGATGACCTGCTGCAGGCTTAGCCCTTCCCTGGCGGCGATGTCTTTTAAAATTTCCGCCTTCTTGGCGGCATCCACGATATCGCCCACCACGTTTCCGGTGAGGTGCCCGTTTTCGATCTCGAGTTCGTTGGCGAACAGGAAGTCGATGCCCAGGCGCTCCTGCAGGCGGCGGCCGAAATAGGTGAAGCCGCCGGAGATGATGGCGATCTTGTAGCCGAAGCGCTTGAGGTTGTTGATGAGCCGCTCGGCCCCCTCGGTCATGGGGATGCGTTCGGCCACGGACGAAAGCGTATCGGCGGGCAGGCCGCGCAGAAGCGCCAGCCGCCGTCGCAGGCTCTGCTTGAAATCGATCTCCCCACGCATGGCCGATTCGGTGATGGCGGCCACGTCGCGGCCCACCCCGGCCTCCTTGGCCAGTTCGTCGATGACCTCGGCGGCGATCAGGGTGGAGTCCATGTCGAAGGCCACCAGGCGGCGGTTGCGGCGGAAGGCCCCATCCTCCTGGAAGGCGATGTCCACGCCGAGGTCGGCGGCGATGGCCAGGAACTGGCCCTTGATGCGGGCTGGGTCGGCTGGTGTGCCACGCACGGAGAATTCCACGCAGGCTTGGCGCGGGGTGGCGGCGTCGCCCAGAGAGGCCCGGCCGGAAAGCCGGGTGATGACGTCGATGTTCAGGCCGTTTTCGGCGATGACCCGGCTTATGGCCGCCACCTGCTCGGCGGTGATGGCCCGGGCCAGAAGGGTCACGATGTGCCGGGCCTTGCCCTGGGCGGCGACCCATTTTTCGTACCGCTCGGGGGGGATGGGCGTGAATGTCAGGTTGACGCCGAGTTCGTGGGCGGTGAAAAGAAGGTCTTTGATGATGGGCGCGGACTCGGACTCGCGGGGAATGCGGATGAGGATGCCAAGCGACAGGGTGTCGTGGATGACGGCCTGTCCGATGTCCAGGATGTCCACCCGGGTCTGGGCCAGTTGGCCGGTGAGGGTGGCGGTGAGCCCGGGCTTGTCGTCGCCGGTGATGCGGATCAGGATGATCTGCTGCATGGGCCGGGGTTATACAGGCCCCGCGCCGGGCGCGCAAGCCGGTTGGCGGCCTTGCCGCCGCACGGCGCGAAAAGGGGGGGGCATGCGTGAATTGTGGCTCATCCGGCACGGGCAAAGCGTCTCCAACGCCGGACTTCCGACCGGCCACCCCAGCCGGTCGGCACTGACCGGCATCGGCCGGGAGCAGGCCGTTCATGTGGCCGAGGCCTTGCCACGAGCCCCGGATCGCCTCATCGTCTCGCCCTATTCCCGGGCCATGGACACGGCCAGGCCCATCCTGGACCGCTTTCCGGAACTGCCCGTGACCGTCGCGGCCGTCCAGGAATTCACGTACCTGGGCTCGGAGAGCTATGAGGGAACCACCCGGGACATGCGCCGTCCACAGATTCGCGACTACTGGGCGCGTTGCGACCCCCTGCATCGCCAGGGCGAGGGGGCCGAGACCTTCGCCGAACTGGTGGTCCGGGTGGAGGCGTTTTACCGCCGCTTTGTGGAGGGGCCGGACGTGCCGCCGGGGTTGACCGTGGCCTGCACCCACGGCCAGTTCATCCGGGCCGTGCTGTTGCGGTTTTTCGGCGGAATCGGGGCGGATTTCGCCGCCGACCCCCGGGCCATGGCCCGTTTCCGGGGATTCCGCGAGGCCTTCGCGGTGGCCAACGGCTCCATCGCCCGGCTGACCGTGGGGCGAAAGCCGCGTCTGGGAGCCTTCGACATCTCCCACCTGCCGCCGCCCCTGACGACGTATTGATCCGTCAGGCCAGCATGCCGTCCGACGGCTTTTTTTCCACATCGGCCCCTGCCGCATGTTGAATTGCGCACGGCAGTGGCGTAGGAGGATTTCGTGGGGTTGTGCACGGCGCATCCGGGCTTATGAATCTGAAACATCATCCGACGGTTACGGGGGCCTCCTCCATGCGAACGGCGTTTTTCCCCGGACTTGCCCTGGTTTTCGTCCTGACGGCATGCGCCATGTGCGCGGATCGAGCCAGGGCCGAAGGCAGGGACGGAGCCTACTGGAACCGGCTGGGTGAGGCGGAAAAAACCGACCTGATCATCGGCGTCCTGGAAGGGCTCAACCTGGGCGAGAGCATCCTGCACATCATTTTGCAAAACGAATATACCATGTGCAGCGATATCCTGACCAGCATCGCCCGCCAGACCGACACGTTCTTCGAGGGACTCACCGTGGGGCGCATCGTCGAGGGCCTGAACGCCTTCTACGCCGACGGAAAAAACCGCTCCATCCCCATCTCCTGGGGGGTGTGGGTGGTGGCCCGGCAGGACAAAAGCGACCGCACCGTTGGCAAGTTCATCCAGGAACTGCGCACCCTGTACCGATAAGAAACCGGATTTTTCACCGGTATTCGGCTTGCTTTTTTCCATGCCCCGGTTCAGTATGCGCCCGGCCGACGCCGGGATGGCCCATGTGTCGGGCTATCCTGCTGTAAGTGCTGGAAAAATATGGAAAATTTCATTGCCGCCTTCGCCGCCAAACGGCTTGAGGCCGCCAGGAAGGCCCTGACGGCCAACAACTTCGAGGTGCATGTGGCGGCTGACGCCGCTACGGCGGCGGAGTTGGTCCTGACACGAATCATCCCCGAGACCGGGGCCAGGAGCTTTTCCTTCGGCGGATCGGGCACGGTGGCCTCCCTGGGCCTGGTGGCGGCGCTTCTGGGCAATTCCGAGTACGACGTCCTCAACACCACGGACAAGAGCCTGCCCCCGGCAAAGATGTACGAATTGCGGCGCCAGGCGCTATTGGTGGACTGCTTTTTGACCGGGACCAACGCCGTCACCGAGACCGGGCAGCTGGTCAACCTGGACATGATCGGCAACCGGGTGGGGGCCATGCATTTCGGCCCCAGGCATGTCATCGTCGTGGCCGGCCGCAACAAGATCGTTTCCGGCGTGGATGAGGGCATGCGCCGGATCAGGAATTTCGCCGCCCCGGCCAATGCCATGCGCCTGGACAAGAAGACGCCGTGCGTCAAGACCTCGTTTTGCCAGGACTGCAAAAGCCCGGAGCGTATTTGCAACGTGTGGACCATCACCGAGAAGTCCTTTCCGGCGGGACGGGTGAAGGTCGTTTTGATAGACCAGGATTTGGGCATCTGATACCGCCGGGCCGGGACGCGAGCGTCCCGGCCGCGGTTCGCGGACGGCCGACAAGGGGGGACGACATGGATTGGAAACTGATTCCACGCGACGCGGAATATTTTACGGGCGACGCCGATGAGGAATACTTCATCTGCACCCGGGGCCTGGTCATCGAGGGCCGGTTCCTGGAGGAAGGCGAACCCAATCTGGACAAGGCCATCTGGCCCACGGTGCAGGGAAACCGCGCCTATATCCGCATCCGGCGCAAGGGACTGGACAAGAAATTCCAGTTGACCCGCATCATGGCCGATCTGTTCCCCGAGGTGTGCCTGACCGAGGTGGTCATCGAGACCCGCAAGGGGCCATGGTCGCTCTCGGCCGAGACGGGCAAGCGGGCCCGGGCCGAGGCCTCGGGGGGCAAGGAAAAGCCCAAGGCCCGGGCCGTAAGGGCCGAAGGCAAGGCCGAGGCGGCGGCTGCTCCGGGACGCGGGGAGAAGATGTCCAAGCCCGCCAAGTCCGAGCACGCGGAACGCGGCGAGAGGACGGACTCCGGGGACGAGGAACTGTCCGGCCTCGATCCCCTGCTCGACTCCCGCGAGGAGGAAGATGACGACCTCATCGCCGAGAGCCGCGAATTGCGTGCCTGCAAGGTGTGCAACCTGAAAAAGCGGGTCCAGGAATTCAGTCCCCGCGACGACATGTGCATGGACTGTTACATGGGACGCGACGAGCTGCTCAAGGAGATCATGGCCAAGAAACGGCGCAAGGCCAAGGCCTTTCAGCCGCGCATCGTGGAAGAGGGCGACGACTCGGGCATGTCCGACGACGTGGACGGCCTGGAACGCATCGAATACGGGATCTCCGTTTCCGAATAGACGGCAGGGGGGTATCCCCGGAACCGCCGCCCCGCCGTCCTGCCTGGTTCGGCGGGGCGGCGGTTTATTTTTGGGCACAAGTGTTGCATGCGCTTGTGGCATCCCTTGGAACCGGAGAAGGAGACGGCCATGGCGCAATCTGCCGAGAACGAGAAGCTGGCGGGTATTGCCGGGGAGATGTTTGCCCTGTCCCTGGATGAAGCCTGCCTGTATTACAAGAATTATCTCAATAACTTCCAAGTCGATCTCCCTCTGGCCGTCAATTTCATCAGCCGGGTTACGGGGGAGTCCGCGGCCACAAGGTCGCCGGTCGTCCGTCCCCTTCTGGAGCAGGCCATCAAGGCGGCGGTGAACATCGCCCCCCTGGACCCCGACATCCTGCAGATCGGCCTCAACGCGGGCGTGGCCCAGGGAGCCGAGGTGGTCCTCAAAATCGTCCAGGCCACCCACGCGGAGCACGACACCTTCCGGGAGATACGCAAGGCGCCCTTCAAGCAGTTCCACGCCGACCTTCGCCGGGCCTGTATCGCCGTCCTGGCCAAGCACCCCATGGCCGTCCGTTTCGCCGACATGCTGCTCAGTCTCGACCTTTTTACCGGGTCGCCGCCCTGCGAGGCCCTGGCCCGGTTCAACTGCCCCAAGGCCCTGCGCCTGATTTGGGACAAGCGGCTTTTCGACCACGCCGCCACCCTGGGCGACGACGAAGCCGCCTGGCCCCTGTGGGAGAAGCTCAAATCCCAGATCAACGAACCCATCGCCCTGTCCCGGGCCGCCGAGATGCACCGCCGGGCGGGCCGGACGGACGAGGCTGTGGGGCTCTACGAGAGGGCCTTTGCCCTGGATCCGTTGCAGCGCCCCTATGCCCTGCGCGCCGAGGCCCTGCGCCGCCCCTTCGTCCCCGACGCCGGACTCCTGGCTTCCAAAAAAGTCTGCATCTATCTGTACAGCTACAACAAGGCCACGATCCTGGGCGAGACCCTGGAGAGCCTGGCGGCCACGGACATCGGGCCGGCCCGGATCAAAGTCCTGCTCAACGGCTGCACCGACGACAGCGCCGCCGTGGTGGCCAAGGCCAGGACGCTTTTCCCGGACAACGACTTCGAGATCATAGCGCTTCCGGTGAACATCGGCGCGCCGGCCGCCCGCAACTGGCTTTTGAGCCAGCCCGCCACCCGGGAATCCGACTACGTGGCCTTCCTTGACGACGACATCTATCTGCAACCGGATTGGCTGAGCCATCTGCTCACCGTGGCCGAGAGCGACCCCACAATCGGCAACGTGGGCTGCAAGGTGGTCTTTCCGGGGAGATTTCCGCTGCTGCAATACCTGTATCGCCACATTTCCTTTTGCACGGAGGAGGCCATCCGGGCCAGCATCCCCGTGCCCTACATGCAGTACGACATCGGCCTCTACGACGTGATCCGGGAGACCCGGGTGGTCATGGGCTGCCAGCATCTGTTGCGGGTGGACTCCCTGCGCGACGCCCCCTGGTTCGACATCCGCTACAGCCCCTCCCAGATCGACGATACGGACCATGACCTGCAACTGTGCCTGTCCGGATGGAAGGTGATGTACTGCGGCACGGTGACCTGCGTGCATCGTCAGAATTCCGGCACCTCCATGCGCAGCAAACTGGATATCCCGGCCCAGGGCAGCATCATGGGCAACGATGTGAAATTCCATTACAAGTGGCTGGAACGGATGGACGAGATGCGCCGCCTGGATTCCATAAGCCTGAACGCCTGACGTCCGGAGATGCCCTCTGCCGGGCCGTCCCGGCGGAGTTCCCCGCTTGCGGCACCCCGTTTTGGTGCGGCGGGCGGGGTTTTTTGTTTGGCGGCAGGGGGGGATTCCGGTAGGATCACGCACGGCCGTCCACATGGCGGCCGCCCGGCCATGCGCGCGTGTCCGCGCATGTTCGGCCAAACGGGGGGAGGCCCGTGCGGCGGGAGGTCCGGGGATGGAACAGGTGTGGGAGACAACGATGACGAGTCGGGAGGAGGGGGCGACCGGACGGACGTCCGGGCGCGTCGGTCTTTTTGCGCGGTTACGCTGGGAGGCGGACATGAGGTTGCCCCTCGTGGCCACCATCGGCATCGTGCTTGGCTGGTATCTGGTGATCAATTACGAATCGGCGCTCAGGGCGGGAACATCGGTGGCGTTTTGCAAGGCGCAGCTTGAAATCGCCCGCAGCCTGGCCGGGAGCGCCGAGAACTACATACAGGCCAATCACGGCGATACGCCGCCGGACATCGAATCCGAGATACGCAGGCGCATCCTGGCGCCCGTAAGCCTGCTCGGCGGCGGAGCCTGGATGTTTTCCCCCGGCCAGGCCGATTGCGGGCACGATCCGGCCCTGCCCTGGTGCGGCGCGGCGGCCGGCGCCCGGACCGTGGAGGACGGTCACGACCGGCCGGCGGACATGGAATGGCTGGTGGCCGAGGCCTCGTCCGGGCGCGAGGGGGCGGGGCGTTTCGCGGCCGGGTCCGGGAACCGGCAGGAGATCATCGCCTGGGCCCCGGTGCGGGCCAGGGACATGTTTTTCGTGGTGGGCGTGACTGCATCTTTTTCGGACGTCCTGACCGTCACGGGGGTGGCGCGCCAGTCGCGCAACGCCATGTTCATGATGGGGCTGATGACCCTGGGCGGCATCGGGCTGGTCATCTTGTCCACCGGAAACATCGTGCGCAGGCGGCGGGCCGAGATCGAGTTGGAACGCGCCAATGCGGAGCTGGAAGACCGCGTGGCCAGCCGCACCGAGGAACTGGCGGCCAAGACCAAGGCCCTGGTGGAATCGCGGATGCGGGAGCGGCTGAGCGAAAAGGAGGCGGAGATCGCCTTCCAGGCCGGGCTGGTGGAATCGGCCGGGACCTATCTGCATACCACGGGCAACGCCCTGACCTCGCTTGAGGGACTTTTTCTGAAGATGCGGCGCACCCTGGAGGCGGCGGCCCGCACCGAGGACGCCTTCGCCGCCGCGCGCCAGGCGGCGCAGGCCGCCCTGGGACGCGCGGACGGCCCGGTGGTGGAGGACATTGCCGCCCTTGAGGCGGCCCTTCTGGGACGCGCGGTGCCCAGGCTGTCCGGGATCCTGGCCGAGATGGGCGAGGTCAAGGCCCGGATGATCGCCGATCTGGAGGGCCGGCGGACCCTGTTCGACGCCCGCACAAGCCGGGTGCGGCTGAGTCAGGCCGTGGACCTGGGACGGGAGCTGGCCGACGCCGTGGAACGGGCCCGGCCGGAATGCGCCGCCCGGGGGGTGGTCCTGTCCGTCCGGGTGGTTCCCGGGGCCGTCGTCCAGGCGGACAGGCGCAAGGTGGGCCACGGGTTTGGCCGGTGCCTGGCCATGGTGTGCGACGCGGCCCGGGCCGGGAGCGCCGGCGAGATCGCCTGTCAGGCCTCCCGCGGCGGGGACGGCCGGGTGCTGGTGGTCATGCGGGCCCGGGGGGCGGCCTTTGTGGGCTCGGAGCCTTCCCGGGACGATCCCGGACTTTTGGCCTTCATCAACTACTTAAACGAGAACCACGGCGTGTTCGGCATCGTGCGCGACAGCGAAGGGTTCTGCGTGGAAGTGGAACTGCGCGACATGCCCGCCCAGGAGTGAGCGGGCGCCCGGCGCCGCGTCTTGACACGCCCCCGCGTTTGTCTCCATATCCGGCAAGGGCCGCATGGGGGAAAACCGCCACCGTCGCCAAGGACGAACCAAGAGATATGGTCAAAGTCAGGGTTTCCGATCTGTCCCCGGGCATGGAGCTGGCCGAGGACGCCGTGACCCCCGGCGGGCGGTTTCTCATGCCCCGGGGCACGCGGCTCGAGCGATCCCATCTGACTACCCTGGCCGGGTGGGGGATCGGGGAGGTGGACGTGCTCGACCCGCCACCCGCCCAGGAGGCGGGGGCATGCGCCGCCGGAACGGATCAGCCTGGGACGGCCGAACCGCTAAAACCCGCCGATTTTGTGGAACAGGCCATGGAGACGGCCAAGGGCCGGTTCGTGTTCGTGGACCTGCGCGAGGAGGCCGCAGCCACGGTCTTCCGCTTGAGCGTGGCCAGGACCGCCAGGCGGCTGGCCCGGGCCGCCGCGGAGGAATCCCTTGGCGGCAAATCCGCACCGGTCCCGAAGCCAAAGCCCCACGACGGGCCACGGCCTGCGGCCGGGAACGGCCCCATCCCTTCTCCCGAGGATCTGTTGCGCGAGGATCCGCAACTGGTGTCGCTGCCCGAGGTCTTCGCCCGCATCAACGAGGTGCTGCGCGACCCCAAAAGCAGCGTGGAGGACGCGGCGCGCATCATCGGCACGGACCCCAGCCTTTCGGCCACCCTGCTCAAGCTGGTCAACAGCGCCTTCTACAGCCGGGCCTCGCGGGCCGTGGAACGCCGGTTTCCGGCCAAGGTGGACAGCCTGACCCGGGCGGTGATGATCGTGGGCGGCAAGCAGCTGGCCACCCTGGCCCTGGGCGTTTCGGTGCTCCCCATATTCCGGGACATCCCCCCGGAATACATCAACATGAAGGCCTTCTGGAAGCACAGCATCGGCTGCGGGATGATCGCCCGGGCCCTGGCCGAGCACGCCGGGGTCTGTAGCGGGGAAAGCTCTTTTGTGGCCGGGCTTTTGCACGACATCGGGCGGCTTGTGCTCTACAAGCATCTGCCCGGCCCCTCGGGCACGGCCCTGCGCCGCTCCCGGGAGGAGTTCACCACCCTGACCCAGGCCGAAAAGGAGCTTTTCGGCTTCGATCACGGCTACCTGGGCGGCCTTTTGCTGCGCAAATGGCAGTATCCGGCGGCCCTGGAAAAGATGGTGCGCTACCATCACGACCTGTCGGAACCGCTTTTCATCGAGGAACCGGCGGTGATCCATGTGGCGGATTTCCTGGTCAACGCCCTGGAGATCGGCACCAGCGGGGAATGGCGCGTTCCGGCCCTGTTGCCCGAGGCCGTGGAGGCCCTGTCCCTGTCCCCGTCCGATCTCAAGGGGCTGGTGGCGGGCGTCGAGGAACGCATCGAGGAGGTCTTTGCCAGCTTTTTCCCCGGCGACGATGCGGCCTTGTGACGCGTCCCGCGAAAACCGTCGAACGTGCCGCATAGCGGCCGACCGAGGCGGATGATGGCCGAGAACATCCTGGTGATCGAGGACGACGCGGCGTTTCGCGAGATGCTCGTCGAGGCCCTGACTTCCAAAGGCTTTACGGTGCACAGCGCCGGGTCCGTGGAGGAGGGCCTGCGCCTTTTGGGAGAAACACCAGTCGATCTGGTCCTGACCGACGTCATGCTTCCGGGAAAAAGCGGCATCGAGGCCGTTAGCCTCATCCGGGACATGGCCCCGGCCACGGACGTCATCGTCATGACCGGCTATTCCACCCGGGAAAAGGCCCTGGAGGCCGTGCGGCGCGGGGCCTACGACTTTTTTTCCAAGCCTTTCAGCCTGACGGAGCTTGAGATCGTCATGCGCCGGGCCCTGGAGCGCCGGGGGCTGCGGGCGGAGTTGGCCTCCCTGCGCACCTCCCTGCGCCAGGCCCGGGGCGGGCCGGTCATCGTGGGCCAGAGCGAGGGCATGCGCCGGGTGGTGGAGCTGATCCACCGGGTGGCCGGGCTGGACTCCACGGTCCTGGTCACGGGCGAATCGGGAACGGGCAAGGAGGTGGTCTCCGACGCCGTGCACGCCCTGTCCAAACGGGCGGCGGGGCCGTTTATCAAGGTCAATTGCGCGGCCATCCCGGAAAACCTGCTGGAGAGCGAGCTTTTCGGCCACGAGAAGGGGGCCTTCACCGGGGCCCTGACCCTGAAAAAGGGCAAATTCGAGTTGGCCCAGGGCGGCACGCTGATGCTGGACGAACTGGGCGACATGCCGCTTTTTTTGCAGCCCAAGCTGCTGCGGGCCGTGGAGCAGCGGCAGATCGAGCGGGTGGGCGGGGCCAGGCCCATCGACATCGACATCCGCATCATCGCCGCCACCAACCAGGATCTCCCCCGCCTCGTGGAGGAGAAGGCCTTCCGGGCCGACCTCTATTACCGCTTAAGCGTGGCCGTCATCCGCATCCCCCCCCTGCGCGAGCGCAAGGAGGATCTGCCCCTTCTGGTCGAACATTTCCTGTCCCGCATCAACGTCAAGCTCGGCATGAACCTGCGCGGGATCACCCGGGAGGCCATGGGCCTGCTCTACGCCCACGACTGGCCGGGCAACGTGCGGCAACTGGCCAACGTGCTGGAGCGGGCGGCCATCATGAGCACGGGCGAGGTGCTGGAGGCCGGGCACTTCCGCGACGCCTTCCGGGTCCGGACCCAGGCGCCCGGGCAGGGGGAATGTCCCATCCCCGGTGGGGCCGCGGGCGGCGGGGAGCATGTGGCCTCCCTGCGCCAGACCCTGGAGGACGTGGAGCGCAGCATGATCGAGACGGCCCTGGCCCGCACACACGGGGTGCAGAAGGAGGCGGCGGCGCTTCTGGGAGTAAGCCCCAAAAACCTGTGGAACAAGATCCAAAAGCACGGCATCGACCCGGCCCGCTTCTCCGGCCAGATGGCGTGACACCAGGGCCGGGCGGCGTGGAGGCCGGAGGCATGCCCTCGGGCCTGCACGTCCCGGGCGTCCGGTCACGTCCGGTCACGTCCGGCCTGGCTCCGGCCTGGCTCCGGCTTGGCCCCACCTTGGCCCCGCCTGGCCCCGTCCTGGCATGGCCCCAGCCCGTTCCCGTCCCAGGCAAACCGTCCCCGGGGGCGGTTTTTTGTTTCACTTTCTTAAACAGTCCCTCGTTCATCCCGTGAAACACGCGCCCCTTAGCCCGGCCGGGAACCCCGGCCGGGGAGGGCGGTCCAAGCCCTCAAACGCCGTGAACCGGCCCGTGGCGAGGCCTGCCGGGCTGCCTCCGGGCCATGGCGTCCCATGGGCACGGCTTTTGCTTTCCTGTCAGTGCCGAGGCAGGCCGACCGTGTGGCGGGCCGTGCGTGGGCGGTGGCGGGCTTTTCCGGCGAACCGGAAGACCGAAGGGGCATGAGGCATGAAATCCAAGGCCGTACTTCATCTGGTGCTGGCGATTTTGTTGGCCACCGTCGCCGGAGGACTCACCCTGCGCTGGCTGTCCGGGCAGAAATCCGCCCTGCGGCAGGCCGGCCCCGGCCCGGTCGAGGTCGCCGCCCCGGCCAAGACCCAGGATCTGGTGGTCGCCGCCAGGGGCCTGGAGCGGGGCCTGCCCCTTACGCCGGACATGCTCAAGGTCGTGCCCTACGACCCCGAGATCGTTCCCCCCCAGTCGTTTTCCAATCCCGAAGACCTGACGGGCCGCACGCTTTCCCGCAGGCTGTCGCCGGGAGACCCCCTGACCGAGGACAAGCTCTTCCCCAAGGGGACGGCCTCGGCGGGCCTGGAGCACGTGGTGGAGCCGGGCAAGCGCGCCGTCACGGTCAGGGGCTCCAAAGAGCTCGGGGCCGGGGGGCTCATCGTCCCTGGCAGCCGGGTGGACGTGATCATGACCATGCAAAGCGGGGAGAAGACCGACCCCGACGCCCCGGACGTCAAGGAAAGCAAGCTCATCCTGACGAACATCCCGGTTTTGGCCGCAGGCACGGAAATGGAGCCCAGAATCGGCAAGGACGGCCGGGAGGAACTCTCGCCCACGGACTATTTCACCCTCCAGGTCACCCCCTCCGAGGCCGAAAGACTGACCTACGCCGCCAACAACCATATGCTTTCCTTCGCCCTGCGGGCCCCGGCCGACAAGGAGGCCGTGGTCACGTCCGGCGCGGACCTGACCGCCGTGCTGGAACGCCGCGCCGCCCCAGGCGCGGACCCGGCAATGGCGGAAGAGCCCCCGGTGGAGGTCATCCGGGGGTTGTCCAAGCGGCACCGCCAGCCCAAGGAAGACACGGTGGAGCGCAGGCTGGCCCCGGGCAGCCGCGAGGCTGCCGGGACACTGCCCGACGCCCTGGTCCCGGCTGTGGAAGGCGGGGAGGGCAGACCGGCGCAGGACATGGACCTCGGCCCCCAGCCGGTCATTCCGTAACCCAGGAGCAAGGACCATGACATCCGCCACGCCACGCACCCTCTCCCGGCTCCGGGCCATGACGGTCTGGGCATTGGCCTGGCTCGTGGTCTTTTCCGGCCCGTCCTTCGCCGGGGTCATCAGCGCCGCGCCGCCCTCGGTGCGCTCGGCCCATCGCCTGGAACTGGCCATGGGCAAGTCCATCATCTACACCAGCACCCGGGGGGACATCGGCCGGGTGTCCGTGGCCAAGCCCGAGATCGCCAATTTCGTCATGCTCTCGGCCAAGCAGGTCTACATCACCGGCGAGGCCCCGGGCGTGACCTCCCTGACCGTCTGGGACCGCTCGGACAAGGTCATGGACATCTACGACCTGGATGTGGCCCCGGACGTGTCGCGCTTAAAGCGCATGCTCCACGACATCCTGCCCGGCGAGACCGGCCTTGCGGTCATGGCCTCCCAGGACTCCATCACCCTGTCCGGATCGGTCAGAAATTCCGAAAATCTCAAAAAGGCCCTGACCCTGGCCGAGGTCCACGCCCCGGGCAAGGTGGTCAATCTGATCACCGTGGGCGGCGTGCACCAGGTGATGCTGGAGGTGCGGGTGGCCGAGATGTCCAAGGACATCGCCAACCGCATGGGCATCAACATCAACGCCATCTCCCAAGGGGATTTCGCGTATTCCCTGCTCGGGGGCCTGACCTCCCTCGACGGCTCCATCATGGACATCATCAATTCCCAGTACGATTATTTCTACCAGTCCGACGGCCAGGACATCGTCTTTCCGCCCATCTCGGCCAAGTCCTCGACCTTCCAGCCCCGGCAGGAACAGGGCACGGCGGTCGTCAACAACGCCACGGGCGTGGTGCGCTACAACACCAATTACGGCCAGCCCAACAACGTCACCTGGACCGGGGTGGTGGACGTGCTCAAGAAAAACGGCCTGGCCAAGATCCTGGCCGAACCCACCCTGGTGTGCCTGGACGGGCAGAAGGCCTATTTCAACGCCGGCGGCGAGATCCCCTACGCGATTTCCAGCGCCTTCAACCAGGGCATCGAATGGAAGGACTACGGCGTGAAGCTGGAGTTCTCCCCCACGGTCCTGGCCGACGACCGCATCAATCTGGTCATGCAGCAGGAGGTGTCGGAGATCGACGACAGCATCAGCACCTCGGCCGGTCCGGCCCTTCTGTCCCGCAAGGCCTCCACCACCATCGAACTCGGCGACGGCCAGAGCTTCGCCATCGCCGGAATGCTCAAGCAGGTCTCGGGCGAGAGCCTGGACAAGTTCCCGGGCCTGGGGGACATCCCCATCCTGGGCAGCCTTTTTAAGAGCACCCAGTTCCGCAACAAGGAAACCGAACTGGTGATCATCATCACCGCGCATCTGGCCAAGCCCCTGGACAAGTCGGCCATCCAACTGCCCACGGACGGCTACACCCCGCCCGACGACCTGGAATTTTTCCTCAACATCGCCCCCGATCCGGTTGCGGAAAAAAAGGCCACTCCCGCCAAATCCGCCACGGGCAGCGGCCTGGACGGCCAGTTCGGCGCGGCCCTGCCTCCCGTGGCCCAGGCCCGGGAACTCAGCCGGTGACAGGCCGCACAGGCCAAGGAGCCCCCATGATCCACGGCACATCCCTCGTTTTCGCCTCGGCGCTGGTGGTTCTTTTGGCCTTCGGACCCGGCGGCTGCAACGAGGTGACGCGCAACAGCGACATGCACTTCGGGGAATCTTTCCACAAGGTCTTCGCAAACCAGCGGCTCAACCCCGACGCCGGGGCCGAGGGCACGCCGGTCACCGGTTTCGACGGCCAAAAGGCCGTCAACACCATGGGGCAGTACCAGAATAAGCCATCCCCCCCCAAAAGTGGGGCCAAGGCTGGAGGGGAGACAGGCATGACCGACGCCGTGCTTTTCACCCCCAAGGACAGCGGCAAATCCGAAAACTGAGCCAGCCCTCCCGACGGGAGGGCGGTTTTCATCCCGCCGGAAACGGCGTATGTTGTCTAGCACGCGACCTGGTTGTGCGCCGCACCCCGCCGCCTGTCGGCGGTACCCGCCCGGGGCGGGGGACGTCCTTCCCGGTGTCGCGCACGCGGCCCTGGCGCCGCCAACGAACCAACGCGGATCGCCGCCCCGGCCCCGGGCCATGACCTGCCGGCGCGACGGTTCCCCTGGGCTCCCATGCAGGAAAAGATCGCCGTCGTCCTCGATGTCGCCGACCCCGGCGTCCGCGCCGCCTTCGAGCGGTGCCTGGCAGAGTTTGCCGACTTCGAGGTGCTCGGGGCCGCCACAAGCCTGGTCGAATTGATGGTTCGCGAGGCCGCCTCCGAGGACATCGGGCCGGTCCTGGACGAACTGCGCCCCGTTCTCGACGCGCCCCACGGGATCGAGGTCTTTTTAGTGGCCCCGCGCCTGTCCACGGATACCCTCATGCAGGCCATGCGCGCCGGGGTGCGCGAATTTTTCCAGGCCGACTCCCCCGAGGACGAGATCCGCATGGCCCTGTGGCGCTTCAAGGAACGCCGCGACAAGCGCCTGGCCGAGCGCCAGGGCCAAAGCAGGGCGGCCGCGCGCCAGGGCCGGATCATCAACGTCTTCGGGGCCAAGGGCGGGGTGGGCACCACCACCCTGGCCGTCAACCTGGCCGCCGCATTCCTGTCCGGCAAGGACGGGGCCATGGTCTCGCTCATGGACATGAACCTGCCGTTCGGCGAGGTGCAGCTTTTCCTGGACCTGCATCCGCGCTACCACTGGGGCGAGATCATCGGCAACATCTCCCGCCTGGACGCCACCTACCTCATGAGCATCGTCTCCCGGCACGCCTCGGGGCTCTATCTCCTGCCTCCCCCCAGCCGCCTGGAAGACCTACAGATGGCCACCCCGGAAAACATCACGGCGCTTCTGACCTGCATGCGGTCGCTTTTCGACACCGTGGTCATCGACCTGGGCATGTACCTGGACGAGATCACCCTCAAGGTCATGGACATCTCCGACGAAATCGTCCTGGTGTGCGTCCAGAACCTGCCCTGCCTAGCCAACGTACGCCGGTTCATGGAGAATGTGCGCGGCGTGGAGGGGGATCTGGTGCAAAAGCTCAAGGTGGTGGTCAACAGGCACCTGCCCGAAAGCGACCTGTCCGTGGAGGATATGGAAAAGGCCCTGGGCATCAAGGTCTTCCGCAGGATACAAAACGATTACAAGACCACGCTTGCGGCCATCAATCAGGGCAAGACCCTGGCCGAGATCGCCCCCAAGGCCGAGGTCACCCGGGCCATCGGGGAACTGGCCAGGGCCCTGGTCCCGGCCGGGGAGGGCAGGAAGGGGCGCGGGCTTTTCGGCCTCCCGTTTTTGTCCTCGGGCAGGCGGCAAGGATAACCCCCCATGGACAACACACCCCGCCGCGCCATCCGGGGCATGTCCCCCCGCTTCGAGCCGCCCGCCGCGACCAAGGATCCGGGCATGGCCGGGGATGAATACTACGAGGTCAAGACCCGCATCCACGACCGACTGATCGACCTGATCGATCTTTCCCTGCTCGATTCCCTGGAACCCGAGGCCCTGGCGGCCGAGATCGCCCGGCTGGTGGAGAAGCTCTTGCGCGAAGAATTCGTGCAGACCCCGCTCAACCAGGGGGAGCGCGAGCGCCTCATCGGCGAGGTCAAGGACGAGATGCTGGGGCTTGGGCCGCTTGAGCCCTTCCTGAAGGACGATTCCGTCAACGACATCCTGGTCAACTCCTACCGCCAGATCTATGTGGAACGCAAAGGCAAGCTGACGCTTACGGGATCGCGCTTCAAGGACAACTCGCATTTAAAAAAGATCATTGACCGCATCGTCTCCCGGGTGGGCCGCCGGGTGGACGAATCCGCGCCCATGGTGGACGCGCGCCTTCCCGACGGCTCCCGGGTCAACGCCATCATCCCGCCCCTGGCCATCGACGGCCCGGCCCTGTCCATCCGCAAATTTTCCAAGGACAAGCTCACGGTCCAGGATCTGATCAATTTCAAGGCCATCACCCCGGACATCGCCGAGGTTCTGCGGGGCATCGTCCTGGCCCGGCTCAACATCCTCATCTCCGGCGGTACGGGCACCGGAAAAACCACCATGCTCAACTGCCTGTCCGGATTCATCCCCCACGATGAGCGCATCGTCACCGTGGAGGACGCGGCCGAACTGCAACTCAAGCAGGAGCATGTGGTGCGCCTGGAGTCGCGGCCGCCCAACATCGAGGGCCGGGGCGAGGTCACCCAGCGCGACCTGGTGAAAAACTGCCTGCGCATGCGTCCGGATCGCATCATCGTGGGCGAGGTGCGCGGGGCCGAGGCCCTGGACATGCTCCAGGCCATGAACACAGGCCACGACGGTTCGTTGGCCACCATTCACGCCAACAGCCCCCGCGACGCCCTCATGCGCCTGGAGACCCTGGTGGCCATGGCCGGGCTGGCCATCTCGCCGCTGTCGCTCAAGCGCTACATCGCCTCGGCCGTGGACGTGATCGTGCAGATCGCGCGGTTTCCCGACGGCTCGCGCAAGCTCGTGAGCTTTCAGGAGATCACCGGCATGGAGGGCGAGGTCATAACCATGCAGGAAATTTTCGCCTTCGAGCAGCGCGGGGTGACCGCCGACGCCCGGGTCAAGGGCGTGTTCCTCTCCCGGGGCATCCGGCCGAAGTTCGCCGCCGCCTTCGAGGCCAAGGGGATCAAGCTCCCCGATACCATTTTCGACCCCAGAAACGTGGTGGAGGTCTAAGGCCGTTTCGCGGCCAGCGGGGAAAATACATGTCCCGGGCGGGATGCCCGCATCCCCCCATAACGTCAACCGCACGCCCAAGCGCCGGGAGGCCAGGCCCACATGCCGCTCCTTTTGACCGTCCTGATCTTTGCGGCCTTCGCCTATCTGGCCGTGGCCACGGTCCTGGTCTGGCACGCCCGGGGCCGGGCTGAAAAGGAGCGCCTGTCCCGCCGGCTGGCCGAACTGACGGGCCGGGAGGTGGACACGGCCCCCCTGGACATCGTCAAGAAACACCGCTTAAGCGCCGTGCCCTGGCTGGACACGGCCCTGTCCCGGCAACGCTGGAGCACGGCCGTGGACCGCATGCTGGCCCAGGCCGACATCCACGCCCCCCTCGGGGTGTTCGTGCTGTCTTCCCTGGTCCTGGCCGTGTTCGGGGCGGTCTTCGTCCAGGTGTTCGCCAAAAGCACCCTGGCGGCCGGGATCGCGGCCGCCATCCTGGCGGCCCTGCCCTTCTGGTGGATACGCCTCAAGCGCAGGCGGCGCATGGCCCACTTCGAAAAGCAGCTCCCCGAGGCCCTGGACCTGGTGGCCCGGGCGCTCAAGGCCGGGCATACCTTCAACAGCGGCATGGCCATGGTGGGCCAGGAGTTCGGGGATCCCATCCGCATGGAGTTCGGGAAGACCCTGGAGGAGATCAACTTCGGGGTGACCCTCATGGAGGCCCTGGACAACATCATGGAGCGGGTGGACTGCCCGGACCTCAATTTTTTCGTGGTGTCGCTCAAGATCCAGAGCGAAACGGGCGGCAACCTGGCCGAGATCGTGGAGAACATCGCGTCGCTCATCCGGGAGCGGTTCAAGCTTCGCGGCCGCATCCGCATCCTGTCGGCCGAGGGCCGGTTCGCGGCGTTGATCCTGTCGCTGATGCCCTTTGCCGTGGCTGCGGCCATCTATGCCAGCAATCCCGGCTACATCGGGCTTCTGGTCGACGACCCGCTGGGCCGCATGATCCTGTGGATCGCCAGCGGGATGATGCTTTTCGGCATCCTGGTGATGCGCAAGATGATCCGCATCGCGGTCTGACCGGCCGCACAACGCAAGCGAGGCCATCTTCGTGGACGCGACGCTTCTGGCCGCCCTGGCCGTGGCCATGCTGGCCCATCTCTCGGTCTTCGCCCTGGTGCTCGGCGTGTTCGCCCACCTGGAGGAGCAGCATCGCCGCCGTGAGATCATGGACCGCACCCTGGGGCTCACCCCCGAGGACAAAAAAAGGCGGCGTACCGGCACCCTGGGCTGGCTGGCGGACATGTTTTTGTCCGCCGCCGAGTCCTTTGGCCGCAAGGTCCAGCCCTCCAAGGCCGAGGACATCTCCGCCACCAGGGCCACCCTCATGCACGCCGGTTTTCGCGGCCAAAACGCCGTGGAAATCTATTGGGGCATAAAGATCGGCATGGCCCTGGCCGGGATCGGGCTGGCCGCAGTCATCGTCCTGGTGGTCGCGCCGGGACTTCGCCCGGAATACAAGTTCCTGATCGGCACCGGCACGGTGGCGGCCTTTTTCTACGCCCCGGGATTGGTGCTCAGCCGTCTGGTGAGCAAGCGGCAGCGGGCCATCCAGAACGGCCTGCCCGACGCCCTGGACCTTCTGGTGGTGTGCGTCGAGGCGGGCATGGGCCTGGATGGGGCCATCCAGCGGGTGGGTCAGGAACTGGCCCACAAGGAGCCGGTCTTGAGTTCCGAGCTCAAACTCCTGACGCTTGAACTCCGGGCCGGGAAGTCGCGCCGCGAGGCCCTGAAAAACCTGTCCACCCGGGTGGGTCTGGAGGATGTGGGCAGTCTGGTGGCGCTTCTCATCCAGGCCGACATGTTCGGCACGAGCATCGCCCAGACCCTGCGGGTCTATGCCGATGCCATGCGCACCAAGCGCTTCCAGCGGGCCGAGGAGATCGCCGCCAAGCTGCCGGTCAAGCTGCTTCTCCCCCTCGTTTTTTTCATCTTTCCGACCCTGCTCATGATCATTCTCGGACCGGCCGCCATCCGCCTCATGGCCATGTTCGCCGCCACCAGCAAATAGTGCCGGCACCGGCTGTGGCGGGGCGGGCGAAAGCTTGTCGCCAAAACGATTTACAACCGCAACGTTCTTGGGTACCCCTGAATGTACTGTCGGGATTGGCAAAACGATGCCATGCCGCGATGATCCGCTTTGGCGTCATGAACGCGCCGCAGATGGCGCACAGGGCGGGGCGGTTTCCCCAGGGAAACGTGCCGCCTCCGGGAGGATGCATCCATGTCGCTTGGCAAGAAATGTCTCAAAAGCAAGCCCGTGTGCAAGGTCACCTTTACCGTGGACAAGGAGCTGGCCAAGGACGCCGCGACCGTGTCCCTGGTGGGCGAATTCAACGGTTGGGAGACCGGGGCCACGCCCATGAAGAAGCAGAAAAGCGGAAATTTCACCGTTACCCTGGATCTGGAAACGGGACGGGAATACCAGTTTCGCTACCTCATCGACGACACCATCTGGGTCAGCGATCCGGCGGCGGACAAATACGCCTTCAGCCCGTTCGGAGATTGCGACAACTCGGTGGTGGCGCTCTAGCGCGACCGCCTGGGGGCCGTGTTCCGGAAGGCGCGGCCCTGGCGTCTCTCACCGGTGCGGCTCCGGCGGGCTTGCCCGGGCCGGGGCCATGGGCTAGTGTGCCGTGAAAACGCGCCCCGGCGCGAAGGAGCGGCACGGCGCATGGATCTTTTGCACGCCATCCGGACCCGGCGGAGCATCCGCCACTTCACCCCCGAACCGGTCCCCGTCGCGGACATCCTGACCATCCTCGACGCCGGGAGAAACGCGCCCAGCGGCCAGAACAAGCAGCCCTGGCGCTTTTTGGCGGTGCGCGGCGACGACCCCCGGCGCGACATCCTGGCCGGGCACACGGCCTATTCCCGCATCCTGCGCGAGGCGGCCTTTGTGGTGGCCGTGTTCCTGGACCGCCAGGCCGCCTATCATCCGATCAAGGACCACCAGGGGATCGGGGCCTGCCTGCAGAACATGCTCCTGGCCGCCCATGCCCTGGGGCTCGGGGCGGTGTGGATCGGGGAGATCATCAACCAGGAACCGGACGTGACCCGGGACCTGGGCCTCGACGTGGACCGCTACGCCCTCATGGCTGTGGTGGCCGCCGGGCATCCGGCCAGGCCCGGGAGCAGCACCCGCAAACCCCTGGAGGAGCTTTTGTTGGAACCGCTGCACGGAGACGAGGCATGAAGGTCGTCACCTTTCCCCTGGGGCCATTGCAGACCAACAGCCATCTGGCCTATGCGGACGGACTGGCCGCCGCCTTCGACGTGGGCGGCGACCCGGCCCCCATGCTGGATTTTTTGCGGCAAAACGGCCTGACCCTGACCCATATCCTGGCCACCCATCTGCACTGCGACCACCTCTACGGCGTGGCTGCCCTGGCCGGGGCCACGGACGCGCCGGTCTGGGCCAGCGGGGCGGACAGGTTCCTCATGGACACGGAACTCGGTGGCGGAGGGTTCATGGGGCTGCCCCGGGTGCCGCCGTTCGAGTTTGCGGACGTCTCGCCGGGCGAGGCCGTCCTGGCCGGCCAGCCCTGCCGCGTCCTGGCCACCCCGGGACACAGCCCGGGCGGGCTGTCGTTTTATTTCCCCGGGGACGGCGCGGTCTTCGTGGGCGACCTGCTGTTTTCCAGGTCCGTGGGGCGCACGGATTTTCCCGGCGGCGACCACACCGTGCTCCTTAACTCGGTGAAAAGCCGCATCTTCACCCTGCCCGGGGAGACGGCGGTCTATCCCGGCCACGGCCCGGCCACCACGGTGGCCGAGGAACGGCGGCACAACCCTTTTTTTTCGGAGTTCGCATGAACCCGCCGCCGCATGCCGTTTCCGGCAGGCCGGGCGAGACGCTCGCCCCCATCGCCCCCGTGTTGGTGCTGTGTTGCAGTCCCCGGGCCGGGGGCAACTCGGATCTGGCCGGACAGGCCATGGCCCGCGGGGTTCTGGCCGCCGGGGGGGAGAGCCTCACGTATTATTTGCGCGAGCACTGCGTGCTGCCCTGCGTGGGCTGCGGGGCCTGCGCCGCGAGTCCGGGGCACCGCTGCGTGCTCGGCGACAAGGACGACGCCGAGACCCTGTTTGCAGCCATGCTCGGGGCCTCGGCCGTGATCCTGGCCTCACCCATCTATTTCTACCATGTCCCGGCGGGACTCAAGGCCCTCATCGACCGGGGGCAGCGTTTCCACGCCGCCGCAGAGGCCGCGCCGGACGAAAAAGTTGGCGGCGGACGGGGCCGGCCGGCGGTGTACGCCATCCTGGTGTCCGGCCGCAAGAAAGGGGCCAAGCTCTTTGACGGGGCGCTTTTGAGCCTGAAGTATTTTTTTTCGCCCATGGGCCTCGATCTGGCCGAACCGACGCTTTTGCGCGGCTACGACGCGGCCGGGGATCTGTCCGCCGACACGACGGTGGGGGCCCGGCTGGCCTGGCGGGGCGGCGAGTTGTGGCGGGAGCTTGCGGCGCGACGGATGGTCGCCTGATCCGGAGGGGGCATGGCCTTTGTCCGAGGCCTGTGGGCCGCCGCGTTCCGGCATGAGCTGTTTTTCAGGCGTTGCCGGGTGTGCGGCGTTCCGATTCCGGCCGGGGCGGCTGCGGCTGCGGCGGGCTGGCCGCCGCGCGGCGTGTGCGCGGCCTGCGCCGAGCGCCTTGCCCCCCGGCAGGGCGGGTTTTGCCCCCGTTGCGGGGCCATGGAGGCGGACCCGGCCGAGCCGCCGGAGTTGTGCGCCGCCTGCCTGATACTGCCCCGGCCCTTTGCGGCCCTGGCCTTCCACGCCCCCTACGGCGATCTTTTGCGGGACATGATCCTGGCTTTCAAGTTCGGCGAGCGCCCGCAGTACGGCGCGGTGCTGCGCGGGCTCCTGCTTTCGGCCTTCGAGCGGGCCGCCGCCCGGGCCGGCCAAAAGGGCGGGGACGCCCCGGCCGTCCCGGACATGGTGGTTCCCGTGCCCCTGTATCCCCGGCGGCTGGCTTGGCGCGGCTTCAACCAAAGCCTGGAACTGGCCAGGCCCCTGGCCCGGAAATACGGCTGGCCCATCGAACCCGGGGCGCTGGCGCGCATCCGGGATACCCGCCCCCAGAGCACCCTGTCCGGCCGGATGCGGCGGGAGAACATCCAGGGGGCCTTTGCCGCCGACGCGACCCTCGTGCGGGGCAGGACCGTGCTTTTGACCGACGACGTCATGACCACCGGGGCCACGGTGGAGGCCGCCGCCAAGGCCCTTCGCGCGGCCGGGGCCAGCCGGGTGGATGTGCTGGTGCTGGCCCGGTAGGCTTCCGGGGAGGCCTGGAGCATCTGGACATTTGTGCGGATAAGGATAACCTGTATCGTCAGGGGCGCGCCCGCGTTCCCAGCTTCACCACATATGCGTCGCGCCGCATCGCAGGCGTACCGGGAGAAAGAGGCTTCATCATGCCCCAGGCAGCACTTGAAACACGTTTCGCGTCGGCCGCGCGCAGCCCCGAAGGCGAACTCGACCGCCAATACGAGATCATCACCAGCCAGCAGATACCGCAACTGCTCGACGCCGTCCCCATCAGCGTCATGGTGCTCAACGTCAACCGGCAGGTGGTCTTCGGCAACAAGATGTTCCTGAAGGCCGTGGGAGCCAGTCATGTCAGGGACATGATCGGCAAGCGCCCCGGCGAGGCCTTCGGTTGCGTCCATTCCAACCTGACCCCGGGGGGGTGCGGCACCACGGAATTTTGCGTGGAATGCGGCGCGGTGCGTTCCGTGCTCAAGGGACTTCGCGGCGAATGGAACGTCATGGAGTGCAACATCAACCGCGACGCCTGCCCCGACGGCGGGGCGGAATCGCTGGATCTCCGGGTGTGTTCCGCGCCCTACACGGTCATGGGGGAGACGTTTGTGGTCTTTTCCATCACCGACATCAGCCACGAGAAACGCCGCCGCATCCTGGAACGCATCTTTTTCCACGACATCTTGAACACCCTGGGCGGCATCAAGGGCATCCTGGAGTTCGTCAAGGATGAGGCCCCGGAGCACATGCGGGAAGATGCCGAACTCATCTACGGGGCCATGGTCTCCCTGTCCGAGGAAATCGTCAGCCAGAAGCAGCTTCTGGCCGCCGAAAGCAACGAGCTGGATGTCAATGTCATCGATCTCACGGCCATGGACATCCTGGAGGTGTTGCAGCGCACCTTCCGCAATACGGAAGAGGCCAAGGAGCGCCGGCTTATGATCGACCCGGCGGCGCAGCAGGCGGCGTTTCGCAGCGACTATGCGCTGTTGAAGCGGGTCATGGGCAACATGGTCAAAAACGCCCTGGAAGGCACGCCGTCCGGGGGGGCCGTGACCATGGGGGCCACGGTGGCCGGGGACGAAATCACCTTTACGGTGCACAATCCGGGGTTCATCCCCCGCAAGGTCCAGTTGCACCTGTTCAACCGGTCCTTCTCCACCAAGGGGGCGGGCCGGGGCCTGGGCACCTATTCCATGAAGCTTCTGGCCGAACGCTATCTGGATGGCGAGGTGCGGTTCGAGACCTCCGAGGAGGCCGGGACCACGTTTTTCGTGCGCCTGCCCCTGGCCGGGCCGCAGATGCCGCAGATGCCGGAGATCCCTACCCCAGTGCCCGCATGATCCCGGTCAGGGCCGCCAGACTGCTCGTCACCTCGTCCGGCAGATCCCCGGCCAGGGCCTTGGACAGCCGCCCCAGGGCGTGTTCCAAAAGGAAGCAGTGGAACATGGTCCACAGCGTCTCCTCCGAGGCCGGGACGAACGCCGCGCCCGCCGCCTTTTCCCGGTAGCCGGACCACAGGGCCGAGGCCGCCGTGAAGGCCAGGGGTTCCACCCACGGGGCCAGGGCCGCGGCGTCGCTCTGCCGTTCGCGGCACAGCCTCGCGGAGCCGGCATGGGCCGCGAACAGCATGGACAGGCACAGCCCGGCCACGTCTCGAAGCGGCGACCGCTTGATGCGCCGCTCGCTCACCGGTTTGCCCGTATCGCCCTCGAAATCCCCGAACACGAAGTCCTTGCCGGTATAAAGCACCCGGGAAAGGGTCAGATCCCCGTGCAGCCGGGTTTTGACGGTGACAAACTTTTTCGCCGCAAAGCGGGAGAAGACCTCGAGCATGGTCTTTTCCGAGGCCAGGATATCCCGGGCCTGGAGCGCATTCTCGTCGCCAAGCCCGGCCAGGCGGGAGCGCAGGGTGGCCAGGGTGCGCTTGGCCAGGTTGCGCATGGATTGGTAGGCCGAGCGCTGGTAGAGCAGGGAGAAGGGCTCCGGTGCGAAGCGTTCGTCCGCCGGGTCCGAGGCCAGGGCCAGATGCAGTTGGGCCGTGCGCGTGCCCAGAAGGGACAGCATCTCCAAGTGGAAGTGCCCCAGGTGCCGGGCCAGAGTCCTGGCCGCCTCGCGGGGAGGGGCGGATTGCAGGCGAACCGGGGCGGGAGGGCTGGCTGTGGCCTCGGGCCCCGAGGCCAGCACGTTTTCCAGGGCCCGGGCCATGCC
>LNQE01001867.1_pt1 | contig 33070 bp, 31 predicted proteins | sample 603111 | NCBI WGS metagenome assembly LNQE01 (sample SAMN04260313, study PRJNA301899) | hydrocarbon metagenome | isolation source: hydrocarbon-contaminated ditch | place: Germany: Bremen | collected 1998
CCGTTAGCTGCATCGTATTTTACCGCATTGAACTCAGGGTATCTTAATAGTACACTGATAAATATGTCCAGTCCTGCATTTTCTTCCATAATCATCTTCTCCTTATATATATCCTATAATCATGATTCTTTAATAGTAATGGAAATCCTGCTTTTAGGAGACTTGTAAAATATAGCAAATAGTGATTAAGGCCATTTTATCGGCTCTTTTTGACTAAGAGCAAAATCTCCAAGATCTCTGCCGCTGCTGATTAATCTAAATAAATGTAAGCCAATAAATTTTGGAGTGCTGGCAGCTGATTATCTTTTTAGCGCAATACCCAATTATTTTGTCATATGAAAAAGAGGCTGCCCTCCGGCTACTATGTAACCGGTGAACAGCCTCTGTTGTTACTTCAGTTTCTATTTTGCGTATTCAACTGATCTGGTTTCTCTTATCACCACTACTTTGATCTGTCCCGGATATTCCAGTTCCTGTTCAACCCGGTTAGCTATATCACGAGCAAGGGTGATCGATTGCAGGTCGTCTATTTGTTCTGGTTTAACAATAATTCTGACTTCCCTACCGGCCTGTATTGCAAAGGACTTATCTACTCCTTCAAAGGAATCAGCCAGCCCTTCCAATTTCTCCAGACGTTTTATATATGCTTCCAATGTTTCTCTTCTGGCCCCTGGTCTGGATGCAGATATTGCGTCTGCGGCCTGTACCAGGATAGCTTCAATGGTGAGCGGATCTATATCTCCATGATGAGCCGCAATACAATGAATTACATCTTTGTTTTCCCGATACTTCTTGGCCAGGTCAATACCGATCTCCACGTGTGGACCTGCCACTTCGTGATCTACCGCCTTGCCTATATCATGGAGCAATCCAGCTCTTTTAGCCAAAGTCACATCTACATCTAGTTCTGCTGCCATAACCCCGGCTAAATGTGCTACCTCAACAGAATGCTTCAACACGTTCTGACCATAACTAGTACGATATCTCAACCGTCCCAGCAGTTTTATGATTTCAGGATGCAGTCCATGCACTCCAACCTCGAAAGCAGCTTCCTCTCCAATCTCCCTCAGCTGTTGCTCAATTTCCTTCTGGGCTTTATTAACCATCTCTTCAATACGAGCTGGGTGTATGCGTCCATCGGAAACCAGGTGTTCCAGAGCATACCTGGCTATTTCTCTTCTTATGGGATCAAAGGAAGATAATATAACCGCTTCAGGAGTATCATCAATTATCAAATCAACTCCGGTCATAGTTTCAAAGGTTCTTATATTCCTTCCTTCTCTTCCGATTATCCTGCCTTTCATTTCATCATTAGGCAGAGCTACTACCGATACCGTTGTTTCAGACACTACATCGGCAGCACATTTTTGGATAGCCAGTGATACAATGTTTCTGGCTTTCTTATTGGCTTCTTCACGAGCTTCAGCTTCGATATTCTTAATCATAACCGCCGTTTCCTGCCTGATCTGCTGTTCCACGTTGTTTAAAAGCATTTCTTTGGCTTCTTCGGAAGTTAATCCAGAGAGTCTCTCCAGTTCTTTAAGCTGTTTAGTGAGAATAAGCTGCAATTCTTGTTCGGTTTTCTCCGTCTCTTTTATTTTATCCTGAAGACTCTGGTCTTTTCTTTCAAGAGTATCCGTCTTTTTATCCAGCATTTCTTCTTTCTGGATAATTCTTCTTTCCAAACGGTCTAACTCCCTACGCCGGTCACGAATATCCTTTTCTGATTCCTGTCGGTTACGGTGTATCTCCTCTTTGGCCTCCAAAAGTAGTTCCTTGGCTCTGGCCTCTGCTTCTTTTACTGATTCCTCTTTAATTCGATTTGCTTCCTCTTCAGCAGCGCCAATTTTGCTTTCTCCAATGAACCTCCTGGCATAGTAACCGAAAGTTATTCCTACGGCTAATGCAATCATTATGGCAATAAATGTTAATACTGTACTACCTATTCTGGTCACCTCCTTCAACTAAGTTATTAAATAATCAAATATCCCCTTACTTATACATAAAAAAACCGAGTATAAACCCGGTTTGATAGAAGCAAGCTATTTTTTTTGAATGTATCTTGTTTCTCCAATGTGTATTAGTCTCCAAGTGTACATTGAGATTCCATCAAACACTTTGCAGCATACATTTATGAGAAACTCGACTAAACCTTAACCCTACCAGACATTCTGCTTGTATCTATATCAACAAGTGCTATCGTGTATGATAACCTAACATCATACATGATTTGTCTACCCTATCAACATCATGAAATCTATGATAAAACAATAGTCTATATGGTCAAGTCATTCACTAGGCATTACTTCTATCCTGAGTCCTATTCCCATTGTAGTTACTTTACTTTGTAGTGTCAAGGTTACTCTCCGGGTTAGCTCCTGCAGCAGTATCAGGTATCATACGATTCCTTATCTTCTCCTGTAACATCAGATAAAATTCTGGATTATTTTTTATGTATTCCTTGGAATTTTCACGACCCTGACCCAATCTTTCTCCCTCATAAGAATACCAGGAGCCAGCTTTTTGAATGATGTCCAGGTTGGCAGCAATATCAAGCAAATCACCTTCTCTGGATATACCCGTTCCATACATTATGTCAAATTCAGCAGTTTTGAAAGGCGGTGCTACTTTGTTTTTTACTACTTTGGCTTTAGTGCGGCTTCCTATTAATTCTGTACCCTGTTTAATGGATTCTCCCTTTCTTACTTCAATTCTGACCGTGGAGTAAAATTTGAGAGCTCGGCCACCGGTAGTAGTTTCAGGACTGCCATATATAACCCCTACTTTTTCCCTGATCTGATTGATAAAGATACAGCAGGCTCTTGACTTACTGATATGAGCAGTCAGTTTACGTAAAGCTTGCGACATCAACCGAGCCTGCAGGCCAACATGTACATCACCCATCTCCCCATCCAATTCAGCTTTTGGAACTAGAGCAGCTACCGAATCTATTACTACCACATCAATAGCCCCACTCCTTACCAGAGCTTCTGCAATCTCCAGAGCTTGTTCTCCGCTATCCGGCTGGGCTACCAGCAAATTGTTGATGTCAACACCCAGCTTCCTGGCATAAAGGGGATCCAGAGCATGTTCTGCATCTATAAATGCTGCCATTCCACCCTCAACCTGAGCCTGAGCAATAACATGCAATGCTACAGTAGTCTTGCCAGAGGACTCCGGGCCAAAAATCTCTATAACTCTCCCTCTGGGCAGTCCACCCACACCCAGGGCAACATCCAGAGACATACAGCCTGAGGAGATGACTTCCACGTTCATCAATGAGTTCTCCCCCAACCGCATAATCGCGCCTCTACCAAACTGTTTTTCAATATTTTTTATGGTGCTGTCCAATGCATCTATTTTACCTTGATTAACTTCTTTACTCGCCAAAACAGTAACCCTCCTCAAACATATGTTCGCTTTTTACAATATTATCCTAAAGCAGATTTCCTGTCAATATAAAATAAGTTAGGTGCCTGGCACCTAACTTAAGTGCATCAAGAATAAGTTGGGTGCCAGGCACCTAACTTATTTTAATGGTCTCCAATACTTTATAGACCGGGCCGTGTTTTGATAACTGACTTTCCATTAGATGGAACTGATCTACATGAAATTTTCTCTCCATTTCATGCTGCAGGTTGTCAGCCAGATCCAACAGCTTCTCTTTATTATTCTGGGATCGAAACCTGCCCAGAGTCAAATGGAAACGTCGTCTGTGGTCAGGTTCGAAGCCTAATTGAATCAAGCCTGCATCTATCCTCCTGGCGAGTTCCTCGGCCATATGGGTTTGGCCGGTTATTCCCAGATATAATACCCGCGGACGGTTACGACCTGGGAAACAACCAGATCTGGAAACAGCCAGGTCAAAGGGAGTCGATACCTGAGCTGCCTCTTTCAGCTTCTCTCTTATATTGACTATTTCTTTTCTTTCTACTTCTCCCAGAAATTTAATGGTGAGGTGATAATTTTCATGTTCCACCCATTTAATATCAGCACCTGCCGTGCTTAGTTCATCTTTTATCGTCGATGCCAATGCCTTAACAAACTCGGGGACCTGGACTGCAATAAATAGGCGCATATCATTTTCCCTCCTGGGCATTGAGTATTCTGCGCACCATATCCAGAGCAGTTCTGGCCGCCAATACTCGTATCATATCCCGCTGGCCGCCAAACCTTAGCTCCTTAACGTTATATACCCCATCGCATATAACTCCAATATATACCAACCCTACAGGTTTATCATCGCTTCCGCCTGATGGCCCGGCAATACCGGTAATGGATACACCAACATCGGTACCTGATATATTAACTAGACCCCTTACCATTTCTTCCGCGGTTTCAAAGCTTACTGCACCATATTTATCAAGGGTTTCCTCTTTTACACCCAGCATCAGTTGCTTGGCCTCATCATTGTAAGCGGTCACACCTCCCCAGAAATAGTCTGAACTGCCAGGAAGGTCAGTGAGCATTTTGGCCAGCAATCCCCCGGTGCATGATTCTGCCAGGGCAATCCTCTTATTCTGCCGTTTAAGGCTGGATGCAGTTATGTCCAGCATAGTATCTTCATCTACTCCGAAAATATTGTTTCCCAGCTTTTCTCTTACTCTGTTTGTAATCTCGTCCAGCTTCTTTGGGCATTCGTTTATATCCTTACCATATACTTGTATTCCTATGTGAATCTCGCCGCTCTTGGCAGTTAATGCCATACTGTATCCCTGAGGTCTTTCTATAAGTTCACCCAGCATTACCTCTACCTGAGATTCACCTGGACCAAATACTTTTATGGTTCTGCAGGCATAAGATTTGTCCCACAAGGCATATTCATCTGCCAGCCGGGGCTCCACTTCATTAAAATACATAGATTTCATCTCGTGAGGTGGGCCTGGCAACAGCACTATTAATTTGGCCTTCTGTCTAAGATACATACCCGGAGCAGTTCCTCGTTTATTTCTTAATATTACCGCACCAGGGGGAAACATAGCCTGCTTAATGTTGCTTTCCGGCATGGGGCGTCCTCTTTTAATAAAATAATTCTTTACTCGCTCCAATTCCTCATCGATCAGAACAGCCTGGCAGTCCATTACTTCACAAGCCATTTCTTTTGTTAAATCATCATTAGTGGGTCCTAACCCTCCGCTGCTGATAACCATGTCAGCAGCAGACAGCCCATATTCGAAAGCCCTTTTTATATCCCCTGCATCATCTCCTACTACTATCTTCCCCTGGACTTTAATCCCAAGTTCAATAAGCTGGCGGGATAAAAATATAGAATTGGTATCCGATGTGCTGCCCATCAGCAATTCAGTTCCGGTTGAAACAATGTAAGCCGTAACCATTTAAAATTCGCCCCTATCCATCAATTATTACATGGCTCTTCATATTTTACTTTCCTTTTATGAATTTTATCAAGATAAATCCATAGATGGCAGTGGGAACAGTTTGCAGTTATACCCATCAGTATCAGAAGATTGTTATCATTAGTATCCAAACCTAGCGGAGTGGCAGAAACAGACTCCAAGGGCCAAGCAAATTTTTGCGCACAAAAAGGACTCAACTGTCATTTCCGACAATAGCTGAGCCTTCTGTGAATTTGCATATCATATTGTTTGCTTTATTAACTGGCTCCATGGAAGCACCGGGTTACCTCACTCACCTGGTGATTTAAAATTTCTTGGCATTGGTAGGAAATATATTAATAACTGTTCCCGCTGTCATCAATTTAGCTGCAGCAGCTCCATGAAGCGTTCCCGGTTAAGGATTTCTTCAGCAACAATATTATCCGCAATCGAGAACAGACTTTCCTTATTGCTTATCAGCAACTCCCGGGTTCTATTTTCCAGGTTGGAAATTATTTCTTTGCATTCTTTATATAGAATCTCATCTGGGGTATCTTTTCGATTTACTACCCCTATAGATGATAAGCCAGTCTCAACGATCTTCATGGCCAGCTCCCAGGACTGTTCAAAATCACTAGCTGCACCGGTGCTGCGATTGCCATATTTGATCTCCTCTGCAGCGGCGCCAGCTAGAGCTACCATAATATCTCCTTCTAATTCCCCTCTGGTATAAAGGTATTGATCATCCTGGGCAGTCTTACGCATAAACCCTAGAGCTCTGCCCCGTGGAATAATCGTGAGTGATGAAACTGACCCCGGCTTGATCAATTCACTGATCAGAGCATGACCGCTCTCATGAACACTTACCCGTTCAACTTCGGCACGGGACGGTTTCTTGTCCAATTTTTCTCCCAGTATTACTTTATCTATCGCTTCATTGAAATGTCTCTCTGTAATACTATTGGCATTTTCCCTCAGGGCTAGAATCGCAGCCTCATTAGTCAAACTCTCCAAATGAGCACCGGAAAAGCCAAAAGTGGCAGCTGCTATATCATCGAGTATATTATCGTCATCTACCGGTTTGTTTTGGGCATGTATATCCAATATTTTTCGCCTTCCGACTTTATCAGGAAGAGAGACCTGAACATGCCGGTCAAACCTACCCGGCCTAAGCAAAGCCGAATCCAGCATGTCTGCCCTATTGGTAGCCCCAATTATTAATATTCTGGGATCAGCTTTAAAGCTTATCCCATCCATCTCCACCAGCAGCTGGTTTAAAGTCTGATCATATTCCATATGGCTATTATGGCTGCCACGTTTTCCACCTAATATTTCCAGTTCATCTATAAATATAATGGCACTTTGACTGTTCTGCTTACTAGCCTTTTTACGTGCATCATTGAACAACTGTCTGACCCTTTTGGCACCCATTCCGGCATAAACTTCAATGAACTCGCTGCCTGAGGTGGCTATAAATGCAGACCGGGTATAACTGGCAGCAGCCTTGGCCATCAATGTTTTACCGGTTCCAGGAGGCCCGACCAGGAGTACACCTTTTAAAGGCCTTATACCCATTTTTATGATTTCCTCGGGTTTGATGATAAACTCCAGAGCCTCTTCCAGTTCCTTGATAGCATTATCCTGTCCGCCAATATGTTCAAAAGTAATATCAGTACCCAGCCTGATATCTGTCCCTATATTTTCGAACTTTACGGTCCCCTGGGCTATATAAAAGAAATAGAAGCCTCCTACCAGGAAGGTTATAAGTATCAGAGGGGTTACATTAACCCCTATAACCGCAAGAAATATTATTGATCCTATTAATATGCCCGAAACCAATTCTTTCATCAGTTACCCCACCTCAATTTATGCTGCTTCGTGCTTACTGCCGTTCCGGTCAATGATATAGTACTGGTAATCATCGCCATCCCTGAACTGCAAGTATACACGGTAGTCATCTATGAACATCTTATACTCAAGCTGCTCCTGTTTGGCAATTCTGCCTATCTCGTCCCTCATCCACACATATTGATTATTAGCCAATGCTTCATAGACAATGGGCTGTATATCATAATGAACACGATCCATTATGGTATTGTTCTGCGTATTGATTATTATTTGATACTGCCCTTTCCCAAGTTTATGTGCGGCTATTCCGTCCAGCTGCTTATATATCTCCTGTACATTTTCAACCCTGCCCAGAGTAACACTAATTCTATAAATACTATCTTGCTTTTCCATCACACTCTCTTCAACGCTGGAAAGTTTATCGATTTGGGTCAGCAGAGGTTTTTCTACGTTGTAACGGGAATATAGATAATATGCTCCCAACCCCAGGCTGAATGTAATCACAAAGGCAATTATAAACAATACTATTTTAAATTCATTCTTTTTAGGCAAGATTACACCCCCCTTACTCCGCAATTATATCATAGAGTCCTGTTTTAATAGATGTTCAATATCTGGAAGTATAGCGGCTTTATGGCAATTAGGAGTGATTGCTGTTGCTGACCTCATCCATCCTATGAGACCACAGAGTTACCAAACAATAAGCAGCTTAAAGGGGGATCTAATTGACAAAGCCCCAACATTTTTTAATAATATATATCGTAATGATATATGGAGTGATGCAATATGGCTGCTGGCAGTGCAGTGGAAAACATTATATTAGGGTGTCTTACCACCCGTCCAATGAGCGGATACGAAATCAAGCAGTTAATTAGTCTCAGCACCTCGCTGTTCTACAATGCCAGCTATGGCAGTATCTATCCAATCCTAAAAAAGCAGGAGGAAGCGGGCCTGGTCAGCGTAGAAGAGTTGGTGGAGGGAGGCCGATTCAAGAAGATATATCAACTGACCGAAAAAGGTCGCAACACCTTTCTGCAATGGTTGGAAGAACCTCCTCAACCTATTACCATAAAAAATGATATGCTAGTACGATTGTTTTTCTTCAATAACGTAACCCGGGAAAAACAGGTCGAAATTACCGAAATATATCTTGATCACTTAAAAGATTTCCGTCAGCGACTGGATGATATTGCCCCGGCAGCTGCATCTTATTCCGACATATATAAGGATTACACCCTGCGCTGGGGAAAAGATTTCTATCAATTTCTAATACTCTGGTATGAAAACTTGCTGAGCGATTTGCAGAAACCAGAACCTTAGCCAGTTTCATCATCATAAAGCATCATTAGGAGGTAATTCGAATGAAGACAAGAATCACTGAAATGTTAGGCATTAAATACCCGATAATCTGCGGCGGCATGCTCTGGCTGGCAGTTCCAAAGCTGGCCGCTGCAATATCCAATGCAGGCGGGCTAGGAAATATTACTGCGGGCAACTATAACAGCGGCGAAGAATTGCGAGAAGCAATTCAGCAAACTCAACTGCTGACGGATAAACCTTTTGGGATAAATATCACCCTACTACCTTCTTTTCGCATCTCTTCACAAACTTATGATGATTACTTTCGGATATGTTGTGAAGAAAAAGTAGCTGCTATCGAAGTGTCCGGATCCCCGGCTGTAAAGTACCTTAAACAGGTGCATTCATCAGGAGTAAAGATATTCCACAAGGTGGGCGCGGTCAGGCATGCTCTTAATGTAGAGAAATTAGGATATGATGGTGTTTTCGCAGCAGGCATTGAGGAAGGTGGTCATCCCCTGAATGATGATGTAACTACAATGGTTCTAATCCCCCGCATAGTTGATTCTGTTCAAATCCCGGTGGTCGCCACCGGAGGAATAGCTGATGGACGGGGATTAGCTGCCGCTTTGGCACTAGGGGCAGAGGGGGTAATGATGGCCACCCGCTTCATTAACACTCACGAGTGTCTGGCCCACGATAATATCAAACAGGAATTTATTCGCAGGCAGGAAACAGATACCACTCTTATCTGTAAAAGTATAAATTTACAGGGTCGTGCATTAAAAAACAAACTTGCCCAAACTATACTGGAGAGTGAAGCCCAGGGTGCAAGTATGGACGAGCTCTTCCCCCTGCTGAGCGGCCAGAGATCCAAAGCTGCCTGGCAGAACGGGAATATCGATGAAGCAGCTTTAATGATAGGACAGTCCATCGGCTTGATCAACGATGTGCTCACCTGCCAGCAGCTGCTTGATAACATGGTTAGTGACGCCAGAACTATTCTCCAGAAAAAATCAGCCCTTTTTGATTAATTGGTGACACGGGGACGGTCACCATTATTCTGCTTCGCCGATCAGGTCATAATTCCTTACTGCTTTTAGATGAACTCGAGCGAATTCACCCTTTTTCAGTTTGACAGGTGTCTTAATTATAGTCAGTCCGTCTACGTCGGGAGCCTGATAATAACCCCGACCCAGATACATATTGTTTTCCATCTGCGAGGATATAAGGATGTTTTCAGTTCTTCCAATTCTCAGAATATTTTTTTCCCGACTTATCTTCTTCTGTAGTTGCATTATCTGCTCCCGTCTCTCCTGGGCTATTTCTAAAGGGACCTGGTTTTCCATCGATGCTGCATGGGTCCCTTCTTCCGGGGTGAATACGAAAGCCCCCAGCCAGTCAAAGCGGTTTTCAGCAAGAAAATCATACAATACTCTAAAGTCATGTTCTTCTTCTCCCGGGAAGCCTAACATTACTGTAGTTCTTAAAACCAGATCTTCAATCTCACTCTTGAGATTGGATAGCAGAGTACGTAAATAGTCTAAATCATGTCGTCGGTTCATCCTGGTCAGTATGCTGTTAGATGCATGTTGAATCGGGATATCCAGATAGGGAATAACCTTTCTATTTAGTGCCACGCTGTCTATTATTTCCTTATCCAGATGAGCCGGGTGCAGGTACATCATCCTTATCCATTCCAGACCCTCAATCCGGTTCAGCCTACTAAGGACCTCAGGCAGGCTGGGCCGATCATAAATATCCTTGCCATAGACAGCCGTGTCCTGAGCAATGAGCACCAGTTCTTTAACCCCTTGTTGCACTAGCAGTCTGCCTTCGTTCTCTATATCCTCCATAGTTTTGGATCTAAACCGGCCTCTTATAGATGGGATGGCACAATAGGTGCATATATTGTCACATCCCTCTGCGATCTTCATATAAGCCATTCCAGGTGGAGTAGTAAGCATACGCCGACCCTTTTCAATAAAGATTGTAGGCGGGTCACTTATTTTCATAGGTCTATCCCCATCTTCAATAGCAGCAAGAGCAGCAGTAATTTCCTTAAAACGAGAAATGCCCAGAACTCCGTCCAGCTCTGGCATCTCATCAAGCAGTTCCTGCCCATGTCGCTGGGTCAGGCAACCGGTGGCGATGATATATTTAACAACTCCACTATCTTTCAATTTACCCATTTCTATTATGGTCTCAATGGATTCCTCTTTCGCATCGGTTATAAAACCACAGGTATTGATGACAACTGCGTCTGCCCGCTCTGGAGAATTGACTATCCTGTGACCATTCTTCCTCAAAATATCCATCATTATCTCTGTATCCACCAGATTTTTGGGGCATCCAAGGCTAATAAAACCAATATTCACTGTCTGAGACTCCTATCCTGTCTTGTCATTAACTATAAATTCTTTATCTTTAACTTCTCCAGTCCTGCCTAATGGATCGATCTGTTCTCCGTTATAGATTATATCCACTCCGCCTGCATTACCAACCCTGATATAAACCGATTGTCTTCCTTCCAGGTTTTTTTCCTGACCAGCTGGCAGCACCGCCTCAAATACTTTTTCTCCATCTACAATCGCCTGCAGCCAGCAATCGCTCCTGGCCTTAACTGATACTACTGCTGTTTCAGGCTCATTTTCTACCGTCCCGGGATTTTCTTCGCCTTCTGTTGGATCATTATTATCTTTAGGCTCCTGGATCTCAATCCCAGATCCGGGGTCAGCTACCCTATTATCTTCTACTGCCCTGGAGAAGAAGCCAACCATATAATTGCCGACCCACAATGCTATGAGCAAAAACAGAAGACCTGCCAGTATATTTTTTACAGGTATATTAAAATCTTTTTTGGCAACCTGTACTATTTCTTCATCGTGATGCTGCCCCCCATAGGCCGCTTGTTTAAATTCTTCCACCAGTTCGTTTTCATCCAGACCTAGAAATCTGGCATATCTTTTTACAAAGCCTACCGCATAAACTCTGGGAGGTAAGATACCATAGTTTTCATTTTCTATAGCTTCTAAATAGAGCCTGCGTATTTTGGTTTCTTCCTCAATGTGCTCCAGGGTTATACCGCTTTGAATTCTGGCGCTTTTTAACGTTTCTCCAAGTCCCATACTGTCTGCTACCCTCCTTTATATATACATAACACAACTGTATTCCATTGTATTCTCTTTGTCTAGCATCCAATTCCATTTTACTCGCTGGATGAAGCAAACCCAGCCCCTATTCGGATCGCCTGACGCAAGGGATAGCCACTGGATAAACCATATACAACTCCAGTTAGCAAACCGGGTAGTCCATCCTGACTGTCGAAACTCTGGTTGGGGGGAAGTGGATAATCACCAGTCGTATTACCACTTCGGTATATTAATCCGCTCCTGCCATCGGTGATGATGCAGTTTTGGACAGATGTTCCGACAATGTTATTCAGCTGTTTTCGGTAATACTCCATACCCGATGGTTTGCCAACTCCCAGCACCAGAGTATTATACCGGGTCAAAATTTCGGGTATAGCCTGATTCTCACCCATGAAAGAGTAGGCGCAAAAATGGGGCAGGTCTTCCTCCTCTTTTTTACTGGCCCTTGCCCAAACATCAGCTTGAAAACAGGGATCTACAATGAGCCATTCGCAGTTGAAAATGATCCATTCCCGACTATTCAATACCTGCCTGTAGTCCTGTGAATCGAAACCTTCCTCCCATCTACTGCTGTTGTCTATACTTAGACGACGGCAGGTCCTTTTTCGGACATGGCGGTGGATATGTGCGGTATCAACCTTATTATCCAGCAAGCGGTTTATTATCATGGTGCCTGGTTCATCATTCCCAATCAAGCTGATGATTTTGAGGTTCACACCGAAGCCGGCTAATATTTCACTGGCCACTATGGGCAATCCCCTGTACTCAAGGTCGATTATGTTATGCTCATCCTGCTTGTCGATATCTATCTGCAAATAGCTGAGACCTACTACTACGATTGATGCCTGTTCATTAAACACATAACCTTTTCCCAGGATGACTCCCTTTTTCATCAAATTTGATATATGTACCGCAATTGAAGACCTGCTTATGCCCAGGTGCCTGGCTAGTTCATCCTGAGATATTAATGGGTCCTTTTTCAAAAGATCCACGATTTCCCTCTCACGCAAGGTAAGCCTCATCTTTTATCTCCCCAAGTTATTATTTAATCAACTTATGTTATGATAGGAATCTCAAGCCAATCCATGTCTGCTCTGCAGCATTTCCAGTTGCTCCTTATTTATTAGAATTTCCCGTCGTTTATTGCTGTCCAGCTCAGATACTATACCCCGGTCCTCCATCAAGTCTACCAACCGGGCTGCCCGGGCATAACCGATTCTGAGCCTTCTTTGCAGCAGTGATACTGAGGCTTTTCTACTGTCTACAAATACCGTGACCGCATCCCAGAACAGGTCATCCCCAGAATCATCTTCAACCTGCTCCAATGATAACTCCAGTTCTTCAATTATTTCCGTTCCACTGGAATTCATGGCTTGTTCCTTGATGTAATCAACCGTCTTTTCTATATCCTGATCAGAAACATAAGCTCCTTGAACCCGGAAAGGCTTGGAAGCTCCAACCGGGAGAAAGAGCATATCGCCTTTCCCCAAAAGCTTCTCAGCCCCCGAAGTGTCCAGAATAGTTCTGGAGTCTGCGTTGGAAGATACGGCAAATGCTATCCGGGAAGGAATGTTAGCCTTGATCGTACCGGTTACTACGTCTACCGAAGGCCGTTGAGTAGCCACTATTAAATGCATGCCGGCAGCACGAGCCATTTGCGCCAGACGACATATGGAGTCCTCCACCTCGACAGGTGCTACCATCATCAAATCTGCCAGTTCATCGATAACGATCACGATATACGGCATCTTTTCCTGGCTCTCCTGGTTATACCGCTGAATATCACGGACCCCCATATCCGCAAACTTTTGATACCGTTTTTCCATCTCGCTGGCCATCCATTTTAAAACTACCGAGGCTTTCTTGGGGTCAGTAACTACTGGCGTCATGAGGTGGGGTATGCCATTATACACGGTCAATTCCACCATTTTGGGATCAATAAATACCAGTTTAAGCTCGTCCGGAAACGAGTTATAGATGAGGCTCATTATTATACAATTCAAGCATACACTCTTGCCCGAGCCAGTAGATCCTGCTATCAATAAGTGAGGCATATCATTCAGCCTTGCAGCTACCGTATTTCCGCTTATATCCTCCCCGAGAGCAAATGCCAGCGGGGTGTTAAGCCGACTGAAAATAGCTGAAGAAAGCAGCCTTCGTAGTCCCACACTCATGATCTTGCGATTAGGGACTTCAATCCCTACTGCTGCCTTGCCAGGGATAGGGGCCTCTACCCTTATACCCGGAGCTGCTAGATTTAACTGCAAATCATCGGTCAAACTAATAATTTTGCTTATTTTAACGCCGGCTCCGGGCGACAGCTCATATCTGGTTACCGCAGGCCCACAGCTAACTTGATTCACTTTTACTTTCACGCCAAAGTTTGAGAAAGTGTCTTCCAGTACAGCTATGCTTTCCTCTATATTCTTCTTATCGATAGTCCTCTCACTGGTGACATCGCTCAAAATATCCAACGGGGGAATATGGTATTCTCCAGCTCCATTTCCCTTAGCTGCTCCTTTTGGGCTGTTATCAGCAACCAAACGCAGATCAGGAACCAGTTCCAGTATTGGTGCCTTATTAGGTATACTGGTAAAAGGCAATACCTTTTCCGACTGACTGCCTGGTACATCCGGCTCATTCGCACCTTCCTGGACTGCATCAATAATAAGTGGTGCTGATCGCCGGTTCCTATGTGGAGGATCTTCTTCTTCGTATTCATAAAACATAAGTGCACCTAGTTTTTCCCACAAACGTTTTATATATCGAGTAACAGTCTTTATAATTTCCTGAATAGGCATATCCACTATCATTACCATGGAGATCAGGGTACCGAATACAATAATAATCTGGGTCCCAATCCTTCCAATCAATTTGATAAAAATATAGGCTAATGCTCCACCCAGATAACCACCACCCATACCTTTAAATCCGGCTTCCCATTCACTGATCCCCTGTGGAATCTGATAAACACTTATGCCCAGTAACGTGACCAGACTCAAAAGGGTCATCCCCCACATGCGAGCTGACCACATTTTTTTCGATACACCAGTATGAATGGACCAGAACAATAGAAACACCGGGATCAAAAAGGCTCCCTGGCTGAAAACTGCGTCAACTCCCTTTAAATAATATGTTCCCAGAAAGCCTATCAATTGATCGTCTTGGGGCAGTCCGCGGAATTTATAGATACTGACCCAGGAGAACACAGCCAACATCAGTAGGGCTATAGATACTACCTCTATATGCAATCCTTTAGGTTCTTCTGTCTTCTTATTTTTGATTATTTTACTCTTTCTATTTCCTGTCTTTCTGGAGGAGGAGGCTTTTTTTACTGACATAATACGCTCCATATTCCTGATGAGATTTTAACCTCTTGAATTTTAATGTTATATCATGGACATCAAATATAGTAACTTATTCCTATTATTCTCCTACGAAATAGCAATTCCTGCCCTTATATACATATTAAGCAAATTATTGGATACAAATTTTATAAGATAAAATATGCGAGTAGGGTCATAGCAGCGACTGCCCAGCAGTAATAAGTAAATATCGAGAGTCTGCCATCTCGTACCAGCTTAACTACCACTTTGATGGCCAGGAGTCCAAAAGCAGCTGAAGTTATAAAGCCAACCAGGTATTGAACCAGATCCGGTGTCATAAATCCATATTCAAAAGCATCTTTTAACTGAAATATGCCCGCTCCGAAAATAACCGGTATTGAAAGCAAAAATGAAAACCGGGCCGCGAATTCACGATCCAGACCTGCCATTAATCCTGCGGCTATGGTAGAACCAGACCTGGAAATACCTGGTATTATAGCCAAAGCCTGTATAATTCCTATAAACAGCGCATCTTTATAAGATGTTCCTTCGATGAGCTTTAAACCCAGGTATTTGTTTGCTACGGTTTCAGAGTATTTCAACACCAGACCAGTAAATATCAGTCCTATCCCTACCACCAGCAGTGATTCGAAAGCTTTTTCAACCATCGGAGCCAGCAGATAACCTGCCAGACCAGCCGGAATAATCCCCACCAATATCAGATAGGTGATTCTAGAAAATGGTTTTCTGGCTATATCAACAATATCCTGCCAAAACGCTATAAAGACAGCCACCAGAGTCCCCAGGTGCACAATCACATCAAAGGTTAAGGGGGCCTGCTGTATACCCAAGATATGTTGGAATATTACTAAATGTCCTGAGCTGCTCACCGGCAAAAACTCTGTAAGTCCTTGAACAATTCCCAGTATCAATGCATGTAATGTAGTCAATGCTTCATCCTCCCCTGAAATGCTTGTTAAATTATAGCATAACCATATTGAGATTTTCCTCGAAAAGCTTAATAAAAAAGCACGCCCCTGGCGTGCTAAGCTGACATTTTCTGCTTTATTTTATATCTTCCAGGCCGATTATGCTTCCTGGATAATGGCCCTGGGTTAAATAATCCATAGGATCGGTACTACAAATATCCACCACCTTCCAGCGGTTGAAATCCACCGATTCTGCCATTAAATGACCACCAGAAGGCAGTCTTATTCTAACCTGTTTCTTTTGCTCCTGCTGCTGGAGTAATTCCATAGGATCAGCGATATATATTATCATTGCAAGATCCCCCCTGACTCCTGCAGATCTTTGATTTTACTGATGGCCTGTTTCATACCACCCACTTCATCTATCAGCCCACATTTTACGGCATCTTCTCCTACCAGAACTGTCCCAATATCGCGAGCTAGATCTCCCGTCCTAAACATCAGTTCCCGGAATTTTTCCACAGTAATTTTGGAATGTTCAACAACGAAACGCACCACTCGATCCTGCATTTTATCCAGATATTCGTAAGTCTGCGGAACCCCTATAACTAATCCAGTCAGCCGTATGGGATGAATGGTCATGGTGGCTGAAGGGGCAATAAAAGAATAATGAGCACTTACAGCAATAGACGAACCTATCGAATGTCCGCCTCCCAATACGATGGATACTGTTGGTTTAGACAAACTGGCAATCATCTCCGAAAGAGCCAGACCTGCTTCTACGTCTCCGCCCACAGTATTTAAGACTATCAACAACCCTTTGATCTGTGGGTTTTCTTCCACTGCTACCAGCTGAGGAATGACATGTTCATATTTAGTGGTTTTATTCTGAGGCGGCAGTACCATGTGCCCCTCTACCTGCCCGTTTATGGTCAAACAGTGAATATCGCTCCTAAAAGGAGGTATTTCTATTTGTCCTAATTCTTTAATATTATTAACAGCTTGTTCCTGATCTGCTGTTTCGCGATTCGGCGTTTCCTGCACACTATTTTCCTCCCTTCTGTTTAATCTCTATATTAGATTTTCCCAGGGGAGAAAAAACATACAGGCATAAATTCATTTATACCATCTGGATAGAAAGTTATAGATCGATGGTGTTTGCGGGATGAAATAAATAGATACAATTTTTGTACTTGCAATCGCTAGCCTTCACCAGCCTCATCCTGACTAAGAAATTGCATTCTTCCTACCTGTCATGACTGCAAAATTTAAATATTTGTAAGCACAATCAACATCGGCGAATCCCGCTTGCCTCATCCATTTAAGCTGAATTTCCAATTTGGCTTCCTTATCTAATTTCATTCTTTCATAACACGCCTTGATTTCATTACTGCTCAAGTTGTTGCCTGCGACAAACTTTTTCCACTCCTGCTTATACAGAGCATCTAATACTGCTGTCTCTCCTAAAACCTGGTCTGCATTGACAAAAATGCCTCCGTTGTCTAAAGATAGATAGCACTTCCTATATAGTTGTTCTTTGTTACTGTCAGTTAAATGATGTATCGATAAGGCCGATACGATAATGTCGTACTTCTCTTCGAGGCTGAATTGGCTGTAATCTTCAGTCAGAAATCTTAACCCAGGCCGATCTTTAAAGCGCAGTTTGGCTACCTGCAGCATACCCTCTGAGATGTCTATGAGAGTAAGCTTGGCATTCGGAAATTTCCCTAATACGTATGATGACAATAATCCTGTTCCAGCACCGATATCTAAAACCCTGGGATTCGGTTTTTCGATGTCCAGAAGAGAGACGGAGATATTATAGAAATCGTCGAAACAAGGTATAACTTTCCTGCGCAGCGAGTCATAGTCTGCACTAATACTATCGAAAGTCCTTCTGATCTCATTATTCATATCCATTTCTCCTTTTCAAACCATCCTTCACATTGCAGCCTATAATGCAACGGTCGAGACTCCATTTATTCAAAAAACCTCCTTCCATGAAGAAAGGAGGTTTTATTTTATCAGTAGATTATACTTCCATAATTATGGGCAGGATCATAGGTCGGCGGCCGGTCTTTTCATAAAGATGGCGGCTTAATCGGTCACGAACCTGGGATTTGATAACCGCCCACTCAGTTATATTTTTCTGAGCACATGCGTCCAGGGCTTCTTTTACTTTCTCTTTGGCATCTACGATTAGTTCCTCTGATTCACGCACATACACAAAACCTCGGCTCACTATATCAGGTCCAGCTAAAACTCCGCCCTTGTCCTTGTTAATGGTAACTACAACTATCATTATTCCTTCCTGGGATAGCTGCCTCCGGTCCCTGAGGACGATATTACCTACATCTCCTACGCCTAGACCATCTACCAGTATTCTGCCCGAGCTCACTTTTCCTGCTATGCTGCCCTTCTTATTACCCACTTCGATTACCTGTCCATTTTCAGCCACAAATATATTTTCTTTTGGAATACCCAGACTTTCAGCCAGTTTAGCGTGTTTTATCAGATGATGATATTCGCCATGTACGGGTATGAAGTACTTAGGCTTGATAAGATTAAGGATGATCTTCAGTTCTTCCTGAGATGCATGCCCTGATACATGGACCCCCATACTTCTTTCGTATATTACCTCGGCCCCCTGTTTGAATAAGAGATCCACGGTCTTTGATACCAGTTTCTCATTGCCTGGTATAGGGGTGGCCGATATGATAACCGTATCCCCTGGTTCAATACCAACCCAGCGGTGATCAGCGGTAGCCATTCGGGTTAAAGCCGACATGGGTTCACCCTGAGACCCGGTAGTAACGATGACTATTTCTTCCGCAGGATAATCGCTTATGTCCTCCATCTCAATCAACATACCTTCAGGTATATTTATATAGCCCAGGTCCATAGCTACCTGAACATTATTTACCATGCTGCGTCCTATAACACAAACCTTCCGCTGGTATTTATCAGCAGTGGACACCACCTGCTGTATCCTATGAACATTTGAAGCAAAGGTAGTAACAATGATCCTTCCTTCGCATTTACCGAATAGTTCGTCAAAGGTATTGCCCACAACTTTTTCGGACAGAGTAAAGCCAGGCCGGTCTGCATTGGTGCTATCCCCTAGCATGACCAGAACCCCTTTTTCCCCCAGTTCTGAAAATTTCCTAAAATCAACTAACTGGCCATCGACAGGAGTCTGATCCAGCTTGATATCACCGGTATGCACCACAATGCCCAGTGGGGTATGAATCGCTATCCCCATGGCGTCGGGGATGCTATGGCAGACCCGGAAGAACTCTATATCAAACGGCCCTATTTTAACCATATCACGGGGTTTTACAACATGGAGTATAGAACTATTAATATTATGTTCATCCAGCTTGCGTTCAACAATGCCCAGAGTCAGCCTGCTGCCGTAAACAGGAACATTGATCTCTTTTAACATATACGGCAGTGAACCTACATGGTCTTCGTGACCATGGGTTAAAAGAATTGCTTTAACTTTGTCCCGGTTTTCCAGCAAATAGCTAATATCAGGTATAACGATATCTATTCCCAGCAGTTCTTCTTCTGGGAATTTTAAACCCGCATCAATGACAATAATCGTATCTTGATATCTGAATGCCGTCATGTTCTTGCCAATTTCCCCCAAACCGCCCAGGGGAATTATCTGTATTCGGGAATCGTTCTCCAGCACCCAAACACCTCCTTATATTAAATTTTATAAGCCGCTCCATATCCATTGCGCTTATTATAGCCGATATTCTGACCTTATACAACAGGTCAATATTTTGAAAATCCTTATGTAATGCAAAATACAAGATAGGCCTGCCGAGGCCTATCTCATTTTCAAGCATTGTTTCAATATTGGTTTACTATTATATTTTATTATACCTCATAAGTAAGTTCTTTATAAATTGTTCTTCTTCTGCTGAGGGATCTGTCAAGGGCAGTCTGAATCCTCCTACCTCTTTCCCCATCATGTTCAGAGCTGCTTTTACCGGGATAGGATTGGTAGTTATGAACAAACCTTTAAAAATGGGAAACAGCTCCAGATGAAGCTGACGAGCCTTTTCCAAATCTCCCTTTTTAAAAGCGTCCACCATTGCCCTTATTTCATTACCCACGATATGTGAAGCTATGCTTACTACTCCCTGCACGCCTATTGCCATCAGGGGCAGGGTTATTGAGTCATCTCCGGAGTATATCAGCACCTGCTCAGGAATAATGCTCTTCAAAAGAGAAACCTGATCCATGTTGCCACTGGCCTCTTTCACCGCCTTGATATTACTGATCTCGGCCAGGCTGGCAATCGTCTCGGGAAGCAGATTGCTGCTGGTACGTCCCGGAACATTATAGAGCATGACGGGCAGGCTTATATTCTCGGCTACAGCTCTAAAATGCTGATATAGTCCTTCCTGAGTCGGTTTATTATAATAAGGTGTAACCAGCATTATCCCATCTACACCAATTTTATCTGCTTTTTTGCTTAACTCGACGGTAGCAGCTGTATCATTCGAACCGGTCCCAGCCCATACCGGCACACTGCTGCCGACCCGCTCTTTCACAACCGCATATAATTTCAATTTCTCATCCACAGACAGGACCGGTGATTCCCCGGTCGTACCGCAAACCACTATTGCTTCAGTTCCATTGTCACACAGATATTCGGCAAGTTCTGCTGCCTTGTCATAATTTACGCTTAGATCATCCTTATAGGGAGTGACCATAGCGGTCAATAATCCAGGTATTGACATTAATTCTCCACCACCTTTTATTTCTTCCCCAATTCAAACTGATCATGCAGTGCCTTTACTGCCAATTTCATATCATCTTTTTTAACCAGACACCAAATGTTGGTATATGAATCCCCTGATTGCAGTATTGGTATATCATACTGGTCGAGTGCCTCGACCACCCGAGCCATTACGCCAGGGATTCCTGTCATTGCTGCGCCAACCACAGCCACCTTAGCACAATTAAATTCAATTATCGGGGAAACGTCAATGTTTTTTAATATCAGCTCTGCCGGTTCAGCTTGTTCATCAGCGACTGTAAACATGATCAATTCCGGCTGGACATTGATAAAATCAACACTGATTCCCGCATCCGCCATAGCCTTAAATATTTTGAGTTGAATACCCCTGGGCTCTTTAATCTTAGCGGTATCTATTTTAATTTGGGCTATGTTCGAAGTATAGGTTATTCCAGTAATCAGCATATCCCTGATAATACTTACGACATTACTTTCGCTGTCTATACGGTTTCTCACCAGTGTGCCGGGCGAATTAGAGAAAGTGGACCTAACTCTTAACGGTATCCCTCTTTGCATAGCAATTTCTATGGCTCTTGGATGAACTACTTTGGCACCTTCTCTGGCCATCTGACATATTTCATTGTAAGTTATGTCATTTATCAACCGGGCATCTTCTACAATCCGTGGATCTGCAGTCATAATACCGTCTACATCGGTAAAAATATCTATATAATCAGCATTCAATGCCACTCCCAGGGCGCTGGCAGTGGTATCACTTCCTCCGCGCCCCAGAGTGGTCAGTTCGCCGTTCTCACTAATCCCTTGAAATCCTGCCACAACCGGGACCAGGCCTGCTTCCAAGCACTGCATGACCTTTCGGGGGTTGACATACAATATATGAGCATTGCCATAGTTCCCGTCAGTTACCAAACCGGACTGTTCCCCGGTTAAAAAGGTCGAAGCGATACCTCGTGCACTTAAATGATTGGAAAGAATGAGCCCTGATATCATTTCCCCACAGGACATGATTAAATCCAATTCTCGCGGGGAAGGATTAGTATTTACCTGTTTGATGAGGCTTATAAAGGTGTCCGTAGCATACGGATCATTTAGTCTTCCTATAGCTGACACAACCACCACTACGCTATAGCCATCATTAATTGTATCTGCTATTATGTCACATACTCTGCTCCGAAGCTCCGGTGTTGCCAGCGAAGTTCCCCCGTACTTTTGCACAGCAATCTTCACTATATTCCCACCTAACCTGTCTTTAATATAGGTTCTCCTTAACAACTATCTCCCCAATCTGAATGGCATTGGTTGCGGCCCCTTTTCTGATTTGGTCTGAGGCCACCCAGATCACTATCCCATTTTCTCCCAGCGAAATATCTCTCCGTATCCTTCCCACAAATACCTGATCTTTATTGGAAGAATACAGGGGCATAGGGTAAATTTTGGACTCGGGTTCATCCTGGAGTACTATGCCCGGAGCATTGCTCAAAATGCTTCTTACTTCATCCACACTGATAGGTTTTTCCGTTTCTAAATTGATAGATTCCGAATGACTTCTATAAACCGGTACTCTTACTGCCGTGGCAGCTATCTTAAGATCTGGTTCGTGCATGATCTTCCTGGTCTCCCAGACCATTTTCATTTCCTCTCTGGTATAACCGCCTTCCACGAAATCATCAATATGAGGAATAAGATTAAAAGCTATAGGGTACTGAAAAACTTCCATTTTGGGTTCAGTCCCCTGCATAGCTGCTAATATATGCTGATCCAGCTCATCAAAACCTGCCTTGCCAGCACCTGATACAGCCTGGTAAGTAGATACCACGACTCTTTTAAGCCTAGCTGCTCGATGAATAGGATTAATAGCAACCACCATTATAATAGTAGAGCAATTTGGATTGGCTATAATTCCATGGTGCAGTTTAATATCATCAGCATTCACCTCTGGAACCACCAGCGGCACATCTTTTTCCAGCCTGAATGCATAACTATTATCAATTACTACACAATTGTTTTTAATTGCTTCCGGCGCCAATAATTTACTGATATCAGTTCCTACTGCAAATAAGGCGATGTCTGCCCTCTTAAATGCTTCCGGACTAGCTCCCTCTACCGTATATTGCTCGCCTTTGAAAGAAACCTTTATTCCTGCTTCCCGTGGATCAGCAAGACATATCAACTCTTTTACCGGAAAGTCTCTTTCTTCTAGTATTTTCAACATTTCCTGACCTACGGCGCCAGTAGATCCTACTACGGCTAAACGTACTTCTGCTGCCACTTCTATTACCTCCTGCAAAAACTCTATGGACTATTGTAACATAATATTTTATCCGGTCTCAAGAAACTAGGCTGGCCCCAGAAGCACGGGTTGTATTTGTTTTCCCTGCAGCGCGCAGATTACGGTATCGGTGACATATTCCATGGCAGCAACAGCCGAATTGGCCTTGGTTAATGGACTGTCCTGCCTGAAAGGCACGAAATAGATGTTTTTCATATTAAGAAGCAATCCAATATTCTTGGCATTTATACTCAATGCATCATTGGTAGATATCCCAATAACTACAGGCCGCTGATTTCTCAAATGAGCTTTAACTGCCATTAATGCAGGTGTATCTACAATTCCATTAGCCAGTTTGGCTATAGTATTTCCTGTGGCGGGCATCACTACTACTATATCTAAAAGCTGCTGGGGACCAATCGGTTCCGCCCCTGCAATCGTATTAACAATCGGTTCATCGGTTATATCTTTTATCATCTCTTTCAAATCATTTACCTGGTAAAAGCGGTTATCAAACTGATCTACCGTGTATGAAAATATGGGAAATATCTCAGCTCCCTGCTCCTTCATCCGTTTAACCTGGGGCAGTACCTCGGGGATCGTACAATGCGAACCGGTCATAACCACCCCTATCCGGACCCCTGTTAACCGGTCTGTTTGCGCTTCCAGCACTTGTTGCACCTCCCTCTTACCTTGAAAATAACTGTTTATCAATTCTGCTAAGCTCTTTGATGATTAGCCCCGGGATAACCTCTGCCAGTATTCTCCCGGCTGATAAGGGAGCGACTTTTCCGGGCAGGCCTGGTGCTAATATGGCCTTAATGCCAAAAATATTTGCTGCTTCAAAGTCGGTGCCCCCTGGTTGACTGGCCAGGTCTATAATCACCGTCTCCTGACGGGCGTGTTTTAATATATCCCTGGTCAATACCATACTGGGAACGGTGTTAAATATAATATCCACATAATTCATCATCTGTTGCAAGTCATGGTATTCTGCTTTCCTACACCCCATCTCATAGGCTCGGGCTAGTTGCCCGCGATTGCGGGCTACGACCGTAACCTCTGACCCCATCGCCTTTAGTAATCTAGCCATGGTAATACCTACCCTGCCAAATCCTATTACGCAGGTCTGGCTTCCATGGATAGTAATCCTGGTTTCTTCCATAGCAATCTGAAGCGCACCTTCGCACGATGGAATAGAATTCAATACTGCCAGCTCATCCATTTCGCCAACTTCTAACAGAGTAAAATTGTACATTGAAGCCCAGTCTTTAAGAAATTGCCTGGCAGAGCCAATAATGACCAGGGCATTCTCTGACAGGCTGCATAAGGCTTCTGATGTCAATTCCAGGACATTCTCAGCATACACTGCCCTGACGATCCGCTCTGCGTTAGTCCCTGGCAGGGGTAAAATGACTACTTCTGCATCTTTACATGCTTCTATCACCGAATTTGCCATAAAAGCTCCATGGCCTACCATCTCTTTAGGGAACCCTGCCACGGCTACTGTTGCACCCATTTTTACGAGCTCAGCAGTCAGAATCAACTCTCTATCATCCCCACCAACAACGGCAATCTTTATGCCAGAAAGCACCGAGCTCAATTCTTTTCCTCCTTCAGGCTGAATTTATACCTAAAATTATTAGCATTATATGTATCCTTAGCATAGGTGGTGCCTGTCTAAATCAGATGCCAAAGCAGGAAGACGCTGGAATTCGGTTGGAGGACCAGTACAAGAGGTCACACCATAACTTATTACTCAACTTCCCAAATGGTAACAGCTTAGGTGCGGAGAGCATTATACTCTATCCCGCGTCCGCCTTCAGGCACCACCTTTGCATAAAAGAAAAGAGCAATCCCTTCTGCGGAACTGCTCCTTCAAAATCACTTTTCTAAGAGTTACCAGGAATTGATATCAAACGCTAATCAAATGTTACATCAGGTTTTCCATACCATATACCATACCCTTTATCTGCGGCATCTTCTTAATAACCATAATTACTCCGGGCATAAACCCTATCCGGTCGATCGAGTCATGTCTAATCTTAAGACTTTGTCCTATCCCCCCAAAGATTACCTCCTGGTGAGCAACAAACCCTGGCAGTCTAACACTGTGTATTCTAACCTGTTCCATATCTCCGCCACGGCTTCCCGGAATTTTCTCGAATTCCTTGATGCTTTTGGGTGGGCGTGATACTCTGGTCTGGTTAATCATCTCCGCCGTCTTTATCGCGGTGCCTGATGGCGCGTCCATCTTTTGATCATGGTGCAGTTCGATAATTTCAACATCGGGAAAATAGACTGCTGCTTCCCGGGCAAATTTCATCATCAAAACTGCACCAATAGCAAAGTTTGGTATAACCGCCACCCCGGTCTGTTTTTCCCCTGCAATCCTATCCAACTGCTTTAATTCTATATCATTAAGCCCGGTAGTTCCGATCACACATGCCACGCCCTTTTGCAGGGTTATTCTGGCATTATTGAATACTGACTGGGGGTTAGTAAAATCTACTACTACATCCGGTTTTTCCCTTTCCAATATTTGCTCCAGGTCTCTTTCCAGGTGAACGTCTACTCCTGCCAGACCTGTAAGCTCCGAAACACTTTCCCCCTTCGATTTCGCATCTACTGCGCCAATTAGTACCAGTTGGTGATCTTCTTCTACTGCTTTTAAGGTTTCCCGGCCCATTTTGCCGAGGGCACCAGTTACTATTACCTTTAGCTTTTTATTCATATACTACCTCCATCATCCTGTTAGAAAATAGTTTTATATATTTTGTTAGCAGAGTCAAGATTTGATATAATCCAAATAGGTTATGTTAATAAATATATTATAAAGGAGATTGACTATATGGAAGTAATTTTTAATAAAGCTCTGGTTCCGCTTGATAATTCAGAACAGTCTCTGCGGGCTCTCCATAAAGCGGGTGAGTTGGCCTCTGCCGGTGTAATAAAAAATCTGGTTTTGCTTAACGTATACGATAGTTCCAAAGTAGACATTACTAAACTCCACAGTCAGGATAAACTCGATGAATTGCGGGCTGAATCTCTGGAATTACTGCAAACCTTTGAAAGTATTTTGGTTGAAAAGGGAGTTCATCCCCGTTTGAAAAGAGCAGGGGGCGAACCTTCGTCATTAATATTAGATGTAGTTGATAATGATGGAGAATATGATCTCATCATAATGGGCAGCAGAAAATTGAATAAGTTCAAAGAACTAGCCCTGGGCAGCGTTTCTGACCGGGTAGGCAGACTGGTTGACATCCCGGTCCTGATAGTTAAATAGGAAACCGGCTGCGCCAGGATACGGTTCTCCATCGTCTCCTGGCGCATTATATATGCAACTGCATATAAATACGACATTGAGCAAGAACGAATTTACTTATTTCCTGAACCATCCTGCGTTCAGTAAAACTAGTCGAATCCTTTTCTGATCTGGCTTTTTCCGTGACCTGCATAAATCTCTTAGTATAAGCTATTTCTTTGCGAATCTGGTCTATCAATTCACCATTACCAAAAGGTTCATATAAACAGCCGAGGTGGTTTATTACAAATTTCTCCTTATTGGAAAGTGCTATTACTGCAGCCTGTTCAAACAGTTGATGTTTATTAAGTTCGTAGCCCAGGAATTTATATACCAGATCCAGCTTTTTTATGTTATCTTTGCTTATTAATATCTGTTTACTCAGTTCTTTTTTAGACTTCTCCAGCCTCACTACCTGTTCAAGAATACCTGTGTATATAGCAGCAACTTCCTGAGACATAAGCACTCACCTCATTATTATGCCTTTTATCTTCCTTCGCTCTTAAGTTTAGTTATTCCTCTAATTGTCAGAATGTTTCATATTTTTAACCTACTGCTCTACACTTATTTTACGCTATTGTACTAAAATGATATACTTGTGCTTGTTAAGGAGGTTTTATTATGCCGTTCGATGGTATAGCTATCAAGGCAGTGACAGAAGAATTAAATTCGAGTCTGCTGGATGCCCGTATTGATAAAATTCATCAGCCGGAAAAAGACGAACTCCTATTAACCACCCGACATCCAAAATTTGGCACTCATCGTCTGTTAATATCTGCTAATGCACGCTGGTCACGTATGCATATGACAGAGGCTAGAAAAACGAACCCCAAGGTTCCTCCCAGTTTTTGTATGCTGTTGAGAAAATACCTTGAAGGTGGGAAAATCAAGAGTATCCGACAAGTCGATTTCGAAAGGATAGTCCATATAGATATAGAAGCTCTAGACGAATTCCGGGAATGGAAAAGCAAGATTCTGGTTTGCGAGTTCATGGGCCGACATTCCAATATAATACTTATTAATCCTGAGAACAGGATAATACTGGATGGTATCAAAAGATACGGCAGCGACCTTAGTTCCTTTCGGGAAGTGCTGCCGGGGAAAGAATATATCGATCCACCCTCTCAGGACAAACTCAATCCGTTAGACATTGACTATGAGGCTCTGGTGCAAAAAATCTGGGAGCAGGACAGCAACATAATATTGTCTTCGGCCCTCTTCCAGTCATGCACTGGCATTAGTCCCTTTCTGGCCAAAGAAATATGTATGTCAGTAGGTCTGGATCCTAATATACCTGTTGAAGAATGTGGTGAGTATGAATTAACTGCAATATTTCGCCGACTCAAGGCATTATTGATAGATGTAGGCAAGGGCCAAACCCAACCAACCGTGATTTATAATGAAAACCGGCCGGTGGAGTTCTGTCCTTATAACCCGGCCTCAGGCACCTATAAAACTTTTGATTCCTTTAATATTGCCTGTGATACCTTCTACACATCAAAACTCGATTATCTGCGTCTGGAATCTATGAAAACCAACTTGTCAAGAAATATAAAAACCATCCTTGATAAAGCCTATAAAAAGCTATTTTTCCAAACCGGAGACCTTAGTAATGCTGAAGAAAACGAGAAATATCGTATATGGGGAGAGCTTATTACTGCTTATTCTTATCAATTCAGCAAAGGAGATACCCTGGCAGTTTTGAATGATTTCTATACGGAGGAACAGGTTAGCATTGAATTGGATCCCCGCTATACACCGATGCAAAATGCACAAAAATATTTCAAAATTTACAATAAAAGCCGCAAAGCCATTAAACACCTGGAGGGTTTAATGAACCGTAACCGTGAAGAAATAGACTACCTGGAATCCATTCTGGTAGCAATACAGCAGGCAGAATCACCAGACGAGATAGATGAGATAATTGAAGAGCTGGAAAACGAGAACTATGTTAAGGGACAGATCAAAAGGCGGTCTCGTCCAAACAGGAGTATCCCACGCAGATTTATTTCCTCAGATGGTATGGAAATCCTGGTAGGGCGAAATAATCGTCAGAATGATATTTTGAGTATTAAAATGGCTGAACGCACCGATCTGTGGCTGCATACTAAGAATATCCCTGGAACTCATGTGATAATCAAACTCCCCAGGCAGATAAAATCGATACAGGATATGCCTGATGCAACTTTGGAAGAATCAGCCCTATTGGCCGCCCATTTCAGTAAAGCAGAGCAGTCGGAAAAAGTAGAAGTTGATTATACATTTAGATCAAATGTAAAAAAACCCGGTGGGGCCCGACCAGGAATGGTGATCTATGAAAACTACTGGACTATCCTGGTAAATCCACAAGAAGAACGGATAAAAAAACTCCTGGAAGCTGAAATTAAAGAAACATAAGCCAGTTATCGGATTATTAATGTTTACAAGACTTGATCATAAGAGTCCGGAGGCAGTACGTCCCGGACTCTTAGTTATGGTTGAATTAACTTATTCATCAGCCAATATCTCCTTTTAATCCAAGGGCTCTTAAACATTTGCAACAAAGCAAGCCATAATCAAGCTCCTGGCAGCTGACCAGGCACTTAAGGCATATAGATGTATTACAAAGCAAACAGTGATCAATCGTTTCCTGACCGGGGTGAATTTTGCATTCCATCCAGCATTCCTCCTTTAGAATATTTAGCCCACAGGGACGGCTCCTTGGCCCTTTTGTGATTTTAGGCCAGGGAGCTGTTCAGTGGCTCTAAATAAAAGAAAGTGGAAAGCCACTTGGGACAAAATCAGTCATTACAGGGAGTATAGCTGATTTCGTGACTTATCCACTTCTTTTTCTAAAAATATTTTATTGAACATATTAAATATTAATATGAGTCTATCTTTTTTATTATACCACTTTTTGCCAGTATTATTGCTAATAAGACAGAACTTTGGTAAAATATGCTAAGCAACAATAACATAATTTTACATTATTTACTTTTCATTACAATATTACCACATATTTTATTTAACAGAAAGATGTTCTTCTAAATTTTCCTGGGGTGACTTTTTTCTTCAATAAATACTCACCATCAAAATATTAGGATACAAAGTCAGGTTCCCTGTACCTGTTCAGATAGTCTCTGTGGAACACAGTAAGCATCGGAATCCCCTCTGTTAATCTTTGTTTCTCCCTGGCATTGGGTTTTGTATCATCGTGTCCTGTCCATAAATTAATTATCGTATTTAAGGGCGGAAGAATTTATGTCCTGCACGGTAATTCAAATATAAATACAGAATAAATGGGAAATAATTAGTTGACCCGGGGTGGAAATTCTCCCCGGGTGTTTTAATCCAGGATTTCTACACTGCCATCTTCTTTTTGCTTTACTTTGCTGTCCGGTTCCAGGATGTATATCTTTTTGTTCGGTCGGTCTACGACTACGTCCCGGTTTATCAGGGTAGCCACTTCTTCTTTGGTCACCAGGGTGCGGATCTGCACCCCATTATCGTACATTTGTATGGTAAGTTCTCCATTCCCCTTTTTAATAATCTCTTGGTTGTGTCTCTGGTAAGGCTTTAGGAATACATATTCATATCCACCTTCAGTAAATTCGATCTCCTTACCGTTAAGAAATACCTTCAATATCCTTCCCCCTTACCAGGCAAACAGAAGAACCATCTTCTATTTGCTTTTCGCTTTTAAGTTCGACTGCCAGGTTTGTAAGCATCGCTTTGACCTTCCTTACATAGCGGGCATTCTGTCTTTTCCCAGGACTGTATATCCATAGACAGAACTGCCTCCTGCTTAACGCCAAAGGTTACACTGCCGTTACTGCGGTCTACCAGCACCGCCACTCCGGCTACCTCACCACCAGCTGCTATAACCGCATCGATAACTTCTTTAACTGATCCCCCTGTGGTCACGACGTCCTCAACAACCAGCACTTTCTGCCCGGGTTTAATGGTAAATCCTCGTCTGATTTCCATCTGCCCATCTTTTCGTTCTGCAAATATTCCTGGCACACCTAGCTGACGAGCAACTTCATAAGATACGATAATGCCGCCCATGGCCGGTCCTACTACCAGTTGGATCCCGTCCTTTTCGAATTTATCAGCAATATGCCGCGCCAGTTGCTCTGTAAATGCCGGGTATTGCAGCACCTGGGCACACTGCATATATTGATTGCTGTGCCTACCGGAAGTTAACAGGAAATGTCCTTCCATCAAAGCTCCAGAATCACTGAATATTTTTAGTGCCTCTTCCCTGCTCAACATGCTCTATTCCTCCAATTCATCAATAATTTTCAAAGCTGCTTCAATCGGGTTATCGGCTTTAACTATCGGTCTCCCGATCACCATATAATCAGCCCCCATATCCAGTGCCTGCCGGGGGGTAGTGATCCTTTTCTGGTCATTAGCTTCCGACCAGGCCGGCCTTATCCCTGGTGTAACTATTTTGAAATCAGGTCCACAGGTCTCTCGAATAGCGCTTATCTCTTGCGGTGAGCAAACCACTCCATTAATTCCACATTCCCGTGCCATAAGGGCCCACCGCACTACCAGATCCTTAATCTGCATATCCTTAACATACATCTCCTGTACCAGCTGTTGCTGATTAATACTGGTCAATACGGTTACTGCCAGAGTAATTGGTTCCGGCTGCCCCAGGCGTTCAGCCTCCTGCTTGAGTTCATCCACCAGCGACTGCATCATTTCGCGGCCTCCGGCTGCATGCACATTAAACATGTGGCATCCCAGCCTGGCCATAACCCGTCCTGCGGCAGCCACGGTGTTTGGTATATCATGAAATTTTAAATCCACAAACACCTTTCCACCCAGCTGGTTGATCTCTTTAACTATGTCGGGTCCTACACTATTGTACAGCTGCATACCAACTTTAAATACACCTACATATCCAGCCAGTTCTTTCACCAATGAGATGGCCTTTTCCTTGGAATCTACATCCAGGGCTAATACTATTCTATCCCGGGCCTGCATCTAATTACCTCCTCATCTGCCGGCAACGAAGCCGGGCAGTTGTTTTTTCGATTAGCAGCATTTATAATACGGCTGCCCCTACCAGTTCATTTATTCCCTTTAATCCCTGCTCAGTTACATATTTCTCCAATCCACAGGCAATCTCCTCTGCCACACAGGGATTAACAAAATTGCCGGTACCGATAGATACTGCACTGGCGCCAACCATGATAAATTCCAGTGCATCCCGGGTATTAAGGATTCCTCCTCCACCCAGTATAGGGAGATCCACCTCTTTATAGACCTGGTAAATCATACGCAGGGCAACCGGTTTTATGGCGGGTCCGGACAAACCTCCAAATACATTTCCAAGAACCGGCCTTCTTCTATCGATATCAACTGCCAAACCCATCAAGGTATTGATCATGGATAGAGCATCGGCTCCTCCATCCCGGGCTGCTTTAGCAATGCTCACAATGTCAGTTACATTAGGTGATAATTTAGGTATTACCGGCAGTGTTGTTTCGGATTTTACAGCCTGCACTACCTGCTTCACCAGATCTGGGTCAGTTCCGAACTGCATCCCACCCTGTTTGACGTTGGGGCAGGAAATATTCAATTCTATTCCGGCAATACCCGGATGTTTTTCGATTTTTCGGCTGAGCAGGGCATACTCATCCACCGTATTCCCAGCGATATTAGCTACCACGGTTACTCTATCCTGTATCAGAGAAGGCAGATAATCGTTCAAAAACACATCTATGCCAGGATTCTCCAGGCCGATAGCGTTAAGCATTCCGGCCGGTGTTTCATATATTCTGGGAGCAGAATTTCCATAGCGCTCTTCCAAAGTAGTCCCTTTTACTATTACTGCCCCAATTTTGCTTATGTCAACATAATCCTGGTATTCGCGACCGTATCCAAAAGTTCCAGAAGCCACCGCAACCGGGTTTTGCATCTTCAGGCCGCCCAGGTTTACGGACATATCAACCAATGTTCGGTTTGCTTCCCTGGACAGGAAGACCACCTCCTAGCTTTAATATTAACAGTATCCGGCTTCTTTTCTGAGGCCGGGCCTTAAGTGTTCCCTAATGGGAAACTATACCATTTCACGGCATAAGCCGAAAAAGATGCCAGACGAGAACAACCGTGTGTCGGCTCCCAAAAGTGACGGTATTCCTTCTATCAGAATTTGACGACTTCCAGGGGGAATACCGGTCCATCTTTGCATATTTTAACATAGGCCTCATCGGTCTCCTTTAATTTGCGGGCGCATCCTAAGCATGCTCCTACCCCACAGGCCAAATGTTCTTCCAGAGATAATTGCCCGGATATGCCGTGCCGGGCTGCATAAGCTGCTACTTCTGCCATCATGGGCTCCGGACCACAGGTATAAATATGATCTATGGACAGCGGATCAATAATCCTCATCATATCTGTCACCAGCCCTTTAAATCCAGTGCTTCCATCCATAGTGGCAGCCATATAATCTACTCCAATATTGTTGAACCTGGTCTGGGAACAGATCTCATCGCTGTTCCCAGCTCCATGCAGGACAAAAACCTGATTGTACCGGGATGCCAACTCCCGGCCCAGGAAAAGCAATGGAGCAATGCCTACCCCTCCACCTACCATCATGATTCTCCGGCCCTCGACCAAATTAAACCCTTGGCCCAGAGGCCCCATAACATCAATAATCTGATCAGATCCATATAGGCTTAAAATCCGAGTACCCCGTCCTACTATTTTATATAACAGGGTTATCTGGCCAGTGTCGGAGTCTACATCATAAAGGCTTAATGGCCGCCGCAGTAAAGGATCGCGGTCATCCCCCACCCTGATGTTTACAAATTGTCCGGGTTTAGCTTCTGCGG
>LNQE01001895.1_pt1 | contig 33041 bp, 31 predicted proteins | sample 603111 | NCBI WGS metagenome assembly LNQE01 (sample SAMN04260313, study PRJNA301899) | hydrocarbon metagenome | isolation source: hydrocarbon-contaminated ditch | place: Germany: Bremen | collected 1998
GTACAGTACAGATAATACAGGTCAGGTAGTTTATTCCAGCCAATGCATTACATGATGTTATACTATATATTACTAACAGTTATAAACGATAGTTATTGCGACAAATTGCAAGGAATTTAATTGCGGGTGTCGAAGTTAATAGCAGGTGAAGGCAGCTGAATCATTTATTTGCTGTATTCCACAGCAGATTCATTGGAGAGGGGAGGGGGTTTGAAGCCTTTTAAGTAGTTTCCCCGTAATTATAATGGAATACTTAACCTGTAAGCTGTATAAGTAGACAAAAATTGGTACTTATGCGCTTATTTTAGGGTGTCCAATTTTCTGCTGGAATGGTACAATCTATAGCAGTATCCAGTATAAAATTGAATACGGTGAAAGGAGAGTGTGGAGTTTATGAAGGTTACCCGTAGACAATTTCTCAAGGTAACCGGGGCTACAGCAGCTAGTTTTGCGCTTGTTGACTTAGGTTTTAATCTTTCAGCAACAGCATCCGCTGCCAAAGAGCTGAGGATTAAGAATGTAACCCCAGTGCCTACGGTTTGTCCTTACTGTGCATCAGGCTGCGGCCTGGTAATTTATTCCGAACGGGACGCCGAAGGGAAATTTGTAAGATTGCTGAGCGTTCATGGTGACCCAGATAATCCAATCAATCAGGGAGGAGCGTGCTCCAAAGGGGCTGCCATGTTCAACCTCCGGGAAATATATGATGAGCATACCGGAGAGCAAGTGGTTAATCCCAAACGAGTACAGAAGCCGTTATACAGGGCTCCAGGTACTGATAAGTGGGTGGAAAAAGATTGGGATTGGATGCTCGATAGAATTGCCGAAAGAATTAAAGAAACCCGAGACAGCAGTTTTATCCACAAAGAAAAATTAGCAGATGGTAGTGAGGTTATCGTTAATCGTACGGAAAAAATCGCTTCATTAGGTGGTTCTGGTCTGGATAACGAAGAATGCTACCTTTTGTCTAAAATGATGCGTTCCCTGGGTGTCGTCTATTTGGAAACCCAGGCCCGTATCTGACACTCCGCTACGGTGGCAGGACTGTCACCCTCATTTGGACGCGGAGTTATGACTAATCATATTGTTGACTTAAAAAACACTGATTGTGCCTTGATCATGGGCAGTAATGCAGCTGAAAATCATCCTATCAGTATGAAATGGTTGTTAAAGGCTCGGGAAGAACGGAATGCTAAGATAATTCATGTTGATCCCCGCTTCACCAGGACTTCTACCAAGGCTGATATCTATGCTCCCTTGAGATCGGGAACAGATATAGCTTTTCTGGGTGGAATGATAAAATATATTATCGAAAATGAGCGTTATCATAAAGATTATGTAGTTGCTTACACCAATGCCTCATTCCTGGTTAAGGATGAGTTCGATTTTGAAGACGGTCTGTTTAGCGGTTATGATGAGGAAAATCGCAAATATGATGTGAGTACCTGGGACTATAAATATGATGAAAGTGGTCTTCCCATGAAGGATCCTACTCTGCAGGATCCCCGCTGTGCTTTTCAATTAATGAAAAAACACTATGACCGCTATGACATCGATACCGTTTGCCAGATAACCGGCACTCCAAAAAAGAAATATCTGGAAGTCCTGGAAGCTTTCAGCGCTACTGGTGCACCAGATAAGGTTGGAACCATTATGTATGCTATGGGCATAACCCAGCATACCGTGGGCAGTCAGAATGTAAGAGCCTTCGCAATCGTACAATTGCTGCTCGGCAACATGGGTCGCCCGGGGGGCGGGGTTAACGCCCTGCGTGGAGAGAATAATGTACAGGGCGCAACTGATATGGCCCTGCTCTTCCATATAATCCCTGGTTATATTGATTCTCCAATGAACAGTGTAGATAATAAAGATTTGCTTGCGTATATAAGAAAGTCTACCCCTGGGGCAGGCAAACTGCAGTTTAATACCCTGGAAGAATTCCGGGAGTTAGCCAAGGCTGGTTTTCCAAATTCCGGGTATAAGATTAATGTCTCCAAATGGATGGTAAGCCTCTTGAAAGCCTGGTGGGGCGATGCCGCTAATCCTGGCAATGATTATGCTTATCACTACATGCCCAAACGTAATGAAAGTAAGAACTATTCTCATATAGCTATGTTTGAAGCTATGCATAAGGGAGAAATAGACGGGCTGTTCGTAAATGGCACCAACCCGGTTGTGGGTGGTCCCAATGCTAATAAGGAACAGGAAGCCCTGACCAAGCTGAAGTGGATGGTTTCTATCGATTTGTGGCTCAATGAGACCGCTGATTTCTGGACCTATCCGGCCTGGGAAAGACCGGTAGAGAATGAAACTGTTCCCAAGGTCACTACGGCTGACATTCAGACCGAAGTATTTTTCCTTCCTGCAGCAGCAGTATTTGAAAAAGAAGGAACCGCAGCTCAAACCGGCCGCTGGGTGCAATACCGCTGGCAGGGCGCTGACCCGGTAGGCGAATCCAAGGCTGATCTGTGGATCTACAACGAACTGGGCAAGAAGCTTAAGAAACTCTACGAAGGCAGCAGCAGACCTGAGGATGAACCTATTACCCAGTTGACCTGGAACTATGATGATGATCATGGACATGACGATATCCTCAAGGTAGCATCTGAGCTGTGTGGTTATAATGTAGCCGACGGCCTGCCTGTAGAAGGATTCCCCAACCTTAAAGATGACGGCAGCACTGCCTGTGGTAACTGGGTTTATTGTGGGGCTATGACTTATAAAGACGGAGAAGTCATTTATAAGCCTAAGCTTCGCGACAACAAAGACAACTCCAAGGATGGTTTAGGTCTGTTCTCCAACTGGGCCTGGTCCTGGCCGGTCAATAGGCGTATAGTGTACAACCGCTGTGCCATTCAACCGGATGGAGTTACCCCCTGGCCGGGCGACGAAAAACGAGTTTTGATTCGCTGGGATGCCACTAAAGTAGCTGATCCCAAAAAACCTGAAGTAGTAGGCAGCTGGGTAGGAGACGATGTATGTGATACCGGCAAAACTTCACCGCCGGATAAGGCCATGCCGTTCATCATGCGTCCGGAAGGTAAAGGCTGTTTCTTTGCTGCTAAAACTTCCATGAAGGATGGTCCTTTCCCCGAACATTATGAACCATGGGAAAGCCCGACCGCCAATACTATGAATTCTCAGAACTTAAACCCGGCCACCAAGGTCTGGGAGCCCGATAAACAGGGTACCGCTGACAAGTATCCAATAATAGCAACTACCTATCGGGTAGTGGAACACTGGCAGACTGGTGCTTTGACCCGTAACCTGCCCTGGTTGGCAGAGCTTATGCCGGACATGATGATCGAGTTGAGTGAAGAACTGGCCAGGGAAAAAGATATCAAAAATGGACACAAGGTACTCATTTCAACTACCCGTGGCGATATTGAAGCAGTAGCCTGTGTAACCAAACGTTTCAAACCATTCAATATACACGGCAAGAAAGTACATGAAATTGGCCTTCTCTGGCAGTACGGTTTTAAAGGCTATGCCACCGGCGACCCGGCTAACCGCCTGACTCCGCATGTAGGATGCGCCAACACCATGATTCCTGAATACAAAGCATTTCTATGCGATGTAAGGAGGGCTTAGATATGGCAAATTTAACTAATCTTTATGATGTTAGCAAATGTACAGCATGTCGGGGTTGCCAGATAGCCTGTAAGGATTGGAACCAACTTCCAGCAGTTATCGAACCATTTAAAGGTAACTACCAGACCCATAAAGACACTAATGGTGACACCTATACTATCGTAAGATTCATAGAAGGCGAAGATCCGGTAAACGGCGTATACTGGAACTTCCTCAAGTATCAGTGCATGCACTGCTCTGATCCGGCCTGTATGAGTGTCTGCCCGCAGGGAGCTTATTCCAAGACCTCCTGGGGAGCGACCTATCATGACCCGGACAAATGCATCGGATGCCAGTACTGCACTTATGCATGTCCTTTTGAGATTCCCAAGTACCGCAAGAGAGAAGACAAGATCACCAAGTGTACTCTCTGCGTAGACCGGGTCGAAGAAGGACTGACCCCGGCCTGTGTCCGCACCTGCCCCACCGGAGCTTTGAAGTTCGGGGATCGGGATGAACTCCTGGCAGAAGCGGAAGAAAGGGCCAAATTCCTGAGAGCCAACGGCTTCCCCCGGGCCACTATCTATGGTCGGGTGGAACTAGGTGGTTTAAACAAGTTGTATGTTCTTACTGATACTCCGGATATGTTTGGATTACCGATTGATCCAAAAGTTCCGGGCCAGATCTCCTTCTGGCAGAACTGGGTACAGCCTTATTTCGCATGGCTCATTCCAGTGGCCTTAGGCGGATCAGCAATCAGTTTTGTAACTACCAGAATACTGGCCAATAAAAATGGAGACCATACGGAAGGAGGTCATGAGTAATGCAATGGATTCCGGAATATAAAGAGGATGTTGCTCGAGTAGAACGATTCAACTTCCTGTCCAGGTTTACCCACTGGGGACATACCGTGACCTTTTTGCTCTGTCTCTTCACCGGGCTGGCCCTTTTCCTTGATGGTGCCGACTGGTTAGCAGCCATTTTTGGCGGTTACGGGGGCGCAAACCTGGTGCATAGAATAGCTGCAGTAGTTATGACTATAGTTATCGTAATATTCGTAGTAGGAAACTTCAAAGTATTAATTGCCTGGATCAAAGACATACTGCGTTTTGGTATGAACGACATCAAGTTTCTCATGTTATTCCCCTTTGAGTTTCTGGGCTTTAAGGTGAAAGTACCACCTCAGACCAAGTTTAACGGAGGTGAAAAAGGAAACTCCATGGTGACACCTACCGCCGTTATATTCTTAATATTGAGCGGCTACATCATGTGGTTTCCGGCCATATTCCCAGCTGGTCTGGTAAGACTGGCTTATCCTATCCATGATATCAGTATGGTTCTCGCAACTATGATGGTATGTATGCATGGATACCTGGGATCTTTCCATCCCGGCTCCGGCGAATCCTTCTGGGGCATGTGGAAAGGTACAGTTAGAGAAGATTGGGCTGAACATCACCATAAAATCTGGTATGATGAAAATTACGGAGACAAGAAAGCCAGTAGTGATGAATAACACCTAATAATCTGCTGCTATTAAAGGGGGAGAATACTCCCCCTTTATATTTATTAAGGAAATGTTTGGGCCGGTCTGTTGTCCGATTCCAAAGCAGAAGGAACGGGCTTTGATCACAGCCATCTTTTTTCCTTATCCCGGAATCTTTATCAAGGAGTGATAGTAATGAACAGAAATAGTCCGGTTGATCTCCCGGAGGGATATCTAGATTTCTATAAAAATCTGGAAACATGGCAGAATGAGCAACAAATCAAATTGCAGAAAACGACCTCGTCCAAGCGGATGGATAATGTACTATCATCGATTTCAGAGCAAAAAAGACCGATAGTCATAATTGACAAATATGTTATCGATCCCCAACAATACCGGACCGTTTTTCAGGGACTGCTTGATTTTATGAGTAACGCCCGGTCGGAATTAAGAACCAGCCTGGATGATATCAGATTGAAAAGTGAAACCCTGGATTATGCAAAACACATTAAAGATTTATTGAACAATAACTTTAAATCTTTCGCCGGATTGGCAGAGGAATTAGGAATCTCCTATGAATTATTGGTATTCCTTTTCGACCACTCTATCAGGCCGTTCTTGAGGATGTATGCTGCACCTTATCAGGAGGAATTGACCGAAGATACTTTTCAACATTGGGACTTCCCCACCCTATGCCCGGTCTGCGGAAGCAAGTCCCATTTCAGCCGCCTCAGGCCTAATGATAACCGCAGGTTCATGTTCTGCGACCGCTGTTTCACGGAGTGGGAAACCAGATATCTACAATGCGTGCATTGTGGCAATGATACACCTGGAACTATACAATACAGCAGCATTGAAAATGACGATGCTTACCAGATATACACCTGTGATAAATGTAAAGGGTATCTTAAAACTTATGATGAACGCCTGGGGAAAGGAAGCACCGACCTTTTTATAGCCAATATAGAGACCATTTATCTGGATATGCTGGCCCAGGAAAAAGGATATACCAATCATGATATTTAAGCATACGCTTATCTAATACAAAAATTAGAGAGTTCGGTACCAGCAGGTACCGAACTCTTAATAAGCAAATATATATGACCGGATAGTAAGGTTACCGTCCGGTCTCTTTTACATTTCCCAAGCTTGGATAATCAATTTATTCTTCATCGTTATTGTCATTGTCATGGGCAGTGCAGTGGCCCGGGCGATGCCTATGTTGACGGCAGTCGTTCACCAGTTCGTAATTGCCTCCTTCGAGAACCAGTATTTTGGAATTTATAATAGCATCGGCGACTTTCTGCCGGGCTTCCATTAAAACCCTCTGAAACGTGGTACGGGAAACTCCCATCTCCACCGCACAATCTACCTGGTCCAATCCTACCAGGTCTTTCAAACGCAGGGCTTCTGCTTCTTCTATCTTTAATATGATTTCTTCCAGATCATAAGCAGGTATTCCCGCCGGCTTAAAAAAATTGGACCTGGGTATATGACCAACCCGCCGACATTTGGTTTTCCTGGGCATATTTTCATTCCCCTTCTTCCTGGCTCTAGTTTTATCTTGCTTGTATTATAACATGCACCTTATCCAGGGAGAAATCTTTTTGGGTGATCAAGATGTTATATCCTAAGCGTTCTGAAGCATATTCCTGGCTACTGCGTCTCTCTTATCGCTCAATGCCTTATCCAGTGGAATATACTGCAAGGCTTCGGTCCAACAGAACTCTACACATTGTGGTGATCCACCGCACAAATCACACTTGAAGGCTGTGCCTCGGGCTAAGCTGAAATTGGCATGGCCAAATGGGCAAGCCTGCACACACTGTCGACAGCCGATACAAAGGTCCGGGTTAATAGCTACATCACCACTGTCAGAATTTTTGGTTATAGCTCCGGAGGGACAAACCTTCACACAGGGTGGCGATTCGCAGAATGCACAAGTTATCGGTACATTAAAAGCTTGAGTAGGATACCTGACTACTCTGATTCGCGAGAGTGCTGGTGTACATATATCCTCATGGACCAGAGAACATACCATTTCACAGGTTGCGCAGCCCACGCACTTATGGTAATCTACAAAAATTAATTTATCCATATTTCCTCCTTTGCCACTCCCTGGCTTAATATTCAACATATCTACTACAGTCTAAATACCATGCCATATCCGAGAGCGAATTCTTATTAAGCAGCACTTTCCTGGCTTCTGATAGAGTTGTTCCCTTCTTTATCATGGTAAATATCGAACTGGCCCCGTCCAGACTGCCTATGCATTGATATCCTGCTATCCTGTCATTGACTATTAATAGACGGCAATATATATCCTGACTTTCATGTTCAATTACTTCCACCTCATATCCGGCCAGACCCTGAAGGTTTAACCCTATGGCAATACAAGGTATACCCATTATTTCCTCGATAACTAAGCTGCAACTGCCCTCGTATTCGCAGGTCTGCCCCATACAATTGGCTGCCGCAACGTCAGCCTGTCTTTTGGCACTGGACCATAGCAGGCTCAAAGACGGTTTGCCGGTAAAGACATGTGATGACTCTACACAATCACCACAGGCCAAAACTACCGGGTGACTACACCGCATATGTTTATCGACTTCGATTCCACCCAGATCACCTATTTTCAGGCCGGCTTTACGGGCTAATTCATTGTTCTGCCTGACCCCGGCCGCCCAGATAACCGTATCACATTCTATAGTCTGCTGGTCGGTCAGCAGTCTCTCTACCTGCTGGCCCCCTACCACTTCCGTAACCCGTTCTCCGATAAAAACCTGGATATTTTCCTGTTCCAGCAAAGTTTGTATCCTGCCAGCTGGTTTCTGGTCATACAAAAGAGGCATTATCCGGTCCTGCATTTCTATAATACTTACCTCACAGCCGCGATGTCTAAGAGCAGCAGCAGTTTCTATCCCTATATTGCCTGCACCGACTACTACTGCCCGGCCTGGTTTATGCTGGATGATCAACTCTATATCGTGAGGTGTCTTTACTACGAAGTTGCCTTTTAAATGTGTTCCATCTATTGCTGGAATAATCGGACGACTTCCGGATGCCATTATAAGGCGATCGTAGTGATACGTTTCACCCCCTGCTTCCAGGGTTTGGTTATTAATGTCGATACTTTCTACTTCCCTGCCAAAACAGGTTTTGATTTGCTGTTCTTCATAATCAGCCCAGGTTTTTAAATAAGTCTTATCAAGAGGAATCCATCCGGCCAGCACATCTGGCAGAGCACAGGCAGAATATTCCGGAAAAGGTTCTCTAGCAAACATGATGATCTCACATTCCGAACTATATTTTCTTATACTTGCTGCCGCTTGATTACCAGCAGCACCATTGCCTACGATGACTACTCTCATGGGTTTCCTCCCTAATTACAAAAGTCCCCGGGCTGCCTCCAAAATCTGTGATCCAGCCGTTTGCCTCCTCTTACTGTCTATTGCTTCTGATATATCTATAAATGACAAGGCCCCGTTAGGACATAAATTTACACACTGTGGATCTCCCCCGCACAAGTCACAGTTCACCACTGTTTCACTTATGGGATCCAGGACTGCAACTGAAAAAGGACAGGCGATCTCACAGGCTCTACACCCTATACATCTATCCTCATGTCGCAGGGTTAAATTACTATCATGCTCCTTATATATCAGGTTCATGACACAGAATGTCTCACAGGGAGCATTGGTGCAGTGCATACAGACTACCGGCACGTTAAGTCCAAATTCTTCATGCCGCTTTATTTTTATCCTGGAAAAGGCTGGATGCCACTGCCCTGCCTTATGGGCCGAGCAAACCAGTTGACATATACCACATCCATCACAGGCCTCAGCTTTTACAATTATTCTCTTCATCTGTATCCCATCTTTTCAGCTTTTATACCATTTCGCCATTCAAATTCAACCGGGTCAGAGTATCATCAGCAGGCTTCCCGGTCTTACCATCCCAGCCCCGAACCTGATAATATTTTTCTAAAACCCCTTGTATCTTTTCTTCATCCAGAATATTGCCGTCAATATCCTCCTCGTAGAAGCGCCGCGGGAACTTGCTGGCATCCACTTCTTCACCTTCTCTTAGGTTAAAGAGCTTAATTAGATTCCATGTTCGTTCAGAGCTTTCCATTAGATCAGCAGCAGAAACATCTAATCCAATAAAGGCCCGGCAGGCTTCAGCAATAATAGTGGGACCAACCTTTTCCATAACCGGAGGCCTGATACAGATCCCTACCGAGTTATATAAATTGATTAGATCCTCTGCCCATTTGGACATTTCTGCAATATCAACGGTATCATTTTCTAAATCGATAGCTTTACTCTTGAGGTCTTCCGGCATATCCAGCCGGTCATACATGGGTTTCTTAAAGCCAAATCGCTCTTTCATATATTCTTCATCTTTATCGTTATAACGAAGGTTCTCCACTGGATTACGACAGCGCAGATGGTCTCCCCCTCTTATATTGGTAAGCATGCCCAGGGTCCAGGTAGACCAGCGGCCCCGGGGATCGATAAAGGGTAATTCCATACCCTTTATGTGAATGGCATATCTGTCCGCATTGGCGAATCGTTCTGCCGCCCTTTTAGTTCCTTCTGCCAGTATGTCACCGATACCTTCTCTATTGATGATCTGCTGCAGAAGCTTAAAAGCTGCCTCATCATCACCAAAATCAAGTTCAAATCCTACATCATCATCAGTGATAACACCCTTTTTATAAAGCTCAATGGCAAACCCCAGTACTCCTCCGGCACTTACCATATCTACACCATACCGCTGGCATATTTCGCTGGCTTTGATGATGGCTTCCGTATCCAGCCCTACTGTGGCCCCAAAAGACATAACAGGGGTTATTTCCAGATCCTTTACTTTTACCCCGGCATATTTACCTTCCTTGATTTCTGCCCAGTGCCCGCAGGCAATGATACATGACTGACAGGCCACATGCCGGCTGCCATATTTGTCCACAATAGACCTGCCCCCGATGTCCTTCCAGTCCGGTAGGGTGCCCTTGGTAAAATTATGGGCCGAGGTGGCTTTAAACTTCCCATAGGGTATACTGGCATTCAAGGTCCCATATTCAGTAAAGGCTATGTAAGAAGAAGCCGATTTTATAAGCTGCTGCCCTTTTCTAACTGCTTCCAGCATAGCTGCTCTATCATGAACCTTTCTGCCCCGGCTGCCTTTTACCGTTATGGCCTTCAGATTTTTGGAGCCCATGACTGCTCCCAGTCCTGTCCGTCCCCACCCATCATAGCGGCCATTCTCAATACTGGCAAATCGCACCAGGTTTTCTCCGGCTGGTCCAATCAGGGCGACTTCTGCCCCGTAATGCTTGTGCTCCAGTATGTCTACTGTTTCCCAGCATTCCTTGCCCCATATAAAAGCAGCATCAAGTATCTGAACATCTCCATCATCTATAACTATATAGACTGGCCGGGCAGATTTACCCTTTACTATCAAGGCATCATAGCCGGCTGTTTTTAGCTGGGTACCAAAAAAAGCACCAGAATTGGAGGTGCCAAATTGACCGCTCAAAGGAGACTTAGCAGAAGCTTCGGTACGCGATGCGGTTGGAAAAGGTGTCCCCACCAGGGTTCCCGCAGCAAATGCCAGCACATTCTCTTCGCCTAAAGGATCTGTTCCTGCGGGAATTTCATCATATAGAATTCTGGCGTTGAAACCTATGCCGCCCAAGTACTGCCTTATTAAATCTGGTCCTACTTCCCTTGAGCTGATTGATTGGGTGGATAAATTAACTTCAAGTATTTTACCGGGGTAATCATTCATTACGTAAAACACCCCTCTCCATAAAGATTAATATTATTATAAACTAGCCCGGTTTAGATTTTGATTTATTTAAATTGGAAATTCTGTTAAATATACCTAGTTGACCACTATTTTGTATACAAGCTAATTATATATTAAGAAGCCCGGTTGCGCAATAAGTAAAGAGTGGCCTGATCGCTCACAGGGTCATCTGTCTATTATTACTCAACTTTCATGATCAGCTTATGCCTGACCCAGCTAATGCCGACAGAGTCAATGATGGCCCAATGAAGTGTAAAGGTGAGGCAGGCAGAAGAAAACATCCTGCTCTCCAGACATAGGCTCTTCATATCGACTGCGAAGTATGATCATGATATCCGAGCAGCCAGCTTTCTCGCGGCTTGTTCCGCCTGTTTTAGTACCAGTTTTTCATCAAAAGTGCTTATCTTTCTATTTTCCATAATAACTTTTCCATTAATAATCACTGTATCAACATCACTGGCCTGAGCCGAGTAAACGATGTTGGCTACCGCATCATGAACAGGCTGCATATGAGGTTGATCTAAACTGATGAGGATCAGATCAGCTTTTAATCCCGCTTGCAGTCTGCCTGTTTCATTATCCAATCCCAATGCTCTGGCTCCATATGCGGTTGCCATCTCTACCGCCTGATAAGCCGGGAGAACAGTAGGGTCCATAGTGTTAACTTTGTGTAATAATGCACAGGTACGCATCTCCTGCAGCATATCCAGATTATTGTTGCTGGATGCTCCATCAGTCCCAAGGGCTACCGAAATTCCTGCCGCCAGCAATTCAGGTACTGGAGCGATACCGCTGGCCAATTTCATATTGCTTTCCGGGTTATGGGCTACTCCTACATCATGATCCTTAAGTATGGATATATCAGACGGAGTAAGATGTACACAATGAGCAGCTATGGTTGGTATTTCAAATAAGCCTGCTTCCTCCATGAGCTCTACCGGGGTTTTACCATATTGCCTTTGTATATCCTCCAATTCACCTTTAGTTTCGGAAATATGGGTGTGAATACCGACACTATACTCCCTGGCCAGAGCGATTACCCTTTTCAGGTATTCAGGGGGACAGGTATAGGGTGCATGGGGTCCCAGCCTGAAGTTGATCCTTTCATCGGCAGCTCGATGCCATTTTTCTATCAGTTCCCGGCTTTCCTCCAGACCGCTTTCTGCACCCGGCCCAACTCCTATCAATCCTCGGGCTAAAACTGCTCTTATGCCTGTTTCCTGAACAGCCCGGGCAGTTTCTTCCATAAAAAAATACATGTCATTGAAGGTGGTAGTTCCAGATTTGATCATCTCCAGAATAGCCAGCATGCTTCCCCAATAGACATCTTCTGCCGTCAGCATAGCTTCCAGGGGCCATATTTTATGTTCCAACCATTCCATCAAGGGCAGGTCGTCCGCATAACCTCTCATAAGGGTCATAGCCGCATGGGTATGGGTGTTGACAAACCCCGGCATCAATATCTTATTGCGGGCATCAATGACCTTATCATAGCTTCCCTGGGGTGCCTGGCCCTTTCCCACTTCTTTTATCATTGCTTCTTCAATTATCAAGTAACCTTGCCCAATAAATGCATCTTGTCCGGTAACCGGTAAGATGCAGGCATTTTCCAGCAGTATCTTCACCTTGATTTCCTCCTTGTAGATCAATTCTGCCTTCCATATTTAATATTATTATCGGGCCGGTTTGCTCTGCCCATAACTTTTAAACTTCTGATTAAGTTCTGCGATTTCCTCTTCTGGAAGGGAGTGTATCTCGCCGATTCCCCTTGCGTAAATGGCTACCCGGGAGGTCTTCTCTACTACATAACAAATCCTCAAGGCTTCTTCCATGGAAGTTCCCACAGCCAGCAGACCATGGTTGGCAAGCAGAACTGCCTTTTTATCCTCCCCTATAGTTCTAACTACTGCTTCTGCCAGTTGATAGGTGCCACACCGGGCATAATCAGCAACAGGTACCTCATGGCCTATCACCTGGGCTGTTTCCTCTAATATTACCGGAACATTTTTACGGGCTACAGCAAAAGCAGCAGCATATAGACTGTGCACGTGAACAATAGCGTGTACCTCGGGGCGTTTCTGATATATTTCCATGTGCAAGGGAGTCTCACTGGAAGGTTTCAGACTTCCTTCCTGCACTTTATAACAGCTGTCCACTATCACCATGTCTTCTATAGTCAGAGAATCATAGTCCACCCCACTGGGGGTAATAACCATCAGATCACCTTTACACCTGGCACTCACATTTCCCCATGTTCCCATGACCATGCCGGTTTGTGATATCTCTCGGGCGGTATTCAAAACCTGCCGCCGTTCTTCCAGATACAACACTCTATCACCCCCTGGTATCTTTTTTGGCCTTTTCTAATCCATGAACATATGATGGTCTTATAATGCCTTTTTCCGTTATTATACCGGATATTAAATCATGGGGAGTAACATCGAAGGCCGGGTTAAATACTTCTACCTCAGGTACGGTCATATAACTGCCCGCAATCTGCCTTACCTCATCTTGATGCCGTTCTTCGATAGGTATGGATAGACCAGTTTCGATACTCAAATCCACGGTAGATAAAGGGGCGGCCACATAGAAGGGGATATGGTTATAGTTGGCCAGAACTGCCAGAGAAAAAGTGCCTATCTTATTTGCCACATCGCCATTGGCTGCTATACGGTCAGCTCCTACTATTACCACATCAATGTGCCCCAGTTTCATAGTATAGCCGGCCATGCTGTCAGTAATCAGACTTACCGGCAGATGGTCCTGCAGCAGCTCCCATACCGTCAAACGGGCACCCTGAAGCACCGGTCTGGTTTCACAAGCCCATACCCTTTTCAGTTTCCCGCGGCCGGCAGCTGAGCGTATGACCCCCAATGCAGTGCCATAACCACAGGTGGCCAGGGCTCCGGCATTGCATATGGTCATGATATTGGACTCCGGTTCTACTATCTCCTGACCATATTCCCCGATAGCCTTATTGATATTAATATCTTCTTCAAACATCTTTTCCGCTTCGTCGAGCAGTACCTGAGCAATTTTGATCGGGTCTTCATGCTGGTTAGCCTGATAAGTCCGCTCCATCCTCTCCAGAGCCCAGAATAGATTTACTGCTGTAGGGCGGGTCGATGCCAGGAGTTTTTTAGTCTCGCGGAAATGCTCATCCAATCCAGCAGCAGGACCGCGATAATTGTTTATCTCCATAGCCAGCCCAAAAGCAGCAGCCACACCTATTAGTGGTGCTCCCCGAACTTTTAGTTTTTTGATAGCTTCTGCTACCTGAATACTGCTCTTGCATCTTTCATAAGCCAATGCCTCCGGCAGTCGGCTCTGATCCAGCAGCATCACGGTGTTCCCCTCAAAATAGATGGTTTTGATCATTTATTAACTCCGGTCTCATTCAGGATTTGCGCACAGTCACATTTTTTGTCTGCCTTAATATATTTAATGCTGTCCATCATAAGCTGCCTTACATCACTGGTGCTGGACTTCATTACCTGCACTACTTCATTGTGGGTTAGGATATTAGGAGAAATACCTGCAGCATGATTGGTAATAATGGAAATATTAGCGTAACAGATCCCCAGCTCTCTGGCCAGACCTACTTCCGGTACACTGGTCATCCCTACCAGATCGCCACCCAGCTGCTTGAACATAGATATCTCAGCCGCAGTTTCAAATCGGGGTCCTTCTGTACAAACATAAGTCCCTCCATTTTGGATAGAAAATCCCAGATCTTCTCCTGCTTTGACCAGAGCTTGCCTGAGCTCCGGACAATAAGGGACAGTCATATCGCAGTGGATCACCCCCTGCTCACCACCTTCATAGAATGTAGTCTTTCTAGTCTTGGTAAAATCCAGAAACTGGTCACACAACACGAACATGCCTGGTTCCAGGTCCAGGTTTAAGGACCCAACGGCGGCGGTGGCTATGATGCTCTTTACTCCCAGCATATGTAAGGCCATAATATTGGCCCGGTAATTTATCAGGTGCGGGGGCACGCTGTGCTGAGATCCATGCCGGGGAATAAAGGCTATTTCTTCATCGGCATAACTGCCCATAGTAACTGTTACATCTCCATAAGGAGTGTTTTGTACCAACTCCCTGACATTATCTAATATTTTGGGGTTGTAAACTCCGGTCCCTCCAATTATAGCCATTTTTATCATATTTACTTCCTCCTAGTTTTCAAGATTATTAATATTTTATTAATAGTTCCTATTTCGCCCATTAGCATGTACAGTAATGGGGTTTGGCAATATTTTCCTTTATCCTGCCGAAAAAAATTCTATTCTTCAAAAAGAGCCCGGGCAAATACTTCTGGATCAAAAGCCTTCATGTCGTCCATACCTTCACCGATGCCGACAAATTTTACCGGAATCTTGAGTTCACTAGCGATCCCCAGGACTATACCGCCTTTAGCAGTGCCATCCAGTTTAGTTAATACGATCCCCGTTACTCCGGTAGCCTCTTCGAATATTCTAGCCTGACTAATGGCGTTCTGGCCCGTAGTAGCGTCTAAGACCAGGAGCACTTCCTGAGGTCCGGCCGGAACCTCCCTCTCTATGATTTTCCGAATTTTGCTTATTTCCTTCATTAAATTAGTTTTATTCTGCAGCCGGCCAGCGGTATCTATGATCAGTACGTCTGCCTTACGGGCCTTGGCAGCACTTATGGCATCGAACACTACTGCCCCCGGGTCAGCACCTTCCTGGTGCTTTATCAGCTCTACACCAACCCGGTCAGCCCATATCTGCAGCTGATCTATCGCAGCAGCTCGGAAGGTATCGGCGGCGGCAAGTATAACCCGCTGCTGCTCATTCTTGAACTTGTAAGCCAGCTTGGCAATGGTGGTAGTTTTACCAGCTCCATTCACACCTACCACCATGATTATGCTGGGAGTATCGGACCGCAGGTTTAACTCGAGGTCCTCGTAATTGAGCATGTCTCTCACCTCATCAGCTATGATGCTCATAACTTCCGAGGAATCAGAAATCTTTTTCTTACGGGCGGTCTGTTTGACCTTGGCTACTAATTCCAGAGATGTATTAACCCCCACATCGGCCTGAATCAGAATTTCCTCCAGTTCCTCCCAAAATTCTTCGTCGAGCTTTTTGCTGCTCTGGATCAGCTCGTTAATTTTGCCGCTCAGGTTGCTTCGAGTTTTGCTCAATCCTATTTTAAATTTATCAAACAAACCAGTTTTCTTTTTCGTGGCATTCTCATCTGGCATCAATTCATCCTGGCTAGTTTCTGCATCTACTTCTGCCTCTTTGACTGCCGGGGTCAAATCTTTGATTTCTTCCATGGTCTGCTGCTGCCTGGCTTCCAGGTCATTTGTCTTTTCTTTCTTGTTCTTGCGTTTAAATAGTGCCATTTTTTTCCCACCTTGATTAATTATTATCCGGCCCGACTCTCTTCCTGTTTAATATTAAGGGTCAGTACCTTTGATACTCCTTTTTCCGACATGGTAACCCCATAAATATTCTCACCCGATTCAATGGTAGACTGCCGGTGGGTGATGATTATGTACTGCATCTCCTGGGCCATTTTTTTTAGAAATTCTGAAAACCTTATTAAATTGGTCTCATCAAGGGATGCATCAATTTCGTCCAGTATACAGAACGGGGCTGGCTTCAACCTCAATAATGAAAATATAAATGCGATACAGGTTAAAGCTCGTTCTCCACCTGATAAAAGGTTTAGGGACTGGGTCTTCTTGCCTGGCAGCTTTACTTCGATATCCAGACCAGCTTCCAATCTATCCTTACCCTGCTCCATCCTTAAACAGGCTTCACCTCCACCGAAGATGTCCTGGAAGGTATGGGCGAAGCTCTGGTCAGCGATCCTCATAAAATCAGTAAATTCACGGGACATTAATTTTTCCGTTTCTTGCAGCAAATTATTCAAGGAATCCCGGGCAGTTAATAAATCTTCATATTGCTGGTTGATAAAGCCAAAGCGCTCATTAATGGCTTCAAATTCTCCTATGGACTCAAGGTCTACTGGACCAATTTCTTCCAGCTGATTAGACAGCAATTCTACCCGCTGCCTGAAGTCTCTGATTTGAGAAGCATTGGTCTGCGGCTCCCCTATATCATCTAATTGCTTATCATACTCCTGTCGCCATCTGCTTTTCATAGCTTCGAATTCCGTTTCCAGTCGGGCTAAACCTATTTCAGTATTCCTCGAGTTGTTTTCCAGCTGTATCATGTTCTGCCTTAGCGGAGAGATTTCCTGGCGAATACTGCTTATCTTCATGCTGCACTGCTTCTCTTCTTCCTGTTGAGCTGCAATCTGGTCTTGTATAAGACTCAAAGCCTGTTTTTCTTCGCTTATCTTTATTCTGGTGACTGCCATTTTATCAGTTTCGCTACGGTCTAAATCAGCAAGACGACTCTTAAGTTCAGCCGCTTCTAACCTGGATTGCTGATAAGAACTCTCCACTTGCTTGAACTGGGTTATGTTTTTCTCTATACTTTCCAACTCTCGTTTTTTTGAGTCTATCTGTTCTTGATAAGAAAGGAGCCGTTCCTTGTTGACCTCATAGTTTCTCTTATAAACATCGATTTTTTCTTTTAATTCCTCTAATTCCTCTGACTCGCTTTCACTGCTGCTGTGAATGGAGTCTTTTTTCATCTGCAGGTCTTCCATCTCCAGCAGCAACTCTTCATAGCTGGTCTCCAATCGTACCAATCGTTCAATACTAGCTTCCCACTCTTTACGATCATTCTGCACATCATCATTAGTTTGGGAAGCTTGTTTATCAATAATTTCAAATCTGAATTCTTTTTCCATCAGGGCATTTTTTTGAGTCTCCACTTGTTTCTGGACCTTATCGAGTTCTCGGTTTATATCTTCGCTTTCCTGCCGATTCTGCAGCAGGCTCAGCTTTACCTGGGTCTGCTGCTCTAAAAGGTTTTTCTTTTCTTTTTTTCTCTGCAGGGGAGTCTCTCTTCTCTTATCATAGCTTCCCCCGGTCATGGCTCCACTAACATTGATCAATTCTCCGTCCAGGGTGACGATCTGCAAAGGGAAGCTGGTACTCTTAAAAACCTTGATTCCCGTCTCCATGTCTTTTACCAGTAATACTCTCCCCAGCAGGTATCTCACCGCCTTTTTGTACTCCTGCTGATATTGAATTAGATCTGAGGCTAATCCCAATACTCCGTCCAACCTGCTCAAGGATTCTTTTATATCGGGGGGCACCGGGCTACTCAATAAAATATCCAGAGGTAAAAAGGTTAATCGTCCCAACCTGGTCTTTTTAAGATACTCGATCGCTTGCCTGGCACTTTCACTATTCTTTACGATTATGTTTTCCATCCTTCTTCCCAGAGCGGTTTCGATGGCTGTTTCCAAACCTACCGGTACATCGATCACTTCTCCTACCAGACCTCTGATTCCGCTGAGTCTTCCCTTTTCAGCCGCTTCCAGGACCGCTTTTACTCCCCGGGAATATCCCTCCATATTCCTTTCCATATCATCTATTAACAGGAGTTTTTTATCAATTTTGAGTTCATCCTCACTGAGCAGTGCATACTGAACGGCATTGGCTTTTTGCAGGCCTTCCAGCTCCTGCTTACTATTTTCTATCTTTTCTAAATTACGGCCCAGCTCTCCAATTTCTTTCCCAAACTGCTTTTTTTCTTGTTCCATGTTGTTTAACATGGCTTCCTTCTGGTTTATTTTAACCCTTAGATCACTGCTCAGTATTTCCGTCCGTTCTTTCTTTTCCCTAAGTTTTCTCTGACTTTCTTCGACCTCCAGCACTTTATTATTTATCCTGCTTTCTTCCTGCATGCGTTCAAATATTCGGGATTTCTTTTCTTCAAAATGCTGCATACTATCCTGCATAGAATCTTCCAGGGCTAAAATCTGCAGATTTAACTGCTCAAAGTTATCAGTTAAGACCATGAAGTTGTTTTTCTGCCCTTCATAGTCTGCTAACCTGGCCTTCAGGTCTTCGTTTATCTTCTGCAGCATAGTTTGATACTTGTCCTCATCTTCAACTGCTGCAGCTGCTCTCTCAGCGTAATTTTTGATCCTCTCCTCACTAAGACGGATCTCGTTTTCTAACGCGGAAAGCCGGTTATCTGTTTCATGTCGGTCGTCCCTCAAGCTGTTGATCATCTCCCGGTAATCTAACAGTTTGATTTCTTCCCTGGCTATAGTGTCTTCCTTTTCCTGCACCTGTCTTCTAAGATCTTCTATCCCCTCTTTTTTATCCAGCAAGGCTTCGTTTTTCTTTACTAGATCCTGATGCATTTTATAAATTTCAAATCGAAGAATATCTTCTTCCATCTGCCTTTTCTCTGTGTTAAAACTAATGTGTCTCCTGGCTCTTTCCGCTTTATTCTCCAGTTCGTCCCGGCGCTGTTTCAACTCGGTTAATATATCCCGCAGTCTGGTCAAATCATTACCGGTATTGGTCAGCCTGGTCCTTACTTCATCTCTCTGATGCCGGTATTTGATTATCCCGGAAGCTTCTTCCAGTATGAAACGCCGATCCAGGGGCTGTCCGTTCAATACCTGTTCCAGTTCTCCCTGGCTGATTATAGAGTATCCTTTCTTGCCCAACCCGGTACCAGTAAACATACTAGCGATATCTTTCATGCGCACCCTTGATTTATTTATGTAAAATTCACTCTCCCCGGATCTGAACAGCTTACGGGATATGGTTATCTCATTATAGTCGACCGGCAGTGCCTGGTCCCCATTATCGATGGATAACTCTACAAATGCCATGCCCTGAGCTCTTTTATCATCCGTCCCATTGAATATTACATCTTCGCCCCTGTGTCCTCGCAGATTTCGAACATTGCTCTCTCCCAGACACCAGCGAATAGCATCAACTATATTGCTTTTCCCGCATCCGTTGGGTCCCACAATCATATTGATACCAGGCTGTAATAATACCTCGGTACTATCAGCAAATGTTTTAAACCCTTTGATGTCCATCCTCTTCAGATACACTATGGGTACCTCCCGTTCAGCACTAACTCTAATGCTGTTTATGATCACCTATAAACTCTTTAAATACCTTAACGTCCCCGGTACTTATTGTCTCCATATCTATACCGGTATCTAACAGCAGTCTGCCCCGGGAAGCAATGTCTGCCTTGATTCCCGGCAGCGATTTCTCCTCCCTTAAGGGCCCTTTTTATATATTCATTGGTTGAATCCACCTTATCCAGGTGAATTATTTCCTTAGCTATGATTCTGGGTTTGGGAACGTTTATAAATCTATCTGGCAAAGGACAAATCTCCTTAAATGTTCTAATTATTATTAGCTATTTATACATCCCAGGTCATAATCCCTTCCAATAAAAATCAACATATTTTTAGTATACTAAAGATATCCTGATCTTTTCTACAAAAAAAGACTAAAGTTCTAGCTCTTTAGTCTCTTTTGTCTCTTTATGATGTTTATTTAGTCGTTTATTGAAAATATATTTCTAAAAACCTAGTCCTGCTAAGTTTTGATTCGGGTTCTTCAGAACCAGCCGGTCCGATTCCCAGCTCATCTTTTCTCAACTGCTCATCAACCTGCACTCTTTTTATGACGGGCAGACCGTCAAGAAGGTTTAGATAGGAAAGATTAGTCCTTTTTTGCCCTATCATTTTAGATAAATCCCGATAACTGCTGTACAATTTTACCTCCGAATATAAATTTTTTTCACTGATATAATTGTCCAGAAGGACCCGGGCCTGTTTTTTGAAAGCCTCCTGCTCAACTAATTCACCAAAAGCAGGATGAAAAGGACCAGCGATAACTACACCCTCTTCTCTCAATTCCTCTGCAGGATGTAATCCCATCCGGATAACCTCTATGCCCTTTTGCTGGAAGCGTAAAAACATTTCACAGCAGATGGAAACAGCCTCCTCCAGCCCCATCGGTGTATATCGTCCCTGGAGGTATAGTTTTTCCAGGCCAGTATCTTTGATCACCAATACCGGGTAGATCCTCACCATGTCAGGTGCTATGGAAACAGTGCCGATGGTGGTTTCCATATCGTTCTCATAATTATCGCCCGGCAATCCGATCATCAGCTGTACACCCAGTTTAAATCCATACTCTTTGATCATAGTGCAGGCATTGACCACCGTCTGGGCTGTATAACCCCGACCGGAAGACTCCAGGACCTCATCTTTTAAAGATTGGACCCCTAACTCTATAGTTTTTACACCATTTTCCAGAAGGAATCTGAGAATAGAGTGGTCAATAAAATCAGGGCGGGTTGATATGCGGATACCATCTATCGATCCTGCATCCAAGAATGATTGGAGGTCCCACAGATAATGCTCCTGCAGTCTTTTGTCCAGGGCAGTAAAACTTCCTCCAAAATAGGCGACTTCTACTTCCTTTTCAAGACCGGCAGCAGCAGGAATAGTTTCTAGAGCCCTCTGTACCATAATCGGTACTGCCGAGGGCTCAGGAGCTGGTTCATGGCGGGCAATATTTTTTTGATTGCAGAATATACAATTAAATGGGCACCCCAGATGGGGTATGAAGATGGGTATATTATAGTGTCTCATATCTTAAAACCTTATCCAGGCACTCCAGTGCTTTTTCATCCTTCAAGACTGCTTCAGCAGCTTTTTGCTCAGCTTCTTTCTTGCTTTTCCCGATTCCGGTTTCCAGCAGATGTCCCTGATAATATACTCCTGCTAAAAATACTTTCGCGTGAGCAGGTCCGCTTTCATTTATTATTTCATAATAAACATTCTGCTTGTTCTTACCCTGAACCAGTTCCTGCAGTCTTGACTTGTAGTCATAATAATCACCCTGGGAAGCTTCTTTAATTAGGCCTTCCAGGTGGGAAAGGATGAATTCAGCCGCCTTTTCATAACCCTGATCAAGATAAATGGCACCTATTACCGATTCAACAGCATCTGCCAGTATGGACTTCCTTTTACGTCCCCCTGACATCTCCTCTCCCTTGCCCAGCAGCAGATATTGCCCCAAATTAATGACTCTAGCCACCTCGGTCAGCGATCTTTCGCATACTACCCGGGCCCTTATTTTGGTTAGATCTCCTTCAGCCTTTTCTTTATAATTATTGTAAAGGTACTCAGCTACAACAAAGTTTAAAACCGCATCCCCCAAAAACTCCAGCCGCTGGTTATTGCCAGCAGCACTTTTTTCCTGTGAATAGGAAGGGTGTATAAGCGCCATGTGTATTAAACTATAATCATCAAATTCTATATTGATGTTTTTGGCAAATTCCAGGATCAGGCCTTTATCACTGCTCATTTTTTACCTTCTGAATATAGGCATAGAGTGCTTGCACCAGGGATCCGAAAGCAGGGAAATCCTCCAGATCTTCTTCCGGGAATTCCACATCATATATATCTTCCAGAGCCATAATTAATTCCACAATATCTATAGAATCAGCATCAAGGTCTTCAAATGTAGTCTCCATCTCTATTTCTTGCGGCTCCCGATCCAACTGTTCCGCAAGTATTTTTCTGGCCAGCTCCATAAACTCCTGCATATTCATAACCTCCATTATATTAGAAATAAACAGCATCCCTCATACATATCGATTCTTAATAAATTGCAAAAATCCTCTATATTAAATCAGACTTTTTATAGTTTCTTGCTGCCTTTGCACCATGTTATTGTCTATACAGGCACCAGCAATATTGATTCCACTGTATACCGAATTACTCCTAGAACTGCCATGGCAGACTACGCTTATACCCTTGACACCCAGCAGTGGAGCCCCCCCTACCTGGGTATAGTCTAATCTAGCCAGAGCTTTTGGAACCATGCCGTACTCCTTGCCGATTAGCTGGGCCACGAACACGGCCAGGCCTTCAATACTCTTTAATACGATGTTCCCGGTAAATCCGTCACATATTATTACATCGCTTTTGGCACTGAAGAGATCCCGTCCTTCAATATTGCCAATGAAATTAAGACTTTTCTGGGCACTCAACATGGCATAGGCTTCCACGCTTACACTGTTCCCCTTACCTTCTTCCTCACCATTATTCAGGAGAGCTACCCGGGGGTTGTCTATATCCTGAACCGAAGCTGCATAAGCACTGCCCAGAGCAGCAAATTGCAGCAGCTGAGATGCTTTACAATCGACATTTGCGCCTACATCCATTAACAGAGTAGTCCCGCCGGACTGATTAGGTATGGAAACACCTATCGGGGGTCGCTCTACTCCCTCCATTCTTCCCAATAAAAACAGTGCCGCCGCCATTTGAGCTCCGGTACTGCCACATGAAACCACAGCATCGGCCAGCCCTTGTTTTACCAGACCGGTAGCTACTATTATCGATGCATCCTTTTTTTTGCGCAGGGCCAGTGCTGGCTGTTCATCCATACCTATAACCTGACTGGCGTTCACAATAGTAAGCAGTGATCGATCATAAACATATTTTTCTAATTCTTTGGCTATGCTTTCTTGCTGACCTACCAGGATCACCTGATTGGATGTGTTTTTAGCCCACTCAACCGCGCCGGCTATTACCTCGGCAGGAGCATAGTCTCCGCCCATTGCATCCACTGCAATTTTCATCATATTCCTCCTTGTATGTGTCTTGCCCTAATAACTATATATCTATTATAGCCCGAGAACGTATGTGCACAAAAACAAAAAGTAAGCTTTGGGCTTGGTTGGCCTTAAATCTTACTTTTTGATCTCTTCTATTCATATTACATTACGGATTTACCTTTATAATACCCGCAGCTTAAACATGCGTGATGAGGTAATTTTAATTCCTTGCACTGGGGACATTCAACCAGGCCAGGTTTATCAATCTTACGCCATTCTGAAGCCCGTTTATTGCTTCGAGATTTAGAATGCCTTCTTTTGGGAACACCCATTTCTCTTAACCTCCTTACTTTTTCAATTGTTTTAATTTTTCCCATCTGGGATCAATATCATTTTTTCCACAACTGCAGGTGGTCAAGTTTCGGTTAACCCCGCAAAACGGGCATAAACCCTTGCATTCCTCACTGCACAGGGGATTCAATGGTATTAAAGAAAATATTTCTTCCTCTATCCGGGGCATAATTTCTGCCTGGCTATCCTCAAGCACAATCACTTCTCCGTCTTCCCCATGACCTGATGATTCTGATACGGTCAGGGTCAGATCAGTTGTGATCGGATATTTGAACTCTTCCAGGCACCTGCCACAGGTCAAGGCGATGGTTGTGGAGACCTTTCCTCTGCCGATAAACATATTATCGGTGTTCTCAATAAGCAAATCAACCACCACTGGTTCCAGAAACCTTCCTCCTATGTCGGACAGGAATGAATCTCTGCCCTGGGCACTGAGATGAAATTCTTCAGAGTCCATGGTTCGCATCTGCAGTGATTTCAAATTTACTTTCATACCCTACCACCCCACAAAAACACCAGATTAATTATAGTCTGCACCTATTATTATTGTCAACCTGTCATCATTAATACCTATAAATCACGGTGAGTCAAGGGGACGGTTCGAGACCACTGAAAAAGTCCCAAAACTTGCGCCAGGGTATGTATAAATATACTGGCGGCCGTTGGCGAAGCATGGGTAACAACATCCTGCGAAGGCGATTAGCGGAAGGGGGCGAGGGGCACGGACGCCGCGAGAGCGCCGCTGAGCACGGATGCGAATTGGCCTTGTACCCCTGGAGGTAATCGACAAGCAGTTAATGTTGTCCATGCGTAGACTGGGAGCAAGTGTATTTATGCATACCCGTTTACCCAAATAGACTTTTTCAGTGGTCTCGAACCGTCTCTCGACTCACAAATTAAAAGTGAGGCAGGAATACTCCCACCTCACTTATGGGTTCAAAATTACTTGGTAAGGCTGTATGTGTCCCTGGCAATAACCAGTTCTTCATTGGTAGGTATTATAAAAATACGAACTTGAGAATCTTCTGTTGCTACATCGACTTTCTTGCCTCTAACATTATTCTTTTCTACATCCATTTTGATTCCAAGAGCATCCAGGTCTGCACAGATGTTGGCTCTGACGTCTATACCATTTTCCCCAACTCCAGCAGTAAAGATTATGCAGTCACAGCCATTCAGCTGAGCTATATATTTCCCAATATATCCTTTGATATTTTTGTAGTAAACATCAAGGGCGATCTGCGCTCTTTCGTTACCTGATGCGGCAGCTTCCAATACATCCCGAAGGTCATTGGATACCCCGGATAATCCTAGCATACCTGATTTTTTGTTAAAGTAGCTGTTAGCTTCTTGAGAATCCATACCTAATTTATCCATCAGGAAGAATACGATAGCAGGATCTATGTCACCAGATCTGGTGCCCATGACCAAACCTTCCAGAGGAGTAAAGCCCATGGAAGTTTCAACTACCTTGCCATCCTTGATAGCTGCCATACTTGCTCCATTACCCAGATGCAGGGTAATGATCTTGCATTCTTCATAAGGTTTTCCCAGCATTTCAGCAGCCTGATGGGCTACATAAAAATGGGAAGTACCATGGAAACCATATCTTCTTATCCGGAACTTCTCATATGCTTCATAAGGAATAGCATACATATAATGAGAGGGCTCCATAGTCTGATGGAAAGCAGTATCGAAAACTGCTACATGTTTTACATTGGGCATCAGTCTTTGACATGCATCGATCCCCATCAGATTTGGAGGATTATGTAAGGGTGCGATGTCAAAACAGTCTCTTATTACTTTCTTAACCTGATCATCGATAACTACGGAAGCTGCAAAAGCTTCTCCCCCGTGTACCACCCGGTGACCAACTGCTCCAATTTCGTCCATGCTCTTGATGCAGCCATATTCAGGGTTAATTAGTACTTGAAGAACTAATTCCATGCCAGCGGTGTGATCTGGCAGGTCCTTTTTGATAACTACTTCGTCTTTGCCCAGCGGCTTATGCTCCAGTGTACTGCCTGGAATGCCTACCCGGTCTACCAGACCAACGGCCAATACTGATTCATCATTCATATCCATTACCTGATATTTGATTGATGAACTTCCTGCATTTACTACTAAAACCTTCATTTCTTTTCTACCTCCCCAAATAATACAGAATGTTTTGCACAGGAGTTGTATTTTTCTCCCTGCCTAGCCTTTTTTTATATTTATGCCTGCATAGCAGTCATGGCTACCACATTTACAATATCTTCTACGCTGCATCCTCTGGACAGGTCATTAACAGGTTTGGCAATTCCCTGCAGAATAGGTCCAACAGCTTCAGCTTTGGCCAGCCTCTGTACCAGTTTATATCCAATGTTACCTGCCTGAATGTCCGGAAATACCAGCACATTACAATCACCTGCGATAAGGCTTCCCGGTGCTTTGGACGCCCCCACACTGGGTACGATTGCAGCGTCAAATTGAAACTCTCCGTCAACCTTGAGCTCGGGGAATTTATCGTTGGCGATTTTGGTAGCCTCAACCACCTTATCGACCAGTTCATGACTGGCACTGCCTTTGGTTGAGAATGATAACATTCCAACCTTGGGATCTTTGAATCCACAAACGTTCACTGCTGTTGCAACGGAAGCCTTGGCAAATTCTGCCATTTGCTGTGCGGTAGGAACTATAGTAACTGCACAGTCAGCAAAAACAAACAAACCATTTTCTCCGAATTCACAATTAGGAACGATCATAATAAAGGCTCCTGAAACAGCTGAGATACCCGGCGCGGTCTTAATGATCTGCAGAGCTGGTCTTAATACATTGCCAGTAGTATTTTCAGCACCTGCCACCTCTCCATCAGCTTTACCCATCATGACCATCATGGAGCCAAAATAGAGCGGATCCAGCAGAGTTGCTGCAGCCTTATCCATAGTAACTCCCTTGTCCTTGCGCATTTCATAGAATGCCTGTATGAAATCGTCTTTAAATGCAGCAGTGGCTGGATTTATGATCTCCGCTCCTGAAATGTCGGCACCCAGTTTGCTAGCCAACCCTCTAATTGCGCTTTCATCCCCTAGCAAAATTGGATTGGCTATCTTATTGTCAATGATGCCTTTGATTGCTTGGATTGTTCTTTCTTCTGTTCCTTCGGGAAGAACTATTGTTTTCCCCTTGATAGCTGCTTTTTCCCTAATTTCAGCTAACAAACTCATGGTGTAACCTCCCCCAATCTTCATATTGTGATCGAAATTTGTATTAATTCCACAATTCACATTCTAATTTATTCTAGCATAAATCAAAATATTAGTGGTAACATTTATGTTACGATTATCACATAAATTGTACAGGAGATCATTAATGCAAATACTTGGAATTGTTGCTGAATATAACCCCTTCCACAATGGACATCTGCATTTAATTGAAGAAGCTAAGAAATATCAGCATTTTGATGCTGTAGTAGGTATCATGAGCGGAAACTTCATGCAGCGTGGGGAACCAGCAGTATGCAGCAAATGGGCTCGGGCCGAAATGGCTCTGCGCTGCGGCATGGATCTGGTTATTGAACTTCCCTTTATATATGCGGTAAGAAGCGCCTATTATTTTGCCCGGGGTGCAATCGAATCTCTGTCTCGGACCGGGATAGTATCACATCTGGGTTTTGGAAGTGAATCCGGTAACCTGGAACAGTTGAAGCAGATAGCCAGAGTTATTGCTTTTGAACCAGCAGATTATAGATCCATTTTAAAAGAGCATCTGGCCCTGGGTCTAAGTTACCCAGCCGCACGAGCCAGGGCGCTTAATGATTACCTGGGGCATACCGGCTTAGAAATAGAAGGCTTGCTTCTGGGCCCTAATAATATTCTGGCCCTGGAATATTTGAGGGTTATCGAAGAAATGAAACTCCCCCTCCACCCACTCACTGTAAGCAGAAAAGGCCGGAGCTATCACGATCCAAGCTTATCAACTGCAACCCTGGCCAGTGCCACTGCTATTCGCCGAGCCCTATTTGAACACCAGAACTTTGAGGATATCCAGGTCAATATGCCCCAGGCCAGTTGGGAAGTATTGCGCCAGGCTATTGATTCTGGCCAGGCCCCGGTTCTTCCCGACTCACTGGAACAAGCTATTTTAAGCAGATTACGCACCTTATCCATACATGAAATAAAGCAGCTGTATGAGGTGACAGAAGGTTTGGAATATCGAATCTACGAGGCCTCGCAAAGCTGTGGAACTCTGGCCGGCCTGCGGCAGCATATAAAATCCCGGCGCTACAGCCTTACCAGAATTAACCGCATACTATTATACAGTCTTTTCGGAGTAAGCAGTTCCCTGGTAGATGAGCTGGATAAAGAGGGTCCTACTTATCTTCATATCCTGGGTTTTTCAAACCAGGGCAAACAAATCCTTAAGGAAATCAATTATCGCAGCAGTATGAGGGTCTTGAATCGAGGCAAGGACGTTAAAAGCTTCTACGAGGAGAATAAGGGATACCCCTCGGGTTATATGCTGGAACTGGACATCAAGGCCACCGATATCTATAGCCTGCTCATGCCAGACCCTGCTGCCAGAACTGCTGCCAGAGACTATACCACATCACCGGTCACTATATAAGCAACACGTCGTCTATCTCCAGGCATGACCAGGGGTGATCAGTTCTTTTAGTTCGGGGAGTTTGGCCAGGGCAGCTTCTCTTCCCAGTTCTATTAATTGAGGGGTCTTATCGAAGTCCCATGAGTTAAAACCTGTTACTGCAGGCTGTATAAGTATATCCGAAATGTTGCATATAGTCTCCAACTGCTGTTTCTGCATGATGTCCAGGGCGGTCAGGACAACATCCAGGGTACTGTTAATAACAATGTCTTTGCCTATACCAAATTTTACATCTACCGCAATAATAAGATCAGCACCCAGCTGAGCAGCGGCTTCTACCGGTACCCGATCGGTAACTGCGCCATCCACCAGCAGCATATCATCCTTATGAACCGGTCTGAATATTCCCGGGATCGATATACTGGCTCTAATGGCCTCAGCAACTATTCCTTCCCGCAAGATCACACTGCTTCCGGTATAGAGGTCTGTGGCCACCATATATACAGGTAATGATAGCTCGTTAAAGGATCTATCCTTCGTCAAAAGCTTTAAAAGCTCATTGATTTTACTGCCATTTATGAGTCCCAAATGAGGAATCTTGAGCTCAAAAAATCTCCCCACATCTATATGTTCAAACACCTTCCCCAGCATCATGATATTCGTACCACAGCCATAGATACCGCCTATCATGGCACCCATACTGCTGCCTACTATGAAATCAAATGGGATATGATTTTCCTCCAACACCTGCAGGACTCCTATATGTGCTATTCCTCTTGCACTACCTGCACCTAGTACCAAAGCCACTTTGGGTTTATCCATTATTCACCCTCACCTCCCAAATTGTTTGCTCACCATCTGTTAATATCATTATACCAGCATTGCCTGTACTTCTATCTATATCTATAGCATACATATATAGGGATGAAAATAGTCCTTTCAATTAGAAAACAACTTTCCTGGGGATGAAGGCTTAAGGTTAGCGCAGGGAGAAAGGCGATTCGTGTAAGCGAAACATAACCCTTCCAATCAATCCATCTAAAGCATTACTCAGCTAACTTACACTTAAGAGCTAAGACCGGCCCCAAGCGTTCTTAAACCTTCAGTCCCACCTTTAGCCAATTTTCATAAGCGGTTGGCCCCTGATCATAGGGATTAAATTATAAAATCCACTAGAAGGAGTTGCTATCTTGAGCAGTTACAACCGTATGTTTTTTCTGGGTATAGTTCTTATTCTGACCTTCTTCATGATCATCAATCCACGTGAGACCGTTACTTCCGCGGGTAAAGGCTTCGAACTATGGTATTCAGTAATAGTGCCTGCCTTATTGCCTTTTTTTATTGCGGCAGATCTCCTTATCAGCCTGGGGTTTGCTAGATTTCTGGGAGTAATTCTCGAACCGGTCATGCGCCCCCTTTTTAAACTGCCTGGTTGTTCTTCTCTGGTAGTGGCTATCGGGTTTACCTCCGGATTTCCCATTGGGGCCATCTTAAGCAGACGTCTTTATGATGATAAGATGATAGAAGGATCAGAAGCAGAGCGTCTGGTATCTTTCACCAATAATTCCAGTCCCTTGTTTATCCTGGGCGCAGTAGGAGTAGGAATGTTCAACTCCCCTATGCTGGGCTGTCTTCTGGCAGTATCACACTATCTGGCTAACCTTTTGGTGGGTTTGATATGGGGGTTAACGGTGCCTACCCGGCTGCCCCTGAAGAAAACTGCCCCAGGCCAGCTTTTCAAAGAAGCGTTTAAGGCGCTGGCAGAGAATCAGGCTGAAGAAAAAACTCCTGGTAAGCTTCTCAGCGATTCTATCAAAAACGCCATCAATAATATCCTGGCCATAGCCGGATTCATCATAATTTTCTCAGTCTTGACCCGGATGCTCTCCGTGTGGGGGATCATGCATTTTGTGGCCATATTTTGGAGCAAAATACTTTTCTTCCTTAATTTGTCATACCAGGCTGCTTTTGGAATAGGGATGGGGATGTTCGAAATCACTATAGGATCACAATCTATTGCTGCAGCTGTCAGCCATGATATTCTGGGTCAGCTGCTGGCAGTAAGTATGGTACTGGCATTCAGCGGTTTTTCTATAATAGCTCAGGTCATGGGCATAGTTGCAGGTATGCCTGTACGTCTTTCCTTTTACCTGAAATCCCGTCTGATGCAGATGTTCTTTTCTTTGATAATTACCTGGGCTGGATATCGTTTGTTTTTCGAGAATGGTACAGCTTATACTCTGGCTCTGCCAATCGAAAAAGCCCTCTACTCCATCGATGCCTGGCATATCTCGCTGTGGTGCATGATGGTCTGCTTCATCATTCTAGCCATGATGGTCATATTCAGCCTGAGCCGGAATATTAAATAGCCCCCTTTTCAATTTCCCTGCGCAGTTCATCCTTACCCTGACTTATAGTATCCAAACTCCGGTTCAGTACCATTTCCACATGAGTAAGAATCTGCTTGGCGTATTCGTTAGCTTCCTTACGGATATCCGAGGCTACTTCTTCGGAACGATTCACAATATCTTCTGCTACTTTAACAGCATTGCGAGTAATCTCATTATCATCCACCATGCGAGCTACCTTATCCCGGGATTCATCCACATATTGATCTGCCTGGTGGCAGGCCTCTTTGATGATCCTTTCCTTTTCCGATATAACCAGTCGGGCCGTTTCCAGTTCCTCGGGCATGATTGCTCTAATGCGGTCTACTCGATCAAGAAAGTCGTTGCTGTCAATAATGATCTTGCCGCTGGATAAAGGCATCTTTTTGGCGTCTTTTACCATTGATTCCAGATCATCAAGTATCCTGTATATTTCCATCATATGCTAACATCCTCCTCATTCATATTATAATAATGCAAGGTGGACTCACCGTAATCGTTTACCCTGAATTTTTTCAGGTTTTTCAAGTCCTCCGGCAGGCTCATTTTGCGACGAGTACGTATTATGATCTTACATTGGGATTTCATAATGCCTTTTTTATCCATTCGATGCATAATTTTGGCAAATATCTCCTCATCAGTAAACGGCGGATCTATGTATATCAAGTCGAATTCCACTCTTCTTTTCTGCAGGATATCTACTGCTTTAAATACATCATTTCGGTGAACTTCATATAGATTCCGGTCAAAACCGCAATTTTCCAGGTTGCTCTTAATAATTCCGGTTGCTCTGGCATCCCGGTCGATAAAGACAACCATGTCCGCCCCCCTGCTGAGTGCCTCAACACCTATGCTTCCGCTGCCGGCAAACAGGTCTAGAAATCGCGAACCACCCACATCAAACCCTAATACGTTGAATAGGGCTTCCTTTACCATATCTGTTACCGGCCTGGTAGTCATCCCTGGAGGAGCCTTTAAGCGCTTACCCTTAGCAGTTCCTGAAATAACCCTCAAATACTTCACCTTTGCTTTTCTAATAATCTGCCACTTATTTCTAATATTTTATCACAAAATTTTTTTAAAATACTGTATATAATCTTCAATTAGAGGCAATCATATTAGTACCAGATAAATATTCTGGTAAACAAACCCTCCCCAACAACTTTACAAAATTCTCCTCTCCCCAAAATGGCGGTCTTTTAGATCGCCATTTTAATTTTCTCTACCCGTTCACACCCAAATTTTCACTGATAATTTGCATAATTATACTGTTTTGTATGAAGAATAGACTAGGAGGTAATGAATAATGAAAAAAACAATTGAAGAATTTAAGCTGCATATCGATCTGGCCGTAGAAGCACGGGATCTAGCCCGGGGAACAGCCGATGTGGAAGTCGAAGGGGTAGAAGAAATAGTCGAGACCCTGGAACACCTAAAGATTACTACCATCAACATCCTTAATAATATTGGTGCCAGCAAGGTTGGCAAACCAGTAGGGACTTACATCACTATCGAAACTCCTCCCTTAAAAATCAATGACCCTTATGTAAATGATGAGGTGATCCAGGCAGTAGAGAAATGCATGACAACACTTACCACAGGCAAACTTAAGCCGGGAGATCTGGTCTTGCTGGTAGGACTTGGCAACTGGCGAGCTACACCAGACGCTCTGGGGCCAAAATTTATTGAATACAGTCCTATAACCAGGCAGTACCATGAATTTGCTCCTGACGCACTGGTTGAGGGTATGCGGCCTGTCTGCGGTATCGCACCAGGGGTACTCGGTATTACCGGTCTGGAAACCTTTGAAGTTATAAAAGGCACGGTAGATAATATCAAACCTACGCTGCTGGTAGTAGTCGATGCACTGGCAGCCCAGAACGTGGATCGCATCGGGACCACTATTCAGATGTCAGATACTGGTATTCAGCCTGGAGCTGGAGTCGGTAATGCCCGGCATGCATTAAACGAAGAAGAACTAGGCATGCCAGTAATTGCTATTGGCTGTCCTACTATAGTAAGTGCCTCAATTATTGCTAATCAAGCCATAAAACAGTTTTGTGTCAACAGCGGTGCCATGTATAATGACTCAGTATCCAGCGAAAGTGTTAAATCCATTCTATCTCGTTTCGGAGGCAGTCTGGCGGTGACTCCCAAAGAGATCGATGACATTATCGAATACACTTCCAGAACCATTTCCATGGGAGTAGCCCAGTCACTTTTTCCAGGAGTATCACGGGAGCAACTGGAACTTTTCACAACTTAAGGAAACAGGCATGGGGACGGTTCTTTTGCCTGCATTTTATTAAGCAAGATGCAGGCAAAAGAACCGTCCCCATG
>LNQE01001832.1_pt1 | contig 32886 bp, 30 predicted proteins | sample 603111 | NCBI WGS metagenome assembly LNQE01 (sample SAMN04260313, study PRJNA301899) | hydrocarbon metagenome | isolation source: hydrocarbon-contaminated ditch | place: Germany: Bremen | collected 1998
TAGTTATATACGAACTTATCAATCTGCGAGCTGATAGGAGCATAATAATTCCCTGCTCTTCCCCAGCCATTGACATGAGTCCTCACCCCGGCCTGATAAGCAGGTAAAAATAGGGTCTCTATACTATCGGGCAGCTTTAACTTACCGTTGCTATCCAGTAGAGCCTGGAAATAAATACTGGCTCCCGGGGCTACTCCCCTATATTGGCCGTCGGAAGCGGCGCCGCTGCCGGCGATGGATGCAGCCATATGAGTACCATGTCCGGAGGGATCATCAGGTAATCCTCGCCCACTATATGATTTCAACATAGCCACCCGGGGCATTTTACCGCCTTCGCTCTGTAAATCCGGGTGAATATCACTGAGACTGCCCTTATCGAGACCGCTGTCAGCAATACCTATGATCTGCTCCTTACCAGTTAAACTGCCTGGAGTAAATAAATCCAGAGCTGATAAGGGAATGGCATTTACTATTTGTGCTGAGCGGTCATTTAACAATTGTATTCTATCCCGGTTTAAAATTAGGGGCGAGTAAAACCAGAGCATATATAAAAGGATTACAGACAATAATAATGCAACTATCTGCTGCCATCTGCTGATATTTATTTTCATAATAATAGAAACTCCCTGTTATATCTGGAAAATAATTTCTTGATTCTTTCAATTGTCGATGTTCTGTTTATAAAATAATTAATACTTTCTTTGCCCATTGATTTACCAACAAAAGTCTTATTTTAACCATCAATACGTAATATTCTCCAATTTCTTACAGATATCCTGCTGTATTTTGCTGCTAATATATGCTAAGAACAGTAGTATTTTCCCCGAAATAATTTGTCGTCCCAGGCGCATCGCAACATATGACGATCCGGTAATGCTGTAATAATTTAAAAATATAGCTTGTGTATGGCAGACCATCATACCTGGACGAGCAGAACAGCCTCGTATTTTTCTTCGGCTAATTGCCAGGGGTCAGGCACTATAGTGCCAGGCACTAACTTTTTACTTATTCTCGAGGTACTTCATGGACATAAGTTAGTGCCTGACCCTGTTTATTTTTATTTATCCAGGTATTCTAGGATCCCATCGGCTATGGCCTGGGCGGCTCGTTTCTGGTAGATGCTGGTAACTAGTAAGGAGTTTTCTTCTGAGTTGCTTAAAAACGATATTTCTGCCAGTGCTGACGGCATTTGAGTTTTGACCAGCACGGTGAAATTATCCTGTTTTACTCCCCGATCTGTCCGGCCCAGAGTACTGACCAGTTCATCCTGGATGCAGTTGGCCAGCCTTGATCTTTCAGCTTTTTGCCAGAATAAATCGGAGTCAGTAATAGGCGCATAGTAGTAAGTTTCAGTCCCATGGGCAGCAGCATTGGTGGCTGAATTGTTATGAATGCTTACAAAGACAGCCGCATTAAGACTGTTGGCAATGTCTGTCCGCTCAGTAAGAGTCAGGTAGGTATCATCGGTACGAGTATATTCCACATTGACCCCCTGGTTTTCAAGAATCTGTCCTACCCGCAGGGTAATTGCTAAATTAATGTCTTTCTCATTGGTGCCAAAACCTATCGCGCCGCAGTCTTTTCCTCCATGCCCGGCATCCAATACTACTACATTGGATCTTTGCACCTGGCTCTTCTGCCCGGCGATCAAGCCTATATTCAGGGCATTATCATCCGGGGTCTGGAAGACCTTGTAATCTCCGATCCCTTTGGTATCTATCTTTAAAGTGGTGATCGGGTCACCGCTTCCACTCTGGCTGATGGTCATCTTATCTAATACCGGACTGATGCTGTATTTATATTCGGTCCGTTCCAAACCCATGGCTGTATCTGGCAGCTTCACTTCCAGGGTGTCTCCATTTACACTGCTGGTGAATTCACATGGGGCCAGGGTGTATATAATAATATTGTCCCCGGTAGTTCCTGCTACTTCCCGACTGATCCTTATAATCTGGTTAGGAATTATCAGCACTTCCTTTTTCCCCCCGTTTTCACTGGCAGTAGTGTATTTAGTGCCGGCGGGCAGAGTGATTTTAACGGTGGCATTATTACTTTCGTTAGCTGCCGTAAGAGAAAGTTTGTTTGCTCCGATGGCTTCTGTCAAACCGCCATCATTAATAACGGTCTTGCCGTTTATCTCATAGCTAATCTGGTTGGCAGATTCGTTAATATCAGCCTTTATCACGGAGCCAGATTCCATCACTATCTTTATCCCATCCTGGCTTCTGCTGGAAGATATCCAAATCTTATCGGATGGAATAAAAATAGGCATGACCGTCACCGGATCCGGGGTAGAAGTTTCTGGAACAGCTCCAGTCTGATTTGATTGTTCATCTTCCCAGGCTACATTTACTACCCAACCGGCTACCCAGGCCGTACTTCCGGAGCGGCTGACCTGGTACCAGCCATCCTTTTCTGCCAGTACTCCCAGTTTCTCTCCTTGCAGCGCACTGGCTACCAGATTGTACTGGGTTGATGGACCACTGCGCAGATTTATTTTCTCCTTGCTTACGACTACGGTCCTTACCTCCCCGGAGGCGGTATTGCTGGAAGAGCTGCCACTGGTTATATTGATAGTCCGGGTTGTCCCATTCCAATCCACGGTACCGCCAAAGGCTTCCCCTACAAATCGAAGCGGGGCCAAAGTCCGGCTCTGGGATATTTTAGCTGGTACATCCAATGGCCATTCTACACCATTTACCGTTGGCTGGGTAGATCCTATGGGTAATACCACTTTGGTGCTGCCCTTTAATGCCGTAACGGTACGGGTTGCATCATTCCACTGCACGGTTGCTCCCATAGCCTCAAAGATTGCCCGCAGAGGAACCAATGTTCGGCCATTTTCAATAGTTGGCTCTACATCAAAACTTAATTTCTTATTGTCCATATAGACCACCGGTGTCTGACTGCTGGATGCTGCAGCCGCTGGGGTCTTCTCCACCGGCGCATTGCTCGAACTGCTGCTGCCGGTATTCTGATTAAACTTTTCTACCAGATAGGCTGCTACATAACAACTAACCCCATCGCTGTTCTTTACCTGATACCAATCCCCTGATGTGCCCAGCATAGTCAATATGTCACCCTTTTGGGCCTGAGCAACTTTATCATAACTGGTATCCGGTCCTGAACGAAGATTGACCAGGTCTCCGATTACTTTTACCTGTTCTTCCTGTGTCATGGTGATCAAAGAACTGCTTACCCAACCGCTCAGGCTGCCTTTGCTTATTTTATACCAGTCCCCCTGGCTTTCTATGATCTGAACTTCCGTATCCTTTAATAGATTTCCATCTATAGTATAATTGCTGCCCGGTCCTGACCTTACATTCACAACGCTGCCGGTTATCACTCCACTTGATGCATAAGCCTGATCAGGTATGGCAATTATCAGCATAACTGCTATAAGCAGCAGCCCTATCAGATTTTTTGTATAATAGCGGCTTTGTTTATCAAACATTCTGATTTCTCCTCCATATCATTTATTGGTCTCCGTCCCATCATAATTCATTCTGGTTGTGCTGCTATTGTTCGGCAACAGGAACCATGCGAGACCTGATGTCAGAGCTAGTACTCTATTATTCTAATCGACAGCCAGTCAACTTACTTTTAAGCCTGGTTTTCCTTGTTTAAGCCGTTTTCATAGCTTGATAATAGTTTGTCGCAGATTACCACCTATTTCATACTGCCAACAAATCTATCTCTTTCTTTCCCCAATCTGCCTACTTCGACAACTTATCCCGCCTATCCTGCCATTTTGATATGGCAAAACCATCCATTTTCTTTTATTTTACATATATCTAGTATTATTACTTACATGATAACTTAAATCTTGCACTAAATAGCAAATATTTCTAAAAAAAGACTTTCTGATGAGCAGCAGCCCATGACAGAATCGCAGTTTAAAGTTCGTACAAGGCTTAGGAATATTAAAGAAATGGATATATACGTTTTTTCAAAGTCCCCATCAGACCACAATCAACCCTTCGCACAAGCTCACAAATAATAAAGAAGCCCATAGGACTACAATTTGTTTCGCCGGGCCTCATAAAAACAATGAAGCCCACAGGACTACAATTTGCTTCGCCCAGGGCTCATAAAAAATAATGAAGCCCGCTCGATCAACGTACTCAAGTACGCCACCGCGGGCTGTTATCATTCTGGCATCTTGCCGGTTTTTCCTTTTTTAATATTTGGTATCATATATATCCATCTGAACCGATATCGTCGTTATTCGGATCAGACCATGATTCTTCATCGTCAGCTTCATCGTCTGCTTCAGCTTCATCTTCCCAATGCCCCTGCCAGCCTCCAGCATCAAGCTCGTCTTCCTGCTCGTTGTCGTTTTCATAACCTGGTCCAGTATCATCAGCAGGACTAGGCAGGTTAGATCTCTCAGCATCCACATCTTCCTCAGGCGGCGGGACATAAACTGGATATGGAGATGTCTTGATAACCGCTACAGTTTTTCCCTCAAACATATTATCTATCAAGGAGGAGGCCGCTTCGCGGTCAGCTACCCAGTAACTCTGTTCCATAACTCCTTGAGCATTGTAGACGTCATAGAAGTATCCCGGCAGGGTTTGAGTGACTATCGAAGAAGATGTAAAGCCCGGAGCCCAACTGGCCATCCTCAACATCTGGGTCAAACCTATATCAGTTTTCACAAAACTCCTTACCTCTTTTATAAGGGTCGGGAGTTTAGTTATAGTCTTGGGCTTCAGCAGTTCATCTGCCAGAGCTATCAAAAATTCCTGCTGGTGACCGGCGCGCTCAATATCTCCAAACTCATAGCCCCGATAGCGCACGAAAGCCAGGGCCTTGTAGCCGTCCAGCTTCTGGGTCCCAGGGTATAGATCTATCCCTTCACTGGGCTTGTACATTCTCTGGGGAACGTTGATCGTCACTCCCCCGATAGTATCGATAACCTCCTTGAATCCATTGAAGTCTGCTTCTACGTAATAGTCGATATTTATGTTCATGAAGTCTTCTACTATTTCTACCGCATATTCCGGACCCCCAGCATAATTGGCAGTACATATCTTATCCAATGGACTACCCGGCACGTCAACTCTGGTATCTCGAGGAATCGATATCACCGCTGCCTTGTCCAATTTTGGGTCGATAGATATCAGTAACATAGTATCAGATCGTGCGTTCTCGTCCCCCGGCCGGGCATCTACTCCCAATACCAGGATATTGGTTCTCTCCCCATCTTCTTCGACCAGTACGAGATCTTCAGGGGTATTATCCTCTGCGGTGCTGCTGGCTTTAACATAAACGCTGATAGCAGAACCCATGGTAAAAAAGAGCATAAATACCAGTAACGCTCCTGCAGCATACCTGACATATAATAACGTTTTTTTCATAAATACCACTCCCGGCCATTAAAGCTCTATAGCGACCTACAACTCTACCTTGCGAGGTTTTCCTTTACCCAAAACTGCGCTTTTCGTTTCTTCTCTCTCCCCGGTCAATAAGCCTACCTTATCTGCCCCCAATACGATTATCAGCAACAGCAAACCCAAAGCCAGCATAGCCTTAGGATCAGTAATAAAGGTGAGGGTTATGGCGACGGTACTAAAAAAACCACTTATCAAGTATATGGTAAAAACACTCCGGCGATGGCTCATACCCAGAGCCATTAAGCGGTGATGCAGATGGTCTTTGTCCGGTTTAAAAATCGGGGTCTGCTTATGGATACGCCTTAATATTGCAAAAAAGGTATCGAATATGGGTATTCCAAGGATCACGATAGGAATAAACAATGATATTAAAGCTGCGCTCTTGGCAGTACCCAGGATAGCGATACAAGCCAGGACGAAACCCAGGAAATTGGAACCACCATCACCCATGAAGGTTTTGGCCGGGTAAAAATTATAAGGAAGAAAACCTACTATACCTGCTGCCAGTATAAAGGCTGTTACAGCCACCGGTACTTGTCCCTGGAACAGAGCTACAATTCCCATTGTTACAGCTGCAATGGCCGATACGCCACCTGCCAGGCCGTCTAACCCATCAATCAAGTTGATTGCGTTGCTGACTCCTACTATCCATAAAAATGTTAAGGGTATACTAAAATAACCTAGATTCAATAAACCATCGAAGGGATTAGTAAGAAATTCCACCACTACTCCAAAATATATGGCGACCCCAGCTGCGATACACTGCCCCAGCAGTTTCACCCAGGGGGAAAGTTGATATATATCATCCAGCATTCCTACTATAAATATTATGCTGGCCCCTATGATCAAGCCCATAAAGGGGCCGCTAACTTCGATATAGTAAAGCATACAAATCAGAAAAGACAAATAAATCGCCATACCTCCCAGTCTGGGCATGGTATGCTGATGTACTTTTCTATGGTCCGGCTTGTCTACCGCACCTAACTTATATGCAATTTTAATCACCAGTGGCATAGATAAAAATGCTGCGACAAAAGCTGATAATATAATTAAAAATGCTGGGAGTTCCAACATAAATAAACATCCTCCCCCGGGGCCTACGCTAGAAACATTCTAACACCGTCGCTTAAGCTTGTCTATATGGCAAGTTAAGGTTAATTTTGTAGAAATTTATATAAAATAGCTGATAGACGTTAATCCCTCCCTCTTTATTCTATACTAAATATGGACAAAAACTTTCACCTTTTCTCCAGGACAAAAATGTATTGATTCTATATCAAGCTCGTGGTATTTGAAGTTTATCTTTGCTATACTGTGGGAAGTATGAAATTTGAAAAGGGGGAGTGGCCCGAATGATAGACGAAAAAGGCCGAATCTTTGGTAAAGTAAGTATTGTAGACCTGGCGATCCTCCTGGTCGTAGTGGCTCTGGTTTTTGCTTACTTGTACCGGGACCGGGCTGCCGATGTCAGCTCTGAGGCCAGGACTATAGAGGTTAAAGTAGTTTGTCCTAATGTATATCCGGGGGTGGAAAATAACCTGCAGGTAGGAGATACGCTGGTGGCCAGCGGCGCTCTTACAGCAGTGAAAATTACTGAAATGCAAGTGGAGCAGGCCAACTGGGTAGCTCCTGACGATGCCGGACAGATGGTCTTATCCAAGAACCCGTTTCGCAAAGACATTTTCCTTACCCTGGAAACCACCACCTCCCAGGTCTCTCCTGCGGAGATAACTTTTGCCGGTCAGAAGATCCGGGCGGGGAAAGAAGATTTTTTTGTCAATACTCAGAAGGTTACACTGGAATCTACAGTTATTTCGATTTTGGTAGAACCCTAGTTTTTTGACATATATACTTATGGTTTGAATCTGGAGGCGAATATATTTTGGATCGAGTAAAGGGCAGCGGCTGGGGAATAGAACTTTACCTGGTGGTCTTGTATGTAATCCTGGACTGGTTTTTTCGGCAGGTAGCCTTTACCTCCTTGCAGGGTATATGGGATGAGTTACTCTTCATCTTTATAGTAGGTGTCTGGATATACCGGATAGCCGTAGACCGGTTACGCCCCGAAGGAAGCAGTATGCTGCTGCCAATAATTCTTTATGCAGCAGTGATGATATTCCTTTTTTTAATCAATTCCCCCAGTAATGTTGTAGCCCTGGAGGGTGCCCGGGTGATGATGCAGTATATATTCTGGTTTTTCCTGGGCTATAATTTATTATTTACCAGAATTCAGGCTAAAGGATTAGTCGACGTTTTTTTGCTGGTCTGTACCCTGGTAGCTTTATACGGTATCTATCAGTATCTGACCGGAGTAGAAATACCCCTGGGATGGGTGGACAGCAAGGAGACTTCGATCACCACCAGGGTTTTTTCCATTATCGGCAGCCCCAATATACTGGGAAGCCTTATTGTACTTGCTTTGCCCCTGGCTTTTACTATGTATTTCACCAGCAGCAGCGCAGTCAAGAAATTGTTCTATGCTGGCCTGCTTTTACCTCTGGCTCTCTGTCTGGTCCTAACTTATTCCCGGGGGGCCTGGTTAGCATTTATATTAGAAGCGATACTCCTGGGGCTGTGGGTAGACCGGCGTATCATCATCGCTATGGTGCTTATAGCCATCTTAACCCCCACTCTCATGCCCACCGTTTATGACCGCATGGCTTATATGGCCAGCCCTGAATATCTGGTTTCATCCGAAAGAGGAGGCCGCTTAGGCCGCTGGGATAAAGCCCTGGATTACTGGCAAACATCACCGGCGGTAGGTGTAGGTCTGGGTGAATTCGGGGGAGCAGTTGCGGCCCGTTATTATCCGCAGGATAGTTTTTATGCTGATAACTGGTATTTAAAAGTGGGAACAGAGACTGGTTGGGTAGGTCTGCTGGCTACGTTGCTGCTTTTCGTAATCGCTTTAAGAAAGGCGCGCCGTTCTCTGGATATAACCCGGGATGATTTCCTTCGCTTTATGGGATTAGGTATCTTTATCGGCATGATAGGAGTCCTGGCCCATAACTGCGTGGAAAATGTTTTCGAAGTGCCTATGATGGCTTCCTATTTCTGGTTTTTCCTGGGTGTGATACTGGCTTTACCATATTTGTCAGGTTCATCCCCGGTGCAAAATAAAATCGGAACAGGTCCATATAAGTAAACGGATCGCTTTGATAACAGACTGGTTCTAACGCAAAAATTCAGACATTACCGTCATTGGCAGTTGGTGTGGACTGGGAAAGAGCAAGGCAGTTGATTATGGCAGGACAGAACGACCAGGAATAAAGGTAAAAACTTTTCCAGGAACTAACCTGCTTAAGAATATTAAAGTAATAATAGAAGGCCGGAGGGACTATCTTGGATATTGTATGTATTTCATCGGTGGACTGGGAACCCTTGTGGACACGTAAGCAGCAGATCATGTCCCGTCTGCCTCAATCACATAGAATTCTGTATGTAGAACCACCCATTTCTTTTTTGTCTCCATATAAGGATCCTGGCGTGGCTTTTAAGAAGGATCTGGCCCGACAGGGCGTCCGCCGCCTGAATGAAAATATATGGCTCTTATCACCTCCGGTAGTACTGCCTTTCGGCAGCCGTTTCCCGGGAGTCAATATTATTAATCAACGAAAGATTGCGCAGTCAATCAAGGACGCCATGCAGGAACTAGGTTTTAAACGCAGCATCCTGTGGACTTATCTACATACCAGTTGCCATCTGATGGGGTTGCTGGGCGAGGATTTCCTTATATATGACTGTGTTGATGAGCACTCGGCTTATGAAGGCTTTAACGCACCTTTGGTCAAGAATATGGAAAGAAAACTTCTGCAGCGTTGTGATCTGGTTTTCTGTACTGCTCGGGGTTTATATGAAAGCAAGCAGGCTCATTGTAAAGAAATTTTCCTTTCCCCTAACGCTGCCGATATCGATCACTTCCGGCAAGCTGACAGTATAGAAACTCCGGTAGCCGAAGAACTTATAGACCTGCCCCATCCCATTCTGGGATTTGTGGGTGCTATCAAGGAGTGGATAGACCTGGATCTGATAGGCGAAGTTGCCCAGAGCTTCCCCGATGGCTCAGTGGTCATGGTGGGACCAGTAGGTGCTAATATTGATATTTCCAGCTTACAGGGCAGAAGTAATGTCCATTTCCTGGGTCACCGGGATCGGCAGTTCTTGCCCCGATACCTTAAGGGCTTTGACGTATGTCTCAATCCTTTTCGGGAGAATGAGCTTACCTCTACAGTCAGTCCCTTGAAATTCTACGAGTACCTGGCCTCGGGGCGCCCGATTGCGTCGGTCCCCATGCCGGAAATTATGAACTTCAGTGAGTTGGTAGAGTTCGGGGGCGGCCCGGAAGGTTTTACTGCTGCGATAAGCCGGGCTCTTAAAGATACTCCCCAGAAGAAAGAAGCTCGTCTGCAGAAGGCCCTGGAGAATTCCTGGGAAAGCCGGGCGGAGTTTATGATGGAGCAGATCGAAAAGTCCTATAAGCAGAAAATGTGCTAGTTTACGATTAATTGGAGGAAGTTGCGTAATGAAGAAAGTATGTATGTTCGGATTGGGTTTTGTCGGCTTGCCTCTGGCTTTGAGTTTTGCCATGCGGGGCTGTCATGTTACCGGGGTGGATATTGATGAAAAGCTGGTAGCTGACCTGAATCAGGGATTGACCCATCATCTGGAAGCTTATGAAGGAATGGGAATAAAGGAAATTCTCCAGAAACAGACGGAGCAGGGACGTTTCCGAGCGGTTACTGATGGCCCGGGGGCCATGCAGGATTGTGATAATATTATAGTCACTATCGGCATTCCCGTCGAAGGCCATAAACACGATATGAAGCCCCTCTTGGAAGTATGCCGCACCGTAGGTGCAGGGTTAAAAGCAGGTGATCTGGTCCTGATCCGAAGCACGGTTATTCCAGGTACTACCAGGGATGTGATCCTGCCTATCCTGGAGGAGGAAAGCGGACTCCAGGCCGGTGTAGATTTTTATCTGGCTTATTCGTCGGAACGAATCGCGGAAGGCCGTGCATTTCATGAGTTCGAACATATGCCAGCAGCTCTGGCCGGCATTAATCCTGCCAGCACCATAAAGGCATTTGAATTGATGTCCCTGGTGACCAGGGCCCCCATCACCCAGGCCAGCTGCATGGAAGTAGTTGAAGCTTCTAAAGTAATAGAAAACATCTCCCGGGATGTTGATATAGCCATGGTTAATGAATTTGCCCGTTTTTGCAAGGGTATGGGCATTGATATCTTCGAAGTGGTAGCAGTGGCCAATACCCATCAGAGAGTCAATCTTTTGAATCCTGGACCCGGGGTGGGTGGGTACTGTCTGCCTAATGCTCTTTTTTATCTGCTGCCGAAAGCGAATGAAATCGGGGTTAGTCTCAGTCTGCTGACTACTGCCCGGCAGGTTAACGAAGAGATGCCCCGTTATGTGGCAGATCTGGTTTTACGCAACCTGCGGGTCGCTCCCAGTCAGGCTGCAATAGCAGTATTAGGTATGGCTATGAAGGACTATTCCAATGACGACCGGATGAGCCCCGCCTTATCAGTCATCGATGCTTTGCAGAAATCAGGCTGTACGGTAAGGGCTTTTGACCCGGCAGTCCCCTCCTCCTATGACTTTAAAGTTAATAGTCTGGAAGAAGCGGTAACCGGCGCTCATGGAATTATTGTCCTTACTCTGCAGAATGGTATTGATTTTATGGATCTGGACCTCTTCAAGACCCTTATGGCCCGAGACGGGCAGCCTTTCATAGTTGATACTAAAAATTTTTATGATCCTGCTCTGGTGTGGGACAAGGGTTTCCGGCTGGAAAGATTATAACAGGACACCGCTTTTGCCCTGTCACTTGACGGAGGCGGAAGCGGGCAAAAATATACTGCTCCGGCAGGAGCAGTCTAGTTAGGGTGAGTAGGATTTCCAACAAAACTGTTGCCAGGGCAGCAGGAGTTATTCTGGCCATCAGTATCATCGGCAGGCTGCTCGGATTTGTACGAGAACAGGTTATCGCTGCTCGATTCGGAACCAGCATGCTTACTGATTCTTACCTTATGGCCTTTACTCTGCCCAATTTAATATATGTAATTATAGGCGGAGCTCTGGCTACTGCTCTTATTCCTGTTTTTACGGAATTGGCGGTGAAGTCGGGAAAACAAACCGCATCCCGTATGACCAGTACCATTATCAATATCAGCATCCTGGGAATGGTTCTGCTCTGCGGGCTGGGTATCTGGGCCGCTCCGACACTGGTAGCCGGTATCGCTCCTGGTTTCTCCGGGGAAACCAGATTACTTACCATCGAACTCAGCAGAATCATGTTTCCCTGTATACTATTTATGGCTTTGTCTCTGCTCCTGGGTGGCATTTTAAATTCCCTGAAGAATTTTGCTGTACCTGCTTTTACCTCGGTAGCATTCTCGGCCCTTATCATCGCAGCAGTATATCTCCTGGTGCCTTTCTGGGGTATCTATGGTCTGGCTGCAGGGACTCTTGCCGGCTGTCTGGCTCAGGTCTTAATCCAAATCCCGGCTTTGAAAAAGCTGGGGGTCAGCTACCACCTGGAAATCGATCTTTCTCACCCGGGTGTACGGAAAGTATGGGAGCTTATGGCACCCGCCATGGTCGGTATATCCATCAACCAGCTATACATAACTATAGACCGAATACTGGCCTCGGGCCTTATTGAAGGCAGTATCTCTGCACTGAACTTCGCCAATCGCCTGATGTTTTTACCATATAATCTTTTTGTGGCAGCCATTAATACCGCTGTGTTTCCCACTCTTTCTGAACAAGCAGCCGAGAAGGACTATGCCTCCATGGGTCGGACTACTGTTTTTGGCCTGAATCTGATCGCTTTTTTCACCATACCTGCTGCGGTAGGTCTCTTTGTGCTGGCCGACCCTCTGGTTAAACTGCTCTTTGAACACGGGGCCTTTGACAGTCGCTCTACTCAGATGACGGTTTTTGCCCTTAATTTCTATGTAATAGGGCTTTACTCCCAGGGGGCCTACAGCATTATGAATCGTACCTTCTTTTCTCTACAGGATACCATTACCCCGGTAAAAATAAGCCTTTTCACCGTTTTTATAAATTTAGTTCTTAGCCTTATTTTAATCAAGCCCCTGGCTCATGGTGGGCTGGCTCTGGCTACCTCTATCGCTGCCACCTGCAACATGATAATTGTATATTACTGCCTGCGCCGCAGGATTAACACTCTACCTGAAAAACAACTCTTTTCCACCCTGGGCAAGATAGTATTGTCCTCACTGCTTATGGGCATAGTGGTTCATATAACTAACCTTTATTTAGGGGAAATCCTGGATTCGGTATTTATTCAAAATCAGCTCCTTCTTGTTGGCATCTGCATCCTGGTAGGCATTGTTACTTATTGCACGGCAGTCTTGCAAATGCGTATTGAAGAAGTTGATTATTTAAAGAATAGGATTATGCAGTACAAACGATCTAAAGTAGGCTAGATTACAAATGAGTTGGATTTAGCTAACTTATACTTAAGAGCTAAGACCGGCCCCAAGCGTTCTTAAGCCTTCAGCCCCACCCTCAGCCAGTTTTGATAGCCGGTTGTGGCCTCGGTCCATGAGGAGTTAATATATAAATTAACGAATGCTATCGGGTCAACTAACAAGTCAAAATAAGAAAGGAGCTTATTAATGAAAATCGCACTCTCGGGATATTATGGTTTCGACAATGCTGGAGATGAAGCATTGCTGGCCGCCATATGCCATACTATAAAAAACATTGAACCCCGGGCTGATTTCGTGGTTTTCTCTGGCTCCCCGGAAAAGACTGCTCATCTGCACAGCCTGCGGGCAGTTAACCGGATGAATCCCTGGATTATATTCCGGGAGTTGCTTAATTGCGACCTCTTGATCAGCGGCGGGGGCAGCCTCTTACAGGATGTTACCGGACCACGTTCCCTGCCGTATTACATAAGTATCGTAGCCCTGGCCAAACTGCTGAGGAAACCGGTAATTTTTTATGCCCAGGGCATCGGCCCCATAAACCGCCCTTTCAGTCAGTACCTGATGCATGCTATAGCTAATAAGGTGGATTATATAACCCTGCGCGATGAAGACTCTATGTTTTTACTCCAACATCTAGGGGTGGATCGTCCTCCCATCAAGGTAACTGCGGACCCGGTTTTCGCTTTGGAGCCTTCTGTACTCGATTTTGAAGAGATGGCAAGCCTGCTGCAGGAGTACGGCATTAAGCAGCATAAACTGGTAGGGGTGTCAGTTAGATACTGGAAAGCATTGGAGGGACATCAGGTCGAGTTAGCCCGGGTTTTGGATACCCTGGTCAATAATGACTACCAGGTGATATTTATACCTATGGATTATGCCCATGACCTGACAGAATCCCAAAGAGTAGCTGATTTAATGGAAAAGGATGCCATTATAATCGATAGATGTCTCAGCAGTTTGGAACATATAGCTTTAATCTCCAATTTTGATTTACTGGTAGGTATGAGGCTGCATTCATTGATATTTGCCGCCAATCGGGGCATCCCCTTTGCTGGAATTTCCTACGATCCTAAAATTGACGCTTTTCTCAAATCCTTTGATCTTCAGCCATTGCCTTCTGATGGCCAGGCCATGATGATGCAGATTGAAAACTTGCTGCAAAACCATCTGTTCAGGGAAAAAATAGCTGCCCGGGCCAGTGAAATGCGAGGCCGGGCCGAAGAGAATGCTCATCTGGCCCTTTCATTGATCCCATAAGATACTACCAGCATCTATTTTTCCGAAGGGTATGAATCAGAAATGATGATCACCCCTGCTGTTCATAGAAGGGATAGATAGGTCTCCTCTACCTGCCGGGCCATATTCTCGGGAGAGAAGGCTTGCAGGGTTTCCTGTCCTTGCTGCTTAAAGTCCTCGACCTTACCTCTGTCTGTCAGTACGCTTATGACCGCATCTGCCAATCCTTTGGAATCACAGGGCTGAACCAGCATACCGTTAATCCCATCCTCAATTATTTCCTGGATTCCGCCAATATTACTGGCTACCACCGGCACATTAAAGTACATGGCTTCCAATACTACCATACCCAGCCCCTCCATCAGGGAAGGTACACACAGAACGTCACACAGACCGTATATATCTTCGATGGGGCTGTAATAACCTGGCATTACCACCGCTTCCTCCAGAGCTAATTCTTTGATCCACAGTTTAATCTTATCTCTGTAAATCCCTTCACCAATAATCAAGAACTGAGCATCGATCCCGTCGTCTATTACTTCCCGGGCCGCCTGTAAGAAATACTGGTGTCCTTTGACAGGATGCAGGCGGGCTATCATGGCCACGGTATATTTATCCGGGTCCAGCCCCAGTTTCTTCCGGGTTTCCCTGGGATCCCGGGGCTCACCATATTTACTGGTATCCAGCCCGTTATGTATTACCTCGATCTTATTATCCGGCACTCCCATTTCCAGAATTTCCTTTTTAATCGCTCTGGATATGGCAATAAATCTATCCGTATATTTATTGGTGGCTATGGTCAGATATTTGGCCAAGAGGGCTTTGTAAACCGAATCATAATCATAGCGAAGCACACTATGAAAGGTGGTAACTACCGGCAGCCCTTCTTTTTTGGCGGCTGTACGTGCTACCAGGTTGGCTCTTACTCCATGGGTATGGACCAGATCAATCTGGTTTTCCAGCAGATATTGCCGTATAGGTTTAATAGTGGATAGATCGAATTTGTGACGCATGGGGATAACTGTGGCCTGGAATCCATACTGACGGGCCAGCTCTGCGAACGGCCCCTGGCACAAGCAGATAAGATGGGCTTCATACTGGTCTTTATCCAGTAGTTTCATAAGGGTCAAGAGCAATTCTTCTGCTCCCCCCAGTTCTCCTCCACCTATAAAGTGGAGTATTCGCTTCTTTTCCCCTTGCTTCATATCGACTCTGTTCCTTTCCCGGTTCTATTTTAGATTCGGCTAAAAAACCCGGATCAGGGATGATAACCTCCCCTCCGGTGCGCAAATCCTTGAGTAAATAATAGATTTGCAGCGATTGGTTTTAATCGCTTTCCTCCCACCAGCGGAAGAAGGATAATAGCAGACTACCCTGCCAGATGCCGGGTGCTTTTCTCAGGAAGGGCATACCAAGTCCAGCCAGAGCCATTATCGTCTCCATAATCGTCCGGCGCAGGCTGTAGTCATTCAGGGCTAAATCAAAAGTGAAGTAGAAGAAAACCAGAATACCAAAGAAACCCAGGAGATCCTGCCCGGCAATACTGCCCTGACCCAGTTTTCGCAGGACATCTCCGATCTTATACAATATATCTAAAAGAAAGTCTAGCAGTTTGCTGCTATACTGATAACTATACGAAGGACGTATATAATCTTTCTGCTCCTCTTCCGGGGCTGAAACCAGCCACCCCAATGTCAGGCTGCTGCTAAGCAATTTATAAAACAGACTATGTTTGAACACCGGAATTCCTCCCTGCTATACTCCTGCTTTAGCAGTTGATGCTATAGGTCACCTGCATATCATCTGCTCTAATATACTATAGCAAATACTACCCCCTGATGCCAGTGCGAGCATTATGCAGCAGTACAGTAAAAAACGCGGGATCTGCACGAGGCCACTGAAAAAGTCCCGAAACTAGCGCCAGGGTATGTATAAATGGCGAGGAAACAGGGGGACGTTCTTTTTGTTCCCTTTTCTTTATTAGAAAAGGGAACAAAAAGAACGTCCCCCTGTTTCCTTTTACCGTGGTCTGTGACCTTGTCCCTTTTATTCCCGGGGACGAAGGGTAGGGAACATAATGACATCGCGGATAGATGGTGTACCGGTCATGATCATCACCAGTCGGTCGATGCCGATGCCCAGTCCTCCAGCCGGGGGCATGCCATATTCGAGAGCGTTTATATAGTCTTCATCCATCATATGTGCTTCTGCATCTCCTCCCGCTCTCTTTTCAACTTGTTTTAGAAAACGGCCTTTCTGGTCTATGGGGTCGTTTAGTTCTGAGAATGCATTGGCAATTTCCCGTTGCATGATAAAAACCTCAAAACGGTCCGTCAATTCCGGATGGTCAGCATTTCTCTTAGCCAGGGGAGATATTTCCACTGGATGCCCATAGATAAAAGTCGGTTGAATTAGTTTGTCCTCTACAAACTCTTCAAAAATCTCGTTGATGATCTCTCCCCGGGAGTTGCTATCATCCATCTCCAATCCCAGCTGACGGGCAGCGGCTACAGCTGCTTCATCAGTTCTGATTTCATTGAAGTCCAGTCCGGTATACTCTTTTATAGCCTCCAGCATAGTCAGGCGCTTCCAGGGAGGCATAAAATTAATAGCATGTCCTTCGTAATCGACTGTCATGCTGCTGTTTACTTTAAGCATTACCGAGGATATCAAATCTTCGGTAAGCTGCATCATTACGTCATAATCAGCATAAGCCTGATATATTTCCAGCATAGTAAATTCCGGGTTATGCCTGGTGGATATGCCTTCATTTCTGAAACTACGGTTGATCTCATAGACTTTCTCCAGACCACCTACGATAAGCCTCTTTAGATAAAGCTCCGGGGCAATACGCAGGAACAAGTCCATGTCCAACGCATTATGGTGGGTAATAAAGGGTCGCGCGGCTGCGCCGCCGGCAATAGGCTGCATCATAGGCGTCTCCACCTCCAGGAATTCCCGATTATCCAGGTAATTCCTGATTTCTTTGATGATCCGGCTGCGTTTAATAAAAACCTCTTTTACCTGTGGATTAACTATCAGATCGACATAGCGCTGCCGATACCTTAATTCCACGTCTTTTAAGCCATGCCATTTTTCCGGCAGTGGATTAAGGGCTTTAGCAAGATAGGTCAAGTCTCTTACATGTACGCTGATCTCGCCTTTTTGAGTGCGGAATACTTCTCCTTCAATACCCAGGATATCCCCCATATCCAACTTCTTAAACAGCTCATATTTTTCTTCTCCAATGTCGTCTTTCCTGAAATAGAGCTGTACCTGCCCAGACAGATCCTGCAGGTTACCGAAACCAGCCTTGCCATGACGGCGCTTGGACATCATCCGCCCGGCTATGCGTACCGTTTTGCCTTCCATAGCAGTGAAATTATCTATGATTTCTTGAGTCATTGCATTGCGTTCATATTTGCTGCCAAAAGGATCTACTCCCATATCTCGAAGCTCTTTAAGCTTCTCTAATCTTACCCTTTTCAGTTCGTTGATATTTTCTTCCTGCCCGGACATCTAAACACTTCCTTAAATAATGTTAAATCTTAAATTTGCAGTTTTCATCCAGCCTGAGTCTGGGCATCACTACAGCCCAGAAAGCAATCTGTTTTATTTGATTCTGCTCCGGCTCGTGAAAGGCTGTATCTATCGGTCTACATTCATAATTTTATAATTGATAGTGCCGGCAGGAGCTTCTACATTTACCACGGAATCAACTGCTTTGCCCAGAATAGCAGCACCAACCGGAGACTCATCTGATATCTTGCCGTCTTTCAATTTTGATTCGACAGATGACACCAGGGTTACTACCACTTGCCGGCCTGATTTCATTTCCTGCAGAGTAACTTTAGATCCCAGTGAAACAACATCGGTTCTTATATCCCTTTCTTCCATCAGTCGGGCATATTTAAGCGTATTCTCCAGGCTGATTATCTTCCCTTCGATAAACGCCTGTTCTGTTTTGGCATCTTCGTACTCAGCATTTTCCGAAATATCACCGAAAGCGATAGCCTGCTTGATACGTTCCGCCACCTGTTCCCTTCTCACTGATTTCAGATGTTCTAATTCTGATTCCAGCTTTGCCAGTCCCTCTTTGGTCAATAAAATGTCTTTAATTTCCGCCATCCAATCGCTCCTAACCTATAAAGTTAATAAGCGAGTTCCCCCTCGCTTGGAAATTCATTATTAAGAGATGCCAGGCATTAACCGTAATTAACCTATTAAGGTATTTTAAAAAACTCATGCCACCTTGTCAAGGAATAGATGCCATATACCAGCTTTATTTCCTAATTCCTCAAGGCGACGAAAGCTTAAGCGGTCTTCCTTTATAAGCATACTCTGTTCTCTGCCTCGGGTTAAAAATCCTTCCTGGGCCAGCAAACATGTCTCCATAATGGGGGCGAGATTGCATAATAATGGACTTACTTCCTTGCTGCTGAGTTCCAGCTCCAACTGCTTTGCCAGGCCCTGACTTTCATCGGTCAACTTTAGCAGCATAACATCCGGGATCCCGATGGATAAGTTATTGTAGCGGCTATCGAATATTATAACCAGATTCCCCTTTTCCCATTTATGAGGATTGATCTGGCTGTTACTTACTGCATTTCCCTTTTCATACATCAGTCGATAGGTCATGATCTCATATCTGGAGGGATAGGGGTTCTGGATCGAAACCGGCACATTCAAGTTGCTGACTGCTTCAACAAATTCTGCCAGTCCCGATATTTCTCCTACCAGTATTAATTTACTAATGTCCCGGCTGGACAGGGACTGTTTTATTATGGCATAAGCCAGAGCTTTTATGAAATTATCTCCAAATACCAGGGAAAATCCTTCCGCCGGCTCCAGAAGCAGATCTTTTAATCGCCGATCTACGGCCATAGCCTGAAGCTGAAAATCACGAGCTACCTCATAGGATCGTTGAAAAAGCAGGTGCTGTTTGGATGGTTCCAATACCTGCATATTTGCCTGACCCAGTGGTAAGACGATGTTGCATCCCTGACAATTCAGATCAGGTAATTCAATTAGATTTTTGACCCGGGGAGAAAAAAAAATCGGGGTTAGTCTGTCCAAAATACCTTTTTGGTAGAATAACCCCTGTTTATCCCTATTTATCAAATTAAAAAATGCAAAATCCAGATCAAGCATCATAAGTCTCCAGATCAACCACACCGGGCTTCATATTCAAAGCACTCAACATCTGATAATAATCCTCCGGGGAAATTTGCTCCAGAGGTCTGCCTATCAACGCTACCATCAAAGCTTCGATAACGTTAGTGCCAAAGGAACGCCCACCCATATTGGGGGTGGTAGTGATCACCTTGCTGATACCTCGTTCTTTAAGCAGTTTCATATCTTCAGCGGTGGTAGTATTAGTTATTATTACCTGTCCATTAAGCTTATCAGGCAGATAGCGTTTTATATACAGAAAATCTCCAGCAATAACCTCTGCTTCATAATAATATTTTGAATGTTTCGGAATTATGACTTCCTGTTTCTCCCCGGTCGGATATAATTTGTCAAAAGGCATCCTAACTGCAAAAGGTGCCACTGTTCTGCCCACAAGCTTCAAGGCCTTTAATGAATGGAGGGGAATAGGGATACCCAGGGTATAAATCAAGTCACCCAGAGTTAACCTGGCACCAACTTCTGCAAAAGCTTCCGCCATGCCGAATCGGTCCACTGCACACACCATTAATACCTTTTTGCCTCGCAAGTCCATTACACCATCTTGCTGCACATCCAGAATACACTTTCTCTCCAGGGTGTTTTTCAGTCCACTTCCGTCGACCATTGGAGATTTCCTGGCTACGAGCAGTCTTTTGGCATCATTGATTACATACTTTTTACCTGCCACATAAATGTATAGATCTATGCCGCCCATACCAAAAGCATCTACTTTACCGTCCAATTCTTTGATAAGTTCTATAGCTTTGTCCCAATCTCCATCGGTACCTATTCTTTCTATGCTAAATTTTTCACCCATAAAGTCAGTTTCAAAAGCATGATTTCGTTTGGAAGAACCCAAACTAACACTTACAATACGTCTCAAGACAAAACCTCCCAGCATAATTACGTAGCAGCGGTGTTTTTAACCAGCGGAAAGTATCTACACACTTCTTCTTTTAGTCTTTTTATCGGGCATCTTTGATCATACGTAATACCTTCTGTAGTTCCTCAGGGTCTACCCATTTATCTTCGGTTATCGGTGAAGTGCCAATAACTATGGATATGACCTGACTGTCGATCATCCCTTCCAAGAGCCTTAATCTTTTATCTGAACCAATTAGAATGACTACTTCATAATTGCGGATCTGACTAATTATAGCCATTAATTCGTTTAGCATCTGGTTGCCGTTACGGCTGTTGGCATACTCCCGCCGTTCGATTTCAGTCATTAAAAAGATAAAGTCTACCCCTTGTTTTTCTAGTATTTCATTTATTTCTTCTTTATTTAAAACCGGAAAGCCAATGCAGGCGATGGATTGTCCCTTGCGCAGTTCGCCGATAGTCTCCAGGCGGGAAATAAATGTTCGATCCATCTTCAAGCGGTCAGCAACTTCCTGCTGCGAAAAACCTCGTGACCTGAGCATGAGTGCTTTTTGCAGGTTTCTTTCAACTTTTTCCCAGCTTATAATCTTGTCCTGAATACGATAGAAATCCATATAATACCTCTTGAGCACAATTTTGTACACAACCAATGTTATTCTAGCACCATCGCGATATCAAATCAATAGATGCCTGGCACCAACTTATTAACTTATGCTTTTTCATAAGTCAATAATAAGTTAATGGTGCGGGCACCTATTTTAATGCTTGTATAAGTTGGTCGCGGGTCTGGGCGGTGTTTATTTGTTGACGGATTTTAGCTGCTCCTGACCTGCCCTTGATATACCAGGAAAAATGCTTGCGCATTTCTCTGACTGCAACTGCCTCTCCCTTGAAGCTGCAGGCCAGATCCAGGTGTTTTATCGCTGTTTGGATACGTTCCTCCCAGGTCGGGGGGGGAATCCTGTTTCCTTTTTCCACCAGTTCCACTGTTTCACGGAAAATAAAGGGGTTGCCCATGGCTGCTCTGCCTATCATTACTGCGTCACAGCCGGTTTCTGCAAGCATTCTAACTGCATCGTCAGCACTCCAGATGTCTCCATTACCGATTACTGGAATGCTGCTGTTCTTTTTCACCTCTTTGATCAATGACCAGTCGGCCTGCCCGGAATAAAACTGCATGCGGCTTCTGGCGTGCAGGGTAACCGCCTGAGCGCCTTCCTGCTCTGCAATACCGGCCAACTCCAGACAGGTAGTACTAACATCATCCCAACCGCGACGCATTTTCACGGTGACCGGAACTTGGACCGCTTTGACTATGGACCTTATTATGTCCCGACTGCGGGGGAGATCCAGCATCAAAGCGCTGCCTTCACCATTTTTTACTATCTTAGGAGTAGGGCACCCCATATTAATATCTATGATATCGGCTCCCATTTCTTCTATGATAATTGCTCCTTCGGCCATCTTCTCTGGATCTGATCCAAAAATTTGGACTGATATAGGTCTCTTTTCTCCACTGATATCGGCGATATGCTGCGTTTTTTTCTGACCATAAATAAGTCCCATATCACTTATCATTTCACTGCAGGTCATACCGCAACCGAAAGAACTCGCAATGATCCGGTTAGCCTTATCTGTTATGCCGGCCATCGGCGCAGCTATAATTCGATTATTTATAGTTACTGTTCCTATACTGAACATCTTAACTCCGATTTAGTTCATAAATTATTCTCAAACCATCCAGGGTAAGCTGTTCATCGATTATATGGATGGCTTCGGTCTCCCTGGCAATAGTAGGAGCTAATCCTCCTGTGGCTATTACCCTGGCATTCCCACCTATTTCTTTTTGGATTCGGTTGATTATACCTTCCACCTGGCCCACAAACCCATAGATAATACCTGATTGCATACTGCTGATAGTATTTTTACCGATAATGTTCCGGGGTTTTATTAATTCCACCCGCGGCAGCTTGGCTGCTTTGGCCACCAGGGCCTCGGTAGATATCTTTATACCCGGAGCAATAGCTCCCCCCAGGTATTCTCCCTTTTCATTCACCAGACAAAAGGTAGTGGCCGTACCAAAATCAACGATAATCAACGGCCCTTCATATTTATGGAAGGCGGCTACTGCATTTACTACCCGGTCTGCACCGACTTCCCTGGGATTATCATATTTAATTGCTAGTCCCGTCTTGACCCCCGGGCCAACTACCAATGGCTTACAGGAAAAATACTGCTGGCTCATCCACTCCAGTTCCATCATCAGACTGGGCACTACCGAAGAAATAACTACCGCCTGGATCTGCCTCATTTCCAGACCATTAAAGGCAAATAGCTCTCTCAACAGCACACCATACTCGTCACTGGTTCTGCCTCCATCCGTCTTTATTCGCCAGTGGGTAAGCATTTCTTTTCCCTTATAAACTCCTATCACCATATTAGTATTACCTACGTCAAACACTAAAATCATGCTACAACCTCCGATACCATGAAGGAAACAAAGATAATGTTCCCCGGTTTATTCTTACCTGGTCTTTAGGGAAATTTAATTGGTGTAGATTCTCTCAATATTGAGTCGTCTGCTCAAGTCAACTGCCAGGAAGGCGGCCACGGTTATTTTGATCAGATCAAATACCAGGAAAGGCAGCGCTCCGATCTTTATGATCTGCATTACATCCACAGCCTTTTCGAGATAGAAATTTAATATTATATACATATAGGGCAGTCCTACAGCATAAAGCACGATAATGCCGGCTATACCTGCCAAAATAAAATTCCATAATTTACTGACCCTTATGACCCGGGAGGCAACCCAGGCAGCCAGTGGCATACCCAATAAGAATCCGAAGCTGGGCACCAGTATATAGGCAGGTCCTCCGTAAGGAGGTACTGAAAAAACTGGAATACCTATCAGACCCAGCATAATATAAGCCGACATGCTCAAAAATGCAGCCCGAGGAGACAACAGGTAGCCAGCCAGAAGCATGATCAATGGCTGCAGGCTGAAAGGAATAACCACCACGGGTTGAAACATCCTTACCAATATGGTAACTACACAAATTACGGCTGTGAATAAGGCTGCTCGGACAAGTTCTTTGGTCGACATTTATATTCAGTCTCCTTCAACCATGATGATATCAAAACTAATATCCAGGCTGGATACTGAATGGGTTATGGCCCCGGTAGAAATGAAATCTACTCCCGTTCGAGCTACTTCCACGATATTAGATTCGTTTATCCCTCCCGAAGCCTCCAATAGTGCCTTGCCAGCGGTAATATCCACCGCATTTTTCATATCTTCTATACTCATATTGTCCAACATAATTATATCTGCCCCGGCGTCTAAAGCTTCCTGTAATTGCTTGAGATCCTCTACCTCAACTTCTATCTTCAGGGTGTGGGGTACTTTTTGTCTCAGGGTGATAATTGCTTTAGTGATCCCCCCGGCAGATTTAATATGATTATCTTTGATCATAATTCCATCATAAAGCCCAAAACGGTGGTTTCTGCCCCCTCCGACCCGGACGGCATACTTTTCCAGCACCCGCAGTCCAGGGGTAGTTTTCCTGGTATCTACAATTTCTGCTTTATAATATTTAATGGCTTCAACCATCCCGCTCGTTTTTGTCGCTATTCCGGAAAGCCTTTGCAGAAAATTTAGAGCCAGTCTCTCCCCGGTCAGCAGTGAGGCGGTTTTTCCCTTTACCACAGCGATAGTATCTCCCACCTCAATTCGTTCCCCATCACTTTTTATTATCTCAAAACTTATGGAAGGATCAATAGCGTTAAATACTGTCTGACTTATTTCGATACCTGCTACTACTCCTGCGGTTTTGGCCAGGAATCGACCCGTTGACAGCTGTTCCTCAGGTATCAAATAAGCCGTAGTCATATCCTGATGGCCGATATCTTCCTTTAATGCGCTATATATCAGTTCTTGAATTTCCCGCTTGTACATATTATCCTCCAGCTTTAATATTAAATTGCCTGTAATCACCAGCAATAACCTAGCAATTAACAAAATCCAGGTGCTTGACCCAACGCCGGTCGTCCCGGAGGGGATAATCGGAACGCCAGTGGGCACCCCGGCTCTCTTTACGCCAGAGCGCGGCTTGAATTATTACCCTGGCTACGGTTAGCATATTCACAGCTTCATAATATTCCAGTACTGAGCTTCCTGGAGCCAGGTGACTATATATTTCCTCCACCATTAAGTTAGCCTCTTTTAAACCTTTTTCATTTCTGATTATCCCTACCTGATCCCACATAATATCCTTCAGTCTCAGGCAAGCATCGGCAGGCTCGATTTGCTCAGCTAAGGGCTTGTATACCCAGGCAGGATCATAATTGGCAAACATTTCTTCTGTTTTTATTTTGCGCCGGTACAAAATCTCTTCTACTTTATCAACTATCCGCTGTCCAAATACTATCCCTTCCAGGAGAGAATTACTGGCCAGGCGGTTAGCTCCATGAACTCCGGTGCAGGCCGCCTCCCCGCAGGAATACAAGCCATATAATGCAGTCTCTCCATAGCTGTTGGTTAGAATACCCCCCATGGTATAGTGGGCGGCTGGCGATACCGGAACCCATTCCCGGCTTATATCAATACCTTTCTGTAAACAGGTCTGATAAATATTGGGGAACCTTTTGGTGGCCTGGGGAATGTTACGCATATCCAAATAAACAAACGAGCTCTCATCCCGGGCTAGCTCGCTCAAAATAGCCCGTGCTACTATATCCCGGGGGGCCAGTTCCTCCAACGGATGATATGAGCCCATAAATCTTACTCCATTGCTATTATAAAGCAGACCACCCTCTCCCCGTACTGCTTCTGAGATCAGGAAGCGCTGGCGATCGGAGGTAAATAATACGGTTGGATGAAATTGCATAAATTCCATATCGCTGAGCTGGCATCCAGCCCGAAAGCAAGCAGCCATGCCATCTGCGGTCGCTACATCCGGATTAGTGGTATGTTTGTACAGCTGTCCGGCTCCACCGGTGGCGATAATGGTAGCCCGGGCCTGGTAGATTATATTCTCCTGGTTTTTCGCATCATAAATCAGGACTCCATAACATTCTTTGGTCTTCTCGCTGCCCAGTACGTCGATCAAGAATTGCTCTTCGATGATCTCTATGTCCGGGCACTCCTCACATTTCTTGATCAGTGCCTTACGAATAGTGGCTCCGGTAGTATCGGCCGCATGGAGTATACGGGCTTTACTATGGGCACCTTCCCGGGCCAGAGAGATATTCCCGTCTTTCATATCAAAGCTGGCCCCGGCGGCGATCAGTTCCCTCACCCGTTCAGGTCCTTCTCTTACCAGAACATCGACCGCTTCGATAATACAAAGACCCGCCCCGGCTTCCAGAGTGTCTTCCAGATGCAAAAAAGGGGAATCCTCTTCATGCACAGCAGCAGCAATTCCCCCCTGGGCCAGTCCCGTATTGGAGTCTTCTATACCTTTCTTGGTCAGGATCACTACCTGACCAAACTCTGAAGCTTTTAGAGCAGTAAAAAGCCCGGCGATTCCACTGCCTATGATTACAAAATCGCAGGTCCGCACAGGCGTATTACGGCACAATTTGCTAATATATCTAGAAATAATCATTTCACACTTCTCTATCTTTTCATTTTTTCTCTTGATCAACGGATATCCTGAAAATTTCAGGATATCCTAAGCATTCTATCCAGAGCCTTCCGGGCCTTTGAACTCACCTGAGGTTCTACCTCGATTTGATTTTCCATGGTTTCCAGGGATAAGGCCAGGTTTTCCAGGGTTATGAACTTCATGTCCGGACAGATAAAATCATTATAAGCCAAATATACCTGCTTATCAGGGCAGTGCTTCTTAATGGTATGTACGAAGCCTGCTTCTGTTCCCAGTATGAACTCCTGGGCCTGACTTCCCTTTATATATGCCAGTAATCCTGCCGTAGACCTGACTGCATCTGCTATCCCGGTTACCTCAGGACGGCATTCGGGATGAACGACAGTTACAGCCTGCGGATGCAGCTTCTTAAGTTGGCTTATATCATCTGCAGTCAGACGGTCATGGACCGGGCAGTAACCACCCCACATGATCATTTTTCTTCCAGTCTGAGTTTGTATATACTGACCCAGATTTTTATCCGGCACAAATATTATTTCTTTTCCTTCCGGTATAGACCGAACTACCTCAATAGCATTAGATGACGTACAGCAAATATCGCTTTCCGCTTTTACTTCGGCGGAAGTATTCACATAAGATACTACTACCGCATCCGGATACTGTTCCTTCTTTTTCCTTAACTCTGATGCAGTAGCCATATCAGCCATCGGACAGCCGGCGTCAGGGTAAGGTAGGATGACTAACTTATCCGGGCTTAATATCTTAGCACTTTCTGCCATAAATTTTACTCCACAGCAGATAATTACCTCAGCACTGCTCTCTCCAGCCTGCCGGGCAAGCTGCAGAGAGTCACCTACAAAATCAGCTATGTCCTGTATTTCTGCCGACTGGTAATAATGGGCCATGATTACAGCCTTTAATTCCTGTTTCCTGGCTGCAATATATTTCCCCAAGTTCTCTTTGAGCAATGCAAATATCCCCCTGGCAAGATTTATTAATTGCTGATCTGTTCTATTTGATTATTTTCATTTACAAAAACTAGTCTAGGTTTATAATTCTCACATTCTTTGGTTTCCAACAAAGTATAAGTTAATACTATTATAAAGTCTCCAACTTCCACCAGCCGAGCCGCAGCCCCGTTTAAACACATCAATCCTGAACCTGGTTCTCCTTCTATCACATAGGTATCGAACCGCTGACCATTATTGATATTAACTATAGTTACTTTTTCGTTTTCCAGAATATCAGCTGCTTCCATTAAATCTTTATCGATGGTAATGCTGCCGACGTAATTTAGATTTGCTTCCGTAACTACAGCCCTATGAATTTTGGATTTTAACATAGAACGCAACATAGCTTACACCTCCACCAACCGGTTATCAATTAATCTGGTTTTCCCAAATTTGACTGCTAAGGCCATAATAATCTTTCCTTCTACCTGATCAATATCAGCCAGATCATAGGCATCATATATTTCTGCATAGTCGATTACAGCCAGAGGACTGGCTGTTATTGTTTCTCTTAACCTATTTTTTAACCTGGCCGTGTCTCTTTCCCCATTTTTGATGGCCTCTTCTGCTTCGCTGAGGGCCTGGTTTAATATCAAAGCCTGCTGTCTAGCTTCAGGATCCAGATATACATTTCGTGAACTCATAGCCAAACCGTCTTTCTCTCTTACGATAGGTACCCGGATGATTTCCAGGGGAAAGTTTAATTCCCTGACCATTTTCTCCAGTACCATAACCTGCTGGGCATCCTTCTGGCCAAAAAAGGCTGCATCCGGCAGGCAGATATTAAACAGCTTGCTGCAAACCGTAGTAACCCCCCGAAAATGACCGGGACGGGAAGCCCCACAAAGTTTGCCGGTAATTTCTCCGCTGACCTCTACGAAAGTACTGCTGTCGGGACCGTACATTTCCGCGTTGGAAGGCGCGAATACAGCATCAGCTTTTTCCTCTTCCAGCAATCCGATGTCCCTTTCAAAATCACGGGGATAAACTTCAAAATCTTCCCCTGCTCCGAACTGGATTGGATTTACAAAAATGCTGACAACCACTATATCACAATGCTTTCTGGCTTCGCGCACCAGTGATAGGTGCCCTTCATGCAAATACCCCATGGTAGGAACCAGTCCGATCTTCTTACCCTGTAGTTTTTGCTCTTTACACCAGGTTTGTATAGTCTTGATTTCCTTAAATATCCTCATAATGTCTTACCTTTTCCTTTAACTAATACAAACGGTCTAAAACCTCATCTTTTATGGTAAATCCATGTTCTTCAGCAGGGAAAGTACCTGCTGCAACTTCTTCTTTATACTGTTTGAAGGCCTCCATTATCAGAGGCTGTAAATTAGCGAATTTCTTTACAAACTTCGGTACATGTCCGGGAAACATCCCCAGCATATCGTTGATTACCAGAACCTGACCATCACAGTATTGTCCAGCTCCTATTCCAATGGTGGGGACGGATACTTCTTCAGTGATCCTTTGGGCCAGTTTGGTCGGCACCCCTTCCAAAACTATGGAAAATACTCCTGCTGCTTCCAGAGCTTTGGCATCCTGGATAATCCTTTGTGCAGATTCCAGATCTTTGCCCTGCACTTTGAAGCCTCCCATCTGGTTGACTGATTGCGGGGTCAAGCCGATATGTCCCTGGACTGGAATCTGTGCATCAAGGATAGCTTTTATTGTATCTACCCGCTCTACTCCTCCCTCCAGTTTAACAGCTTGAGCTCCTGCCTCTTGCAGGAAGCGCCCCGCATTGCGCACTGCTTCCTGTATGGAAATATGATAAGAAAGAAACGGCATGTCTGCCACCACCATGGCATTTTTACTGCCTCTGACTACCGCTTTAGTATGATGAATCATGTCCTCCATACTTACTGCCAGGGTATCTTGGTATCCCAGGACTACCATACCTAATGAATCACCAACCAGAATCATATCAATACCTGCAGCATCTACCATGCTGGCCAGGGAATAATCATATGCAGTAAGCATTGAGATTTTTTCTTTTTTCAACTTTTTATCTTTTAAATTTGTAGTTGTAATTCTTGCCATTATTACCACGCTCCTTTACCTGACTACCTTACCGCTCTTATTCAGGGCTGAGCGGAAAACAAATTTAACTTCCCAAATCCACTTTTGCCCTCATACGGGCAAATGTCTGCTGGAATTGTGTCATCTGTTCCATGTCGATAGTTCCCTTTTCCAGAGCAACCTGCGAGGTATAATAACCCAGGCAGCTGTATAAATCAATCAATTCTGCCCCGGTTTCCTCCATGCAGGCCAGATGATTCAATATGGTACTTATATCTCCTCGAGATATAGGACCAGTCAAAGCATCCGGGATCCCTACGGTCTCAATGTTTCTAATCGTCCCTTTGATCAATGGCAGCAAAGCTTTCACAGTCATTTCCCGGGGTACCCCGGTAATCTCCATCAGCTTTATGCCTAGATTGATAACTGTCACTAGATAATTGGAGACTACACAAGCCCCAGCATGGTACAAGGGTTTAGCTGCCGGGTCAATGAAAAAATATTCTCCCTCCAACTTTTCTACCATATCGATTCCCACCGCATAGGTATCCTTATCTCCCTCTATGCTGAAAATGGAACCTGGTATATTATTAATAGCCATTTCCAGATTGGCAAAAGATTGAAGAGGGTGTAAAGACAAAATCCTGGCACCAAAATGCCTGGCTTTATTTAATATTTCGGATGATTGAGCACCGCTCATATGAATAACAACCTGTCCATCAGTAAATGCCCTGCTGTTGGCAAGTTCATCTACTACGCTCTGTATAGCGCTGTCTGTCGTTGTTATAAATAATATATCCGTTGAGCGAGAAACCTCTTGAGGCGATGCATAAGTGGCACATTCTATCCGGTCCACAAGTGTTTTTGTAGATTCGGATTTCTTATCATGTACACCCGTAATCTCATACCCCTTGTCATGAAGTACCACCCCAATTGCTGTTCCTACAACTCCCGCCCCTATTATGCCTACTTTTTTACTCACAATCCAAACCTCCTTTGGGCTGAGGCAAAAACCTGGGCCTTTGCTAATGTCTCGTCTTGTCCCTTAATGGTTACAAGCGAATTTTTGCAGGAGTACCGGCGGGAGACTCCTTTAGTCTATCCTCTTTATTTTTTTTACATCTTCTCGCTCTAAAGCTCTAATCAACACCTCCCTGATTCCCATTCCACTATCAGGAAAAATAATGTCCGGATTTATTTCCTGCAGTGGAATTAATACAAACAACCTTTGCTGCGCGTATGGGTGTGGAATTTTCAAATCCCGAAAATCCACAATGTCATCCCCATACAATAAAATATCCAAATCTATAATCCGAGGGCCCCAATTCTCTGTGCGCTGGCGGCCCATTTTAATTTCTATTTTTTTTAATGCTTCCAATAGTTCACTGGCCTCTAAATTGGTTCCTATTAAGATCACCTGGTTTAGAAAGTCGTCTTGATTCTCGTTGCCCCAGGGTTCAGTTAAATATATCGATGATAAATCCTTAACCTGGACGCCAAGGATATTATTGATTAAATTAATCGCTTCCTGTAGATTGGAATCTCGATCCCCCATATTAGAACCAAGCCCAATATATACTTCTCTTTGCTTCTCATTACCGTCCATAAGATATTATACCAATAAAATTCCTCTCAGAATTCAAGAAAAACTATGTTTATAGCTTGTATCTTAATATCATCTCTTAATATTGTAAAGATTTTATTTTCGACCGCGTTCTATCTTTACTGCAAAATATTTAAACTCCCCGTCAACCGGTGCACAGGGCTTATACACAGTAACCTCCACGTTTTCCACTGCATATTCAGCAAGTATCATATTGGCGATGTTTTCAGCCAGGGTTTCAATTAAATTATAGGACTCCGTTTCTACAATTTTCCTTACATTATAGAAAATATCTGCATAATTGACGGTATGATCAAGGTCGTCTTGGGCTGCTGCATCTTTCAGGTCTTTATGCAAAATAATGTCGACTTCGAATCTTTGGGGTATGTTTTTCTCTGTTTCCAAAACTCCATGCTTGCCATAAAAGACTAATCCCCGCGCTATTATTTTATCCATTTAAGCGTACCACCGCATCGACTATTTGCGCAACCCTACAGCTTTCTTTTACATCATGAACCCTAACCATGTCGGCTCCATTCATAATGCTAACCGCGAGCAGACCCAGGCTGCCTTCCAGCCGTTCATCCACATCCAAATCAAGGGTGCGGCCGATAAACGATTTCCGCGATATTCCTACTACAACTGGAAACCCCATACTCTTAAATGCTGATAATTGTTTAATTATTAACAGGTTTTCGCCGGGACTTTTTCCAAAACCAATTCCTGGATCGACCATAATTTTGCTGCGATTTAGCCCTAATCTTTCCAGGCTTTCTGCCGCATCCTGCAGTTCACCCACTATGTCCGAGATAATATCTTCATAAGCCTGTCCCTTATTAATCTGCAATCTATTATGCATCAGTATCACCGGCGCCTGCTTTTCGCTTATAACCGGCACCATATTGGGGTCCAATTTCAAGCTGCCAATGTCATTAATAATATGAGCTCCATTGTCCAGTGCCGCTCTCGCCACCCCGGCCCGGCATGTATCAACCGATATGGTAATACCCTGCGCAGACAGATTCTTTACCACCGGCAACACCCTTTTTAATTCCTCTTCCTGATCTGCCATAACTGAATCCGGGCGTGAGGATGCTCCTCCTATATCTATTATGTCTGCCCCCTGTTCTATCATTTCCCAGGCATGTGCAATGGCACGGTCGGTTTCGATATACTTACCACCATCTGAGAATGAATCAGGGGTGACATTTAATATTCCCATTACAAGAGTTTTCTTTCCGATCTCCAACTCTCTGCCGTTGGCCAACTCCAGCGTTCTCGATCCACTTTCAAGACTATCTAAAATATTTTTTACCTCCGCTGCCAGTTTGGCTAACTCCAGAGGCTGCTTTTTCAATTTATCTATTAACAGTTCATATTGTTTGATGGTCCCCATCAATAAGACATCGGTTCTGCTTCTAGCAATAATTGCTTCCCTGGCTATAGCGGCTTCGCCACCCCGGGATAGCATTTCCTGTTTTATGATATTTGCTGCTGCACAACTGATATTTTTTAATTTAATACATCTATGTACCGCCTTAGGTGCCATATACGGGAAACTACCCGGGTCTGAACCTATTTTTCCCAGGATTGACCTGGCTTCTTCCTGGTTAGCAATATATACCGAGTGATGTCCATTCATTAGCATCCCCCGTTCAGGTGATAACAATAAATTATTTAATATTCAAAGTTAGTAATACTTATCTCTTTATTTCTTAATTTCGGGCACTGGGAACGATATTCACAGCGCGTACATATTCGCGACAGATTATCAGCCCGGTGCAGTCTCTCTCCCAAAAAACTCATATCCCGGCTGATGTTTCGATGTTCATAAATAGCCCGGCATATTATATCTACTTCAGTATGATTAAATAAGGCTCGAGGCAAGATCTCTCTGGCCAGACGAGCACCATACGAAGCATGGTCGATGCCGCATTTGTATTCTTTCCACTTACCTATATCATGAGTTAATGCGGCTGCATAAATGATCTCTTTAGCAGCCAGTTTACCACTGATCCCACTATCTTTAATAAAGTAATTAAGATCATTATGCTCCAGTATAAGTATATAGGTTATCCGGGCTACTGCCAGATGATGCCGGAAATCATGCTGACAGAATTTTGGTTCTATCTCTGCCTCGCTGTTTCTCCTAAAGTATTCCTGGTAATACTTGTCTTCTACCAGCGTCTCTACTCTTTTCAAATCATCCACCTCAGTAAATTTATTCCTACTGGATAACTATATTATATTAGTAAAACAGATTAAAAATCCAAAAAACTCCTGGTAAATTAATTTACTTATTGGTAAGGATATTATAGTCGACATTATTTTCATATACAACAGTAATTACTAGATAACTGCTTCAATTGAACTGGTCTGAGCTAAATTTACTATGCCATTATATGCTGCCAGCCTTGGCGCTAGCTTATCACAAAATATATCCTGTTGCTATCCAGGGCTTATTGCTGGAT